>Ga0302288_1002534_pt1 | contig 10638 bp, 7 predicted proteins | sample III_Fen_N1_1_FD_194549 | JGI IMG/M metagenome (GOLD analysis project Ga0302288, IMG submission 194549) | Peat permafrost microbial communities from Stordalen Mire near Abisko, Sweden - III_Fen_N1_1 | ecosystem: Environmental > Terrestrial > Soil > Wetlands > Permafrost | place: Sweden: Abisko...
AGTGAAATAAAGAAAAACAAAATCAGGATATTGGGTAAGAAAATAATCACACCTCCTACACCACCGATAATACCATCCACAATCAAATCTCGCAATGGACCTTCGGACATAACCCCGTGAAGCCAGCCGCTAAGCCAATGTACACCGGCATCAATCCACTCCATCGGATAGCTTCCAATGGTAAAAGTTGCCTGAAACATAAACCACATGAAAAACATAAATATCGGGAAACCCCAAAACTTATGAGTCAACACATCGTCCAATCTTCGTTTTGATTCCCGTCGATCTTTTTTAGGTTCTTTGTATGTTTCTTTCAGCGCACCATCAATAAAACCATATTTTGCATCCGTAATAACCGTTTCCGATTTTTCAGCATACTCCTTTTCCAGAAAAGCAACTTCTTGATTGGCAATTTGCTTTATTTGCTCAAAATTTCCATATTTCTCAAGTTCTTTCAAGGTTGTCTTGTCGGTCTCAAGCAATTTAACAGCTATGTACCGCGATGACAGCCGATCAGTCACTTCAGGAATTTTCCAGATTTCCTGCTGAATACTTTTCACCGCTTTTTCGATAAGTGGTCCATAGTTTATATGAATGTGGCGCACACTCGGATCTCGATCTTCATACACATCAATCAGTTTGGCAAAAAGCTCATCCACACCTTTTCCTTTAGATCCTACTGTAGGAATTATGGGGATTCCAAGCATTCGGCCCAATCCATCGTAATCAAACTTAACTTGTTTCTTTTCCAGCTCGTCATACATATTTAACGCTATGACTACCTTGATATTCATGTCGATAAGCTGCGTAGTCAGAAACAGATTGCGTTCCAGATTCGAAGCATCCAGCACATTCACAACTATATCGGGCATTTTTTCAGTGATATGTGTTCTGACATACAATTCTTCAGGAGAATATTCGGTAAGTGAGTATGTTCCGGGAAGATCGACAATTTTAAATAAATATCCGTCTTTCTTTAAATCTGCTTCTTTGGCATCTACAGTAACACCGCTGTAGTTTCCTACCCGTTCGTGCGAGCCGGAAGCATAATTAAACAAAGTTGTTTTGCCGCAATTGGGATTCCCCACTAAAGCGACATTTATTATTTTCCCTTTTTCCAATGCCGAAACTTTAAGTGTTTCTTCATCGATGGTTCCTTCAAACTTTATCTGCGAAAGAGAAGCAGCATCTTCAATGGAAACTACCTCAACCAACCGTGCCTCACTTCGACGCAAAGACACATTATAGCCCATAATCTCATATTCAACAGGATCTTGTAAAGGTGCATTTTTAATTACCTTTACTTTTTTCCCCTTCACAAAACCCATTTCAGTGATGCGTTTTCTGAAAGCTCCATGTCCTAATACCTTTGTGATTATTGCTTCATCGCCTGTTTTTATATCCGAAAGATAGGAATTGTTTGACGTCATATTACTAAACTAATTACACCTTTTAAAACTCAGTGCAAAGATACTTATTTATAATGATTCTAAAGACCGAAAGTTCATTTTTTTCAGATAACCGTAGTAGATTAAATACAAAAACGCCTCACAAAACAATGATTGTGAGGCGTTACAAATGCTATTATTATAAATTTTAAAATTTCAATTCCTGAACTTTTAAAGCAATATTTCCTTTTACATTAGCTTGAATTCTCATAGCACCAGGAACTAAGCTCAAACTGGCAACCGTCAAATTATTCAATTTACCTTGCAAAGCCACACCATCCATTATCGTATAATTGCCAAGCATCTGATTTACTTGAGCTTTCATCGATTCCAGATTATCTTTTATCGAATAAGTCAGGTAAGGAGTCAATTGTTTCAAAATCATTCCATGTAACAACCAACTCGCTGTTCTTACAAGCGCATTCGATGTTTTTACATCAAACTCAGGTTCAGTAATTTCAACCGCCAATTTCTCAGCATTGTAATTCAAATTACCTGTAAAATAGACTCTTCCTTTGAGTGACCCAATTACATCGGCAATAAATACAGGCTTACCTCCACTACCAAACACCGACAAATCTGTAATGGTAATGGTTTTACCCGATTGCGTAAATGTTTTTCCAACTAATTGTTTTTTTGTCATTTCGGCTATTTTGTCGAAAGTCACATCTGCTCCGATATTCAAATTAAATTGTTGAGCAGGTTTGTTCACCATCTTAAAAGGCGGCACGGCTACAGCTGGATTCGCATCGGGTTTAGCTCCCATAAATGACTCAATCTGGGCATATAAAGCCACCGCCAGATTCAACTTGTTCACAGTTGTAGTAAATGGTGAAACATAAATGTCCTTTGGAGTAATTCGAATCCACAAATTGTTTTCAGCACTTACCTGACGTGGCTTTTGAGTCTCATTCCAAGCTTGAGATACATATTTTTTTAAATCCACAGCTTCTGCTAGCGATTTATCAATTTGAGCAGAAATTAAGTTGTCGCATTGAGATAGTGCCAAACTCGCAATAGGTGTAACCGGAACATTTACACCAATTACGCTTAGTTTTGGAGTTTCTATCCATTCATAGCCGGAACTCGAAGTTTTGGAAACCAACTTCCAGTTTTTATCAATACTAATAGTGGTTTTGTAAGTTAACGCAATGCTTCCGTTTGCTTCGTACTGATCACCAATAGTTACACCAAATTTTTCAACTTTCCATGAAAAACGCGACCAAACTTTGAGCGGTACCCGATATTCAATTACATTGTTATTAATACTAAATGTAAAATTTTGCGCCTTAGTAACTCTTACAGTCAAGTCCTTATTGGCCAGATTTGAACCTTCGAAAATTACGCCAGTCATTTTTTTGTTGACTGAGGCTTCTAGTTTTTTTACATCTAATTCAACCTGAAGAGGTAATTCTGACAATACAGGAGATAAATTGGAGGGCAAATAAGATTCTTTGGGTTTCTCGATTTGAAGTGCAGTCCGACAGGAGTTAAAAGTTAATGCCAAAATGACTAACAGAGAAATAATACTTAGCTTTTTCACTTGATTTTTTTTTATAATTCACTTTTTATAATAATTTACAAAATTAGGTCATTTCGCTGAGAAAATGCAAGATTTGCACAATTTTAACAGTTAGATAAGCAAAATGACAAAGTTAAATTTATCTCATTTTTTCTTATCGTGTAGCATTTATTACATTTTGAGTAAATCAGGTTTTGACATAATTTAAACAAATCATTCATTATTGAGTTAATTTAAACAATATGTCAAATAAATACGTGTTAATTTTGATATTAATATGAAATAATCACAAAATTTTGTAATTTCGCTTTTAAACAGAAAACAATCTAATTTAAACTCAATGACAAAATTTACAATTGCATTCATTACAGATGACATTGTTTTCTCAAACTTAATTGTCATACCATTAAAAAGAGAGTTGCCAGACTTAAGAATTATCTTGTGCAAATCTATGGCAGAGATAAACGACCAAATCAATAGCCAATTTTGCGATCTGATTCTTTTAGACAGTGGCTTTAGCTCTGTTTCAAGTATTGAAATAATCGAATATCTCAGGAAAGAAAAAAGAATCATTTCACCCATTTGGTTTTTTCCGGAAATCCTCACAAACGAATATACTCACAAATCAATTCTAATGGGCGCAAACAAGTTATTTAACAAACCATTTGACCCTTATTTTATTGTAAATGAGTTAATAAATACAGCTAAGAATAAACCACTAAATGTAAATTGATTATGAGATTCAAATTCACTTTTTTGTTTTTGATATTTTTGGCAATTAATTCAACAATATTTTCACAGATAAACTCTGATTCAATTATTCAAATAGCATTAAATCAAGCTAAAAATAATCAATTCTCGTCGGCAATTGAAAATGCAAAAAAAACACTTTCTATAACGCCCAATAGAGCCGACGTGCTTGTATTTATGGCCAATGTATATTCGTGGGAAAGCAAAAATGATTCTGCCATGATTTATATCAACAAGGCAAAAGCATTAAATTATAAACGCGATGATTTATATGAAGCGTGGTTAAATATCCTTTTAAGAACCCACCAATCAAATTCGCTACTTATCGCTTGCGATGAAGCAACTAAAAACAAATACTCCAACACCGAAGATTTACTGAAAAAACGAGCATTGGCATATTCAGACTTACAATTATTTGACAAAGGTGTTGAGTTAATTGAGTTACCTGAGAACAAGAAATTTCTGGAATCTAAAACCATCGACAACTTATATACTGACTTGTTGATAAAACGGAACAAGAAGCTAGTATCTGCGTATTATATTCTCGACACGTTCTATGCAGGTCCAATTACTGCCGCACAACATTTAGCCTCGTTAGGATATTCTTTTCCAATTGGGAGTAATAATTTAGGATTCAGAATTAATTATGCGAACCGGTTTAACATCAGTGGTATTCAGCTTGAAAGCGATTTTTATCTCAAAGTATTAAACAAGAAATATATTTACATTAATTATGGTTACGCCTTTAATTCAGTTCTTTTCCCTAACCATCGTTTTGGTTTTGAATATTATTTTCCACTTCCGGCAAAATTTGAAGCTTCAGTTGGTGGACGCTATTTAAATTATCCAACATCGAATGTTCTTATTGCAACAGGACATTTGGCAAAATACCTAGGTAAAAGTTGGATTTCGGTCAGGCCTTTTTATGTATATTCATTCAAATCATCCTCCAATACAGAATCATTTACTTTACTCGCTAATTATCGTCTATTCGGAAAGTCCGAAATTGATTATTGGGGAGTTGAATTTGGAATTGGTAACTCTCCAGATGAAGTTTACACAACCGGTCAAGCGAGTGGGTTCAATCAATCAAAAGCATACAAAATTAAATTAGAGAAAAATTTAATTCTTGATGGCACGTCCGATTTACATATCGCACTAGGTTATTCTGATGAGGAATATGCTCTAAATCAATATAGAAATAGATTTACAATTGAATTAGGCTATAAAATTAGATTAAAATGACAGCATTAAATAAACATATAAAAATCTGGTCAATCAGACTTTTCTTTTTAAGTCAGATTTTCCTTGTTGGGTTTGGAAGCTATTTCTACAAACGCCCAAAGGTAAACTTAGGTTCGATTACAATTGTAAACCCATATTACGCTCAAATCGCCAATCATTCCAAAGACATACCTGATTGGCTTTACACCGTTGACTATTTCACATTTATTTTTGTACTTTCATTTGGGATAATACTCTTTATGACAATTTATTACCACACAAATAAAAATATAGAAGAAAAAAACGACAAAAAATCAATTGATATTTTTATTAGAAATATATTCATTTTTCTTTATCCCATTGAAGAATATTCTGAAAAACAAATACAGCAGCAATTAAAAGATCTAAAAGGAATTGCACAAACAAATCATCAGAAAGAGCTATTAATTAATACACTTAGAAAAGTTCATTCTCAAACCACTGGGAAGGTTAGAGAAAAGACTGATTACTTAATGGGCGAATTAAAATACAGAAGTTTTATTAAGGCTTACTTGTTCTCTCCATATTTTAACAACAAACTCTTCGCACTAAAGGTAATTGCAGATTTTCAGATCTCAGGGTTTGAAAAACATGTTTTAAAATTAACAAAAGAACGAAACGAAGTTTTACATTCCGAAGCTATTATCACTTTGCTTAAGCTTAAGATATATGACAGCTTATTGTTTCTGGTGGCTTTGAAAATGAAATTGACTGTTTGGGATATAAACGTCATAATCAAAACCGTACAAGAATTGAAAATCGTCAACATTGACTATCAAACACTTATTAACTCTGAGATACCAGAGATATCAACGTTAGGAATTATGTTGGCTCGTCTAAATAACAGGATAGATTTTAAATCGACTATTCAAAAGAAGATCGGAAGTCCAAGTAATTTAACTAACGAAGAAGCCTGCATTGCTTTTAGTTATTTCTCCAGAAACGAAAAAGATTATGATTTTATGATTGATAAATTTGAGTTAGCCACTGCGAAAGCACAATTTGAGTTCACAAATAAAATTGCGTTAATAAGCAATAAAGAAAAGGCTATCAAGTTCTTAAATTGGGTGGTTGAAAATCAATCATTTACTCAAAAAGTTCAGGCTCTTACATTCTTGCTTGATTTGGATATAAGTACAATGAATAAATATAAGAATTCCAATAATCCATTGATCAGACAATCATATTATCAAGTAATAGATATAAACATTTAAATTCAACGAAATGAACATATTGGATTGGTTCTCAGTTTTAAATAATCTATTTTTCATTTATGCATGCATGCTTTTTGCTGTATATTTATTCAATGCAGTCATGTCTGTATTAGAATTAAGAAAATACACACAAAAAAATAAATTTGTAGATTACAAATCTATATTATCGTTTGAGAAATTACCAAGCGTCTCGATAATAGCTCCTGCTTTCAACGAGGAAAAAACAATTATAGAAAACATCAAATGTTTATTAAATATTCAATACCAGAACTTTGAAATAATCATTGTAAATGACGGTAGCAAAGACGATACACTTCAAAATGTGGTTAGCTATTTCAATCTGGTAAAAGTGAATCGGGCTTTCGAGTCGCATTTGACAACACAAACAATTAAAGCCATTTATCAATCAAGGAATTCAGCATTCAACCATTTAATTGTAATAGACAAAGAAAATGGTGGCAAAGCAGATGCCTTAAATGCAGGAATAAACGTTTCCCAAAATCAATTATTTCTGGCTATAGATGTTGATTGTATTATTGAAGCAGACGCATTATTAAAAATGGTGAAGCCATTTATGGATGATAATAAACACGAAGTAATAGCATCGGGTGGAGTTATAAGGATTGCAAATTCCTGTGAGATTACAAATGGAAGAATCACTCAGGTGCATTATCCAAAAAATCTTTGGGCAAAGTTTCAAGTTATAGAATACTTCAGAGCATTCACTTTGGGACGTATGGCTTGGAGCAAATTAAACGGTTTACTCATCATATCAGGAGCTTTTGGGCTTTTCAGCAGAGAAAAAGTATTGAAAGTTGGCGGTTACGACAGAAATTCTGTTGGTGAAGATTTGGAATTAGTTGTTCGTCTACGCAGATATATGCACGAAGTAGAAAAAAAGAAATATAGAGTGGCGTTTATTCCAGATCCGCTATGCTGGACAGAAGTGCCTGAAACCTTCAAAGTTCTTAAGAGACAAAGAAATAGGTGGACACGAGGTGCAATTGATACAATACTCAAGCATAGGCGAATGTTTTTCAATCCTAAATATGGATTGATTGGCATGCTTAGTTTTCCGAATTGGGTTTTATTTGAATGGCTAGCTCCAATAATAGAATTTATCGGTTTAATTTACTTCTTTTTATTATTGTATTTTGGCTTGGTGAATATGCATGTTTTCCTAACTCTTACAATTTTCGTGTTGACATTTTCAATGATGTATTCCATTTTTGCAGTATTTTTTGAAGCCTTTACATATCACAAATACAAGGGAATCAATTATTTGGCTCAAACAATTGGTCTTATTCTAATGGAAATGTTCATATATCAACCTATTAACATGTTTTTTTCACTAAATGGTCATATTGATTTTTATTTCAGAAAGAATAAAAATAACTGGGGAGAAATGAATCGGAAAGGATTTTCAAAGAAGACAAATGATAAATAATAATTAAAGTTGAGAATATGAATACGATTGAAACTATGCAAACTATTTCAGAATCATGGAACAGCACTTATATGCTTGACATAGAAATAATTGATACACAACACATGAAGTTTTTCTTGCTTTTTGACAAAATACAGATGTTGAATAAGAATCCCGATTCATATTCAGAAATTTCGGAGGTATTAAATGAATTAGAGAAATATACTCACTATCATTTTAATACTGAAGAAGCCCTTATGAGGAGAGCTCAAACAACAGATTATGATCAACATATAGCTCAACACAAAGTTTTTATTGAAAAAATAAATGACTTTAAAATTGCATTTAATTATCAAAATTCTATTTTGCTAGAGCAGATGATTACTTTTTTTCGCAAATGGTTTTTAATGCATATTTCTGAAATTGACAGAAAATATATTGAGCCTGTGAAGAAATACTTAAGTGAAAAAAATAATTAAAACCGTTGAATTAGAGAAAAATATAATTCTTATGAATAAAAAGTTTATAGAAAGTCCATTTTACAAATGGTCAATATTACTTTACTTTTTTACAACCTTTTTTTTTCCGCTAGGATTTTACACTTTGCTAGCGGGTCCATCAAAATGGGTTGTTGAAGCTGCTCTTAAAAATTCATGGAGCGAACAAAATGAAAAACTTATACAGCGACTAATCATTCTACTTTTAATAATTGGTTCGCTGATACTAGCTTTTTTAATCAGGAGAATATTTCTATCAAAGAAAAATGTAATACTTCGCTATTCAATATTTTCATTTTTAACTCTACTTTTCGTGAGCTCAATTTACATATTCACCTTTCAACCAGATCTATTTGTAAGATTATCAGGAAGAAACCCAATAAATTCCGTTCAAACAACCGTAAGTGATTCAGGGAAGAATATTGAATTTATTTTAGGTGCATATCCGGATTTAAAAGAACTTAGAAGACTCAAAGCAGCCGGATACACAGGCGTTGTATCGCTTTTGAATGAATTGGTTGTTCCTGCTGAACCAAACTTAATAAGAGAAGAAGAAAAGAATGCTCAAAAAATTGGAATAGACTTAGTTCGAATTCCAATGCTACCTTGGGTTTCCGGCAATAATGAATCAATTGAACAAATTCATAAACTTGTAAAAACCGGACATGGGAAATATTTTGTTCATTGCTACTTAGGTCGCGACAGAGTAAATGTATTCAGAAAAATCGTACGTGATTTGGGAGCAAGCAGTAGTACGCTACAGAATGATGTTGTCAGGCATATTGAAGATTTAAAAACCTTCGAAAGAGGACCTTATACAAAGCTTTACAAAGATATCTACCTCACTCCTTTTCCTACTGACGATGAGTTTTTTGGTTACATCGTCAACGGTCAGATTGCATCAGTAATTTCGTTGCTAAACCCAAAAGATCCATCTGATACGGCTTGGGTTTCTCGCGAGAAAAGAATACTGTTGAGATACGGTGTGAAATACATTAACTTTCCGGTTCTCGATGAAAAAGACAAAAATGGATTTCAACATTTAATTGATAGTTTCCCAAAAATCAAACGCCCAATAGTCATTTACAAATATTCTTCGTCAGATCCACTTTATAAGAAAATAATTCAACAAAAAAGTCTTCTCAAATAAAACAAAATCCGGTTTTCGTGAATGAAAACCGGATTTTGTTTTATTTGAGAAGTGCAAAATCAAGAACCTCCATTATGTTATCTACAAAGTGAAAAATTAATCCTTTGAGATAAACTGGTTTGATTTCATTAATGTCTTTTTGGTTGGCTGAACAAAGCATAATATCAGTTATTCCGGCTCGCTTAGCGGCCAAAATCTTTTCCTTAATTCCTCCTACCGGAAGCACTTTACCACGCAAGGTAATTTCACCGGTCATTGCCAGATTCTTTCGTACTTTTCGCTTGGTGAATGCAGAAGCAAGAGCTGTTGCCATGGTTACTCCGGCAGATGGTCCGTCTTTAGGAATTGCTCCTTCAGGTACGTGAATATGAACATTATATTCATCAAATATTTCATAATTCAACCCAAGCTGATCGGCGTGTGCCTTGATATATTCCAAAGCTAGCATAGCAGATTCTTTCATTACGTCACCGAGATTCCCTGTCAACGTGAGCTTTGGCGACTTGCTTTTGCTTAAACTGGTTTCGATAAAAAGAATTTCGCCACCCACTTGCGTCCATGCCAATCCTGTTACCACTCCAAAAAAATCATTCCCTTCGTATTTGTCTTTTGTATATCGCGACACTCCCAAATACTTTTTAAGCTCATCCTGCGTTACCTCAATACTATAATTCTCCTTGGTTGCCACGTGCTTAGCCACTTTTCTCATCACGCCGGCAATCTGTCTGTCAAGTTCACGCACTCCCGATTCTCGAGTATAGTATTCAATCAATTTATTTAAAATCGTCTTATTCAAAATTAAATCAGAAGATTTTAAACCATGATTTTCAAGCTCTTTCGGAATTAAATGTCGTGCAGCAATTTCAATCTTTTCTTCCTGAGTATATCCACTAACCTCAATCAATTCCATACGATCCAACAATGGTCGAGGAATAGAACCGATATTATTGGCTGTGGCAATAAACAGTACTTTTGACAAATCAAAATCCACATCCAGGTAATTATCGTGAAATGCCGTATTTTGTTCCGGGTCAAGAACTTCCAGCAAGGCCGAAGAAGGATCACCTTTATAATCGGCAGTTATTTTATCAATCTCATCGAGCACAAAAACCGGATTAGCCGTTTCTGCCTTCTGAATATTTTGCATAATTCGTCCCGGAAGAGCACCTATATAAGTTCTACGATGACCTCGGATTTCTGCTTCATCATGCAACCCACCCAAAGAAACACGGACATATTTACGGTTTAATGCCGTGGCAATTGATTTTCCAAGCGATGTTTTTCCAACTCCCGGAGGGCCGTAAAGACAGATTATCGGCGATTTCATATCGTTTTTTAATTTCAATACTGCCAAATGTTCCAAAATAC
>Ga0302288_1002535_pt1 | contig 10636 bp, 10 predicted proteins | sample III_Fen_N1_1_FD_194549 | JGI IMG/M metagenome (GOLD analysis project Ga0302288, IMG submission 194549) | Peat permafrost microbial communities from Stordalen Mire near Abisko, Sweden - III_Fen_N1_1 | ecosystem: Environmental > Terrestrial > Soil > Wetlands > Permafrost | place: Sweden: Abisko...
CGTGTAAACTCGTGGAATAAATAGGAAAAATACAAAACCGACGGTAATGAAAGCGATAACGACAAGGCTCGTTGGACCATAGCGGTTGATGTGTTCAAGACTCGAGAAGAAGGCAAAGATAGCTATAACCGATTGAGGTATGGCGGAAAAGAAAGGAAACGGTATAACTTTTTTCAAAAAAGATTTTTGATCAGGTAGAGATTGCAGAACATGATTTGGTTTTGCAACCCAATAAAAGATGAGGAATCCTGGTAATCCCACAGTGAAATAATTTATAAAGGTGATATTGAGCGGTGTGAACGGAAAGGCATAACCAAGGATTGAAAGAAACATAAAGAAGAAGAAACCAACGAGGACTTGATTGAAGAAAGTGCTTGAGCACATCTCAATACCTTCGATAATTCGATCCGCAAGCTTAATACCATTTGGTAAATCTGAGAAACTATTTTTAACAAGGACAATTGCAGAAATTTGTCGAATTGCTAGCGCCCCATCAAACATACCTATACCAAGGTCAGCTTTCTTTATTGCAAGAGCATCATTTGCACCATCCCCTATCATGGCAGTAAAACCATCAAACTTGAGCGCTTCTATTATCCGCTCTTTTTGTTCTGGCTTTATTCGTGCGAAAATCGTATAACTCTTTGTTTTTGTTGCAAAATCGTTACTTGACCATGATTCAAGCTCACCTCCCGTTACCGAAGCATCAACATTCAATACACCAGCAGAAGCAGCAACAGCACGGACAGTATCAAGATTATCACCTGATATGATCCTGATGACGACTTCGCGTTTTTGGAAGAAATCAACAGCCTCTTTCACCCCTTCACGTAAACTGTTCTTAAGCACAAAGAGAGTGACAGCTGAGAGCTGAACCTTTGAAAGATCAACAGGTAACGTGTTGCTCTGTGAACGCGCAAAAAAGAGAACCCTCTTACCGATTTTGGTTTCCGGTTCAACGATTTTCCTTAACCATTCTTTATCCGCATCATTACTGAGGTGAGGAAGGAGAATGTCAGGCGCACCAACAAGTATGGTGCTTTCTGTTGAACCACTCCTTATACAAACACCTCCGAATTGCCTTGTGGAAGAAAAAGAAAGAGTATCGACAACATCACCTGAAAATACACTCCCTTCAAGGAAGGTCCTGATCGCGCTTATTGTTTGGGACGAATCGTTCAAACCGTTTATATAAGCCATTACGCTACTCTCAGCGGTTGATTTCGGTACACTTGGAGCAACATGAATAGCCTCAACTATAAAATCATTGTCAGTAAGCGTCCCTGTCTTATCCATACAGAGATTTTTAATACGCCCAATCTTCTCCATGGCATTCACCTCCCTCAAGAGGACATTTCGTCGGTACAGGTTGAGTGCACCCACAGCAAACACCAGTGTTGTTATAACAGCCAAACCTTGAGGCAAGAGCAGGCTTGTGAGTGCTCCAATATTTTGAACAATATTTATAGTAGATTCATTCACCATGATTCCCCTCACGGCCACGAAAGTGATGATGAGCAAAAGTGCGTAGCTGGTGTATTTAATTATTTTATTGAGAGCGTCTTGAATAGGACTAAAATTAATAGTGTACTCTTTAATACTTTTAGTCATTTGAGCTATTCGACTGTTGGCAAAAATTTCATCCGCCTTCATGATACCGGATCCTGACATTACAATACCCCCCGCAAAAAGAGCGTCACCAGGAGTGCGTAAAAGGGCATCCGATTCACCTGTAATGAGAGCTTCACTCACCTCAAATCCATGTGATGACATTATGTGACCATCACAAGGAATCTGATCGCCAATTTTAAGTCGTATTTGATCTCCTTTTTCTACGTCTTCTGCAAGAATAGTGTCTTCACTTCCATCTTTATTAACTCGAATGACACGAGGCGCTGCCAATAACTGAAGTCTTTCGAGGGTAAACCAAGCATGAACCTCTTGAGCGGTCCCTATAATAATATTAAGAACAGTAATCAACCCCAGAAAAACACCTTCTTGCGTATCGCCGTATACAAGGAGAAGGGTTACCACGGAAAAAGTGATTCCGTTGATCAATATAAATATATTGCGGAACAAAATCTTACCAATGGCATGAGAACGTTCCCGAAAGGATTCAAGTAGTGATAACACGGTGTTTTGTTTAAAGAGAGAATTCCTTTAAAAGTAACACTTTTAAAGGAATTAATCACCTGCCACAAAACACCACCATCTCTTCTAAATAAATTTTATTAAAGATAACTTATCCCCTACGCCGTGTAAGTGGTTTTGGTTTTTTAACTGCTTTCTTTTGAGCTTTTGCTGTTTTATCGAGGCGAGCACGAAGTTTAATAACCTCATCACGAATGAGGGCCGCCGTCTCGAAATCAAGCTCTTTAGCTGCCTCACCCATTTCAAACTCTTTTTGTTTAATCAACTTCTCTGGATCTTCGGCGAACATTGCCTCATCGATTGCGATTTGACCCCGAACAGCTGCATCGTGATCACGTTCGATTGACTCGGTAATGTCAGAAATCTTTTTAATGATGGTCTTTGGTGTGATCCCGTGCTCTTTATTGTAAGTAACCTGGATGGCCCGCCTACGATTAGTTTCTTTTATAGCTCGGTCCATTGAGCCGGTCACATGGTCTGCATACATAATAACCCGACCCTCAACGTTTCGAGCGGCACGACCGATTGTTTGAATAAGTGAAGTCTCGGAGCGAAGAAAGCCTTCTTTGTCTGCATCGAGAATAGCAATGAGCGCAACCTCGGGTAAATCCAAACCTTCACGCAAGAGGTTCACACCCACAAGAACGTCAAAGACACCCTTTCGAAGATTTGTGAGTATCTCAATACGTTCAATTGTCTTTATATCACTATGAAGGTACTCAGCCTTTATGTGACGTTCCTTAAAGAAGTCAGTGAGATCCTCTGCCATACGCTTAGTAAGGGTCGTCATAATGACGCGGAACCCCTTTTTCACAACCGCCTCGGCTTCGATGATTGAATCAAGAATCTGCCCCTTGAAATCACCACTGTTCACAATAGGGCGAACAATGATTTCCGGGTCAACGAGTCCTGTAGGTCGGATAATCTGCTCTGCGATACGTGAGCTGTGCTCACGTTCATATGCGCCAGGAGTTGCTGTTGTAAATATAACCTGACCAACGCGTGAGGTGAATTCATCAAAAGTGAGAGGTCGGTTGTCTTTCGCTGAAGGTAAACGAAAGCCATGTTCAACGAGAGTTCTTTTGCGCGATTGATCGCCACCAAACATAGCACCTATTTGAGATACGGTAACATGTGACTCATCGATAATGGTCAAAAAATCAGGTGATCCATCGGTTTTCTTTGGGAAGTATGACAAAAGAGTATCTGGCGCTTCACCTGATTGCTTGCCAGAAAAATGTCGTGAGTAGTTTTCAATACCGTTGCAGTAACCAACCTCACGAATGAGAGCTAAATCATAACTCGTCCTGCGCTTCAATCGTTCTGCTTCAAGATTTTTTCCCTCCTTTTTAAGTTCTTCCAACCTGTCAGCAAGTTCCGCTTTTATTGTCTCAACGGCACGCTTTGCCTGTGCTGGATCTGTAATGAAATGTTTTGCAGGAAAGAGAAAGAATGAATCGGTTGATTCTTTAATGACGCGTGTAGTTGGATCAATGACATCAATTGCACCGATTGTGTTCGAATCCAACAGAACTCGATAAATAATTCGATCACTTGTTGGCATTATTTCAATACTCGAACCAACTGCACGAAATGTTCCCGCACCAAGGTCCGCGTTTGTGCGCGTAAAATGAATATTCACCAATCGTTCCATGAGCTCGTGCCGTCCCATTTCCATCCCCTTCTTAATGTGCATGTTTACTCTCTCATATTCGGCAGGGCTACCTAGACCATAAATACACGATACCGATGCAACAATAATCACATCACGGCGCGTAAGAAGTGCTTGGGTGGTAGCGTGGCGGAGACGCTCGATCTCTTCATTAATCATTGCCTCCTTTTCTATATACGTATCAGTGACCGGCATATAGGCCTCGGGTTGATAGTAGTCGTAATATGAAACGAAATAGTGAACAGCGTTGTTTGGAAAAAATTCGCGATATTCTTGAGCTAATTGTGCCGCAAGGGTTTTGTTGTGCGCAATAACAAGCGTCGGTTTTCCTGCATTGGCAATAACATTAGCCATAGTGAATGTTTTACCAGAACCCGTGACACCAAAGAGGGTTTGGTATCGGTCACCCTCCCTTAACCCCTCAGTTAAAGTGGTGATCGCCTTTGGTTGATCGCCCGCTGGCTTCATTGCCTTATTTAATTGGAATTTCTTTTCTTCCATAGGTACTTGGACTATACCACAATTAAAAAGACCTGCTCCACCATCTGTGGTAACAGGTCTGTTGCAACCATCAAAATCCAAATCATGCGGTTGCAGCTCGCATAGGATCGATACCATTGAGGTTATCTCTCGTACGAGGTGCCCCTGAGTGCATAAAGAGGAGGCGGTCGGGATCAGGACGACAAGACATAGCACCATAAGTACCCTCTGCACGCCGTTTGTCACGGTGATTTTTACCGTACGGAACACTTACATGCTTGCGTTCATTCTCAATCGCACGACCACGTTTGATTTCAAAGAAACGCTTACGAGGGACGAATCCTTCTTCACGATCATAAATATACTCACTACGATCATCTTCACCATTGACTTTGACCCAGCCAACACGTCCATGCACATAGCACGACGGATCAATAACATTGTCTGAACGCGTTTTTTTAGCGTGGACAACGAGAGATGTTTCAGTCGACATTTTTACAGGTTTTTAGGGTTTGAACTACGAAGCATGAAAGGTTTTCGAGGGCTCCGTACGAAATTCAGCAATTGAATTTCGTATAGAACCCTCGAATATTTTTGCAAATTTCGAGGGAACACAACGGGGGTTTATGCCGCGTCGGGTTGATCTGTATCAGGAACTTTGGTTGTTCTGGGACCAAGGTTTTCACGCCATAGAATAGACGACAAACTACTCTGTACTGCAAGTGGAATCCATTGATGGAGCCCGCTGTTGTAGATAACAGTTTCATAAGTGCCTTTCCTTGTGAGCATGAAGCCAATGTGACCATTGTAACTATGTTCCGGTGCCTTCTTTCGTCTCTCACCCCTTTCACCCTTTGAGAGGTAAACGGGTGGAGGAAAGATATGTCTGGCTTGTGCGACCATAATCTATCTCCTTTGGTTGATGGTTTTAGCTGAAAGAACTATCTATTTTTTCTTTTCTGTAGCAATACTGCTTGAAAAAGAAAACAAGCTCTCGATGTGTTCGAGAGCTTGCCTTCGGTTTCAATTAGAGTGTTTCTTTGAAAAACTTTATTGAATCAAACCGCAAACAAGCTCTCGTTCTGGAGAGAGGCGCTTGGTGACGATAAATGTGACACAATAATTCTTCATTACTCAGCTATTATAACATGGACTCAGAATAGCGCAACACCCTTGTGACTATTGATTCCCCGCCTTATACACACCGAGAAATGAGTCCTTGAATACGTGCCAAGACCCATCAATGAGTGTACTTCGCATTTTCTTCACGAGATTTACCAAAAAATAAATATTGTGAATCGAAGCAAGGGTTCCGCCAAGCATTTCTTTTGAGCGTAATAAATGGCTTACATAACTCCTTGTGAAATTTTTACAGGTATAACATCCGCAATCACTCTCGATAGGATTAAAGTCGCGTACATACGGTGCATTAGCAAGATGTATTTTGCCATTTTTTGAATAGACCGTTCCATGACGACCAAGACGAGTTGGTGATACACAATCAAACGTATCACACCCAGCTTCTACTGCATCAAATAAATCTTCAGGTTCACCAATGCCAAGTAAATGACGAGGTTTTCCTTCTGGTAACTCTTCATTTGCCCACCGAGCGGCGGTCGCAATATCAGCCTTTTCAAACGATCCGCCAATGCCAAAACCGTCGAATTCACGACCATTTGCGGACATAAGAGTAAGTGCCCGTGCGCTCTCACGACGTAAATGTTCATGTCGTCCCCCTTGTACGATTCCATATAATCCTTGAGTCTCTGATTTCTCTTTTACACTTTCATGAAAAGTAAGACACCTTTGTGCCCAACGATGGGTTCTATCAAGTGCCTCGCGTTGATAATGTTCTGTTTCCATAGGGGAAGTGCATTCATCAAAGACAAAGATAATATCGGCACCTAAATCGTGCTGAATACCAATTGAACGTTCTGGGCTAAAGAAATGAACCGTACCATCTCTCGGAGATTTAAAGGCTGCACCGTCTGACTCAATTGAAACAATCTTTGGTGGCTCACTTTCTCCAAACCGAGATTGAAGAAGGTTTTCCTCCTGAGGTTTTATGATTTTACTGATCCCTTTACCATATGCAGCACCTAATGAAAAAACCTGAAAACCACCTGAGTCGGTCATGAGGGGACCTTTCCAGTTCATGAATTTATGTAAACCACCCGCATCACGTACCACTTCTTGTCCTGGCTCGTTGAATAAGTGATAGGTGTTTGCAATGATGAGTTCAGGGGCAACTTCTTCAACTTTATCAGAGGGGACTCCGCGAACCGTCGCCTTGGTTCCAACAAGCACAAAAGCAGGCGTATGAATGTCACCATGTGGAGTATGTATCACACCGGCCCGCCCAAGGGTATCTTTTAGTTTTGCTTCAATAGTAAACGAAATCGGCTTCATACGCCCGAGCATACCACTTAGGTGCAAAAAACGAAACAAAAATAACACATCGCAGGGTAGCGATGTGTTATTTTTAGAGATGGTTTATTTCTGAACGCCGAGGAGCTGTACTTCGAAAAGAAGTGTTGAATTTGCTGGAATGACATCACCTACCGCCTGTGCGCCATATGCAAGTTCAGGTGAGATTACAAGACGACGCACACCACCAACTTTCATACCCGCAACACCTAAATCCCAACCACGGATAACCTGACCGGCACCGAGTACAAACTGGAATGGCTGACCACGGTCAAGGGAGCTGTCAAACTTTTTACCATCAGTGAGGAGTCCCGTGTAGTGAACTGCTACGCCTTTACCAACAACCGCTTCTGCACCATCACCGACTTTTACATCATAGATTTCAAGGCCTTTAACAGTAGAGATATTTTGTAACTGCATAGTTTCTTGTTGTTGAGTATTTGTTTGTGATTGTGCCTGTGTATCTTTGGTGGTGCTTGTTGAGGGAAAGAGCATTGGATAGCCCATAACACCCACAACAATCAACCCAGCGACAATCGCAACCCACTCATTAGTTGAAATTTTTTTCATAAGTAAGATTAGGACACCATTCTATGATGTCATGGGGATATTGTACCCGTATCACATTGATTACGCCAGGAATCACGATTACAATAGAGCGCATATGAAAAAAATCATTCAGAATGTGTTCCGTATTGGACGAGAAGATAAACCAACACCTGACGCACCACTCACCTATCGCCAAATGGAATATGCTGCTAACAAACGCACCCATATCATAGCTCACGAGGTCAAGAAGGCTTTCAGGTTTATGGAAAGTTATCCTAAATCAGTCACCATTCTTGGATCCGCTCGAATCAAGGAAGGTGACCCGTACTATGCGAAGGCTCGCAGACTCGCGCAACGCATTTCAACTGAACTCAAATATACCGTTATCACTGGAGGTGGCCCTGGTATCATGGAAGCAGCAAACCGTGGAGCAAAAGAATCTGGAGGAAATTCAGTTGGTATAAACATTAAACTCCCCCACGAGCAACATCCCAACCCATACCTTACCGCAGGACTTAATTTCTACTATTTCTTCACCCGAAAGGTTGCTCTCTTCTTTTCAGCAGAAGCATACATCGCCTTTCCTGGTGGATTTGGAACTTTTGATGAATTGTTTGAAATCATCACCCTCGTTCAAACAAAAAAAATACCAAAGGTACCCATTATCCTCGTTGGTTCTGATTTTTGGAACGATTTCGACGCAGTTATAAAAAAACAGGCAGTTGAACATGTAAAATCAATCAATCTTGAGGAAACAAAAATCTATGTCATTACTGACAACGATGACGAGATTATCGACATCATCAAACGCGCCCCTCTACGCAAAGAATAAAAGCAATAAAAAAAACCACCTATTGGTGGTTTTTTTATTTTTTAAGGAATGTATTAAGTAATGTAATGAGAGTACTGAAAAACCCTGAAATAAAAGCGATTCTCGTAGGACGATCATCAATCCATTTCTTTTTGTGATGCACTACCGGATGATTGTTATGGTGATTTGTCATGTGAATTAGTTAATTCATTCTATAAAGAGCGTCTTGGAAAGAAACGAGTAATTGAATACCCCCCAGATCCACCAAAGGCAATAGCAAGAGAACAAAAGAGTAAGATGAGGTTGAGTTCAAAAAATGAACTATCCCCTTTGATGATAGAGATGAGGATAACAGCAACAAGCATAATCATCGTGAGGATAATCGCGACCCATTCCACAAAAACACCAGCAACAAAGAAAACCCCACAAATTATTTCTAGTATTGTCACAATCTGTGCCCAAAGAGGAGAAAGGCCCAGTATACTGAAAAGAGAGATTGTTGTACCGAAGTCACCCAAGTGCATTATTCCATGGGATATAAAGGAAGCCCCAACAGCAAACCTAACCAAAAAAAGTGCCAAATCCGTTCTGTGTGAAATAAGGTTGTTCATAGTGTTTGATATTCTTATTATACTACGCCTCGTTTTTACCTATTATCGTATAAATATCCATAAGAGCAATAAGGAGCGCAATCACAAGGGGTCCTAGAAATATTCCAATAGGACCAAACATTGAGATACCTCCTAAAATAGATAAGAGGAGTGGAAGTGGGTGTGACTTCAACCCACGCCTAAAGAGATATGGTAAGAGTAGATTATCAATCGTTCCAACAGCAAAAGTCCCCCAGATGGCAAGTCCAATAGCAGCCCCTATTGATCCTGTTACGAAAAGATAGAAAACTGCCGGTATGACAACAAGAGCTGTTCCAATACTTGGAACAAGTGTCGAGATGGATGCTATGGTTCCCCACAAAATAGCATTATCAATACCAAACACATAAAAACCAATCCCTATAAATACACCCTGCACAATCGCCATAATGAGTGACCCACGAACAATTGAATTCACAGCGCTCTCAAGGGTAGAAATAATCTGCTCATCATATTTATCAGCAAGTGGAGAGAGCTTTTTTATGAGGGTGCGCAGTTTCTTTCCGTCTTTAAGCAAATAATACAGAGTGAGAATCCAAAGGAAAAATCCAAATATAGTGCTTGCTGTAAAGGTAAAGAGGTTGCCGAGATTTGCAAGAATCCACCCAGCAACAGAACGCACGTACTCTTCGACGTTAACATTCAAAGCTGGATAAATTTTTTTTACAGGTTCAAGGAGTGAGGTAATGGTTTTATCCATGCCACCGAGGCCATGGTCTTGGATGGATGAATATAAATCATACGATTCCTTAAGAATTTGAGTGCCGAGGATAAAGAGAGGACACACGATTACAATAGCTGCAAAGATTATTGTAAGAGAAGAGGCAAACCCTGCGCGGCCTTTAGTAATATCGACAAATGATTTATACACCGGCCTCAGTATCACAGCGGACATGAGCGCAAGAGAAACAGGAGCCAAGAAAGGCAAGAAAAGTGCACCTGTGAAAAGAAGGACTGCAATAAAGAGCGCAACGAAGAAATAAATTTGTACTTTGTGCATAAAATAAAGAAACCACGCAGGTCTAATTGCGTGGCTTTATTCTAACACGACGACACTTTTTCTGTCGTCTCTTATATGAGGAAAAGGATTGATGAGATAATCACTGTGGTAAATACTGTGTGTCCCAATTCAGTCAAAACCCGATACCATAACCCTTCAGGATTCGTACGCGCAAGAGATGAGGCGGTCGTCATTAAAGAGATTCCACATGAAATCCAGAGTGCAAAATAAAGAAGACCCGTAACCGATGAAATAAGAAGTGAGTTCAGAAGTACGGAGATAGTCACCGTAAGGATGAGAAACGATGCGAACCGTATTAAAGAAGAAATCCAGGTTATCTTTACCTCGCCCACCCCAAAAAAGATCGGTGAGTACCACACAATAGAAAAGGCGCTCGCAAGTGCCGCTGCAATAATAATAGTAAAATAGTGAATCTCGCCAATGTACATAAATAAGGTGCTAGTGAATAAAAACTACTGCGCCACAAAACTTGCTGTGACCGGCTCACCATTATGGAGAACAAGCGTATCAACACGGTGGTCAAACACACCATCACCATTGTCGGCATAGAGAACAACGGCATACATGGTATGAGGACTCATTGGACGGAGTAAATCAACCACAACATTGTCATGAACACCTTCTTCTAATTTCTGAGCGCCAAGAATACGACCCATAAGATCACCGTTATTCTCACGTATCGCAACCCATGAAGTAGTCGAAATGCGAACATAAGGAACCAGTGCTGTATTCGCAGCAACCTGGTCAATTGACTCAACTGCTTCCGAAAACTTTACATTTTCTTCCTCACCTGAAACAACGCTTAATCCTGGAGCTTTTTTTTGTGGTAAATCAGCAGGAGCCCAAATAATAACACCTAAAACAATTCCAACGAG
>Ga0302288_1002536_pt1 | contig 10635 bp, 5 predicted proteins | sample III_Fen_N1_1_FD_194549 | JGI IMG/M metagenome (GOLD analysis project Ga0302288, IMG submission 194549) | Peat permafrost microbial communities from Stordalen Mire near Abisko, Sweden - III_Fen_N1_1 | ecosystem: Environmental > Terrestrial > Soil > Wetlands > Permafrost | place: Sweden: Abisko...
CCATTATAAAATGATGAATTCAGAAGAATTGTTTAACATGCAAAGACAGCTTTTTAGTCCTTCATTATTTTCAATCATGCGTCCATCAGCCTTGTTACATCAAGACTTTAACTGGCAAAATGCATTTTTCAAGAATGGATTGGAGCAGGATTATTATATTTCAGCTTCTGGGAGTTCAAATAAGACATCGTATTTTGCCTCTATGGACTACTATAACGAAGACGGGACACTGATTAATACCGGGTTTAAAAAAATCTCCGGACGTTTAAACCTCAATACACAATTGTATAGTAATCTGGATATGAACATCCGTTTATCCTATACGAATTCGGACACTCAAACAGAATCAAGCTGGACTACCCTGAATGATGCTTATACTAAGATGCCCTGGGATTCTCCATACGATAAAAACGGGAATATTGAAAAAATAACCGGTTCCACTCGTTCAGATGGATCAGTTTGGTATTCACAGGATAAATGGAACTCTTTACAGAACGAATTATACAATTATAACAAAACGCATGCTTACGAACTTGTAGCTGATTTTCAACTGAACTGGTCCATTACCGATTGGTTGGTATTAACAACTACCAATCGTTTTAATCAGAGCACATCTAAAAACGTACTCTTTATAGACCCAAGAACCTACAGTCCACAATATGCTGACGGTTATTTATACAATGGCATTGAAATGGGAAAATCGTTTGGAACAACAAATATGTTGAAGTCCAGCAATAAATTTGGGGAACACTCATTAAACGGGTTACTTGGACTGGAATGGGGACAGACAAACATTGAATACACCTCGGCAGCTGGTAAAGGCATGCCAAACGGATTAGATGCTTTGAATGCCAGTGAAATCTATCAAATTGGTGGATATTCAGTTCCTTTAAGAAGCTATTCAGGATTTGGACAGGTTCAATATAACTATGGAAGTAAGTATTTTGCTACAGCTTCATTTCGTGCTGATGCCAATTCGAAATTTGCACAAAAAAGAAGAGTCGGTTTATTCCCTTCCGGTGCAGCTTCCTGGTTAATCAGTAATGAAGATTTTTTGAAAGGAAATAACCTGATCACTTTTCTAAAAGTACGAGCCAGTTTTGGATTGACAGGAAACTCCAATATCGGAATGTATAACTATTTGTCGTCCTACTCGTTGAACAGTAGTTACCAAACTATCGTCTCAGCAACTCCTACCCGGTTGGGAAATCAATATCTGGGTTGGGAAAAAGCGTATATGTCCGGTATTGGTTTAGACATCAATCTCTGGAAAAATTTAAGAATGAACATCGATCTGTATAACACTGACAACAAAGATCTATTACTTGCGGTACCTACATCCCCTTCAACTGGATTTTTTGAAATTACTGCAAATGCGGGAAGTGTCAGAAATCAGGGGATAGAACTTCAATTGACTACAACCAACATAAGCACAAAGAACTTTAACTGGGAAATGGGCTTCAATATTGGATTTAACAAAAATGTTGTTACCGAAACCCCCAAAGATATACCGTTCATGCAAACAAGGAGTTCCGTTAGCCAGGAAGTGAAGCGTGGGCAAGATATCTATAGCTGGTTTATGCCTAAATGGTTAGGTGTTGATCCTGCCAATGGGGATCCGTTATGGGAAAAAGTAGTAACTGATGCGAATGGTAATGTTACCGAACGTGTAAAAACAAATAATTACAGTGATGCTACTTTTCAGGTAGTAGGAAAAGCAACTCCTATATTTAGCGGTGGTTGGACAAATAACCTTACTTACAAAGGGTTTTATATGAGTGTGAACGTAAATTATGTATATGGCAATAAAATATTCAATTACAATCGTTTAGCACTTGATGCCGATGGAGCTTATTTGGGATACAATCAAATATCACTTGAAACCAATGGATTAGGTTGGACACGCTGGCAAAAAGAAGGAGATATAGCTACTCATCCTAAATTGGTGATGAATGGAAATAAATCGTCAAACAGCATATCTTCCCGCTACCTGGAAGATGGTAGTTTCCTGCGCATCAAGAACCTGAAAATAGGATATGAACTACCAAATAAATTATTGAAAGCTGCTCATATTCAAAACTGTAAAGTTTATCTGTCCGGCGATAATCTGTTCACACTTACCAATTTCTCAGGGATGGATCCGGAAGTTTCCCTAAGAACGTCTGACTTTACTTTAGCCGGTCTGTATAATTCAAATTATCCAATAAGCCGTCAATTGCTTGTAGGAATAGAAATTGGATTTTAATCAAATCACACATAAAAGAATACAAAAATGAAAAAACTAATATTATATATCATTCCAGTGCTAATTTTGCTCACATCGTGCAATTTAGACTTTTTCCCGACTGATGGCATGTCTCCCGAACAATTAGCGAAAGATCAGAGTGGAGCTGCGTATATGACTGATGGTAACTATTCTTTATTCAAAGATGAATTTGTGACCAGTTGGTCCTATCAAAGTGGAAATTCTTATGTGCGTCATTATTTTCTGATGTCAGAATATCCAAGTGATAACATTTGTTTATCAGGTCGTACTACCGATCCATTGTATGAGGCAAATTGTTATCAGACGAATCCTACCCTGGCTAATGTTTCCACTTTATGGTGGTTGGGTTACAAGATTATTTACGGAGCGAACTCAGTTATTGAATCGATTAAAGATGGTTCTGATAAACAAACGGATTATATAAAAGGAGAGAATTATTTTCTACGTGCTATTTGCCATTTGCATTTGGTAACCCTGTATGCCAAACCTTATTCCCTGGGACGTTCAAATCCGGGTATTATATTGCGTAAAAGCACTGACAACTCAACTACTACAAGAGCTACTGTAGGCGAAATTTATGATCAGATTGCAATAGATCTGAATGAAGCTATCAGATTGATGAGTAATGGCGGTGTAAGCAGAGGAAATGCCGGTTATGCATCCAAAGCGGCTGCACAGGGACTACTAACACGTGTCTACTTATATATGGAAGAAAATCAGAAGGTGGTCGATCTGGCTAACGAAATGATAGGAGGAGACGATCCATCATCCAAACTGGAACCCACAGCTACATTTGGAAAGTATTTTGCCAATGCACTTACATCAAAAGAAACTTTATGGGCAGTCGCCCATACGGTATTGGAATCGAGAGAACAATCATCGATCGCTGCCATGTATCTGAATGATGGAACCGGATGGGGTGAAGTGTTTTCATCCGATCCTTTAAATAGCCTGTATGATCGTTACCCCAGCGATGTTCGTCACTCGTTTATTGTTCCACAATATGCTGCAAATAGCACGAACTATATGATTACATTTCCAGTGGCCAGTGCCGGAGTGGATTTTCGTTCTAATGAAATACATGATGTGACATTGGATACAAATGGTAAGTACTATTTTACGAGTAACTCCCTGAAAGTTTATGTTCAAACAGAAATTGTAAATACGTATAGCCAAAATTATATCAATTATAATGGAACTAAATATATAGTTCGTTTAACAAAGGAAATAGTTGATCGCAGCACTTTCCCGAAATACTATGTAACAAAATTCTCATATCAGAATAACAATCCGATGTTAAGTTCACCGGTAATGATTCGATGGGGTGAAGTGATATTAAACAGAGCCGAAGCATATGCCAAATTAAATTTAAATGATAAAGCATTGGCAGATGTAAATATAATTCGCAGCCGTGCAGGTTTGTCGGGAGATGCTCTTTTTACAACAGCTAACATGCATGGTTATTCATCTGCTTTAGATGTGGTACTGGATGAACGTCGATTAGAATTAGCATTTGAAGGTCAACGTTTGTTTGATTTATACAGGAACAAAAGGAATATGGATCGTCAATATGCAGGAGTTCAACCTTGGGAGATAGTTAATTATGATAACAAGAAAATACAATATCCGATCCCATCGAATGAAATTTTGGTAAGTGGAATTGATCAAAATAAATAACATATATATTCTACCAGAGATTAGATATCAACAATTAAATTTTTTTAAATATAAATTTAAAAAACATTATGAAAAAACATATTGAATTAATATTTCTGACTGTTATAGCAGTGCTTATATTTGGCTGTAAATCAACAGTCTTGCCAATAGCGACATTTACTTATGTCATGCAACAAGATACCATTGTATTCACAAACACAACAACCGGAGCAACAAGCTATTCCTGGGATTTTGGGGATAAAACTACTTCTACCGACAAAGATCCGGTTCATATTTATGCAGCTTCCGGAAGTTACACGGTTACGTTGACAGCCACCAATGAGGATGGTTCGAAAACGTATTATGATATTATTGCTTTAACAAAATCACTTATCAACATTAATGGTGATTTTACCGATTGGTCTGAAATCCCTACGGATAAATTATTTACGTCTTATGTGTCCGATACAGCTACCTATAAAGTGTTGGAAACTTTAAAAGTCTGTGTTGATGATAACTATATTTATTTCTATATGAAATTGGATAGCAGCAAGGTTGGACCTATGGACATATATATCAATTCTGATAATAATCCAACTACAGGCAGCAATAACTGGTTATGGAAAACATGTGGTGGAGATTATTTAATTGAAGGCTTTTTAAATGTAAAATTGGCTGATGCTACAGTATTTAATTTCCCGGCTTCAGTAAAAGATCAAACGTCATGGGGATGGGTTGAATCGGCACCGTCAGGAAGTGGAGTCGTTGCAATGTCTACTCCTAAAACTGTAAATGGAAAAGTTGTAGAATTTGAGGGAAAAATTGTCAGAGACCTGGTTACCAGCCAATGGGCAACTTCTATTGGTTTTGGAGTTTTTACTTCTAATGCAAGCTGGGCTGTAACTGGATGTTTACCTGGAGGTGGAAATGCGGGAGATCTAATGCAGGTGAAAATTAAATAGTCTGTTTTAGATGTTCTTAAAATGATTGATGCAGGAATGGATTCATTTATACCAGAATCCATACCTGCATTAAATTAAACGTTCCGAATAAATGGGGTTTATCATTTAACGACTTATCCCCCAAAATAAAGTTAACTTTCCCCGACATGAAATACAAAATATTTGATAAAGTTATCATTCTATGCATCTTTTTATCATTTTTATCATGTAAAAATATAAGTACTATCCCTGATGACGGTTTACATGAAGTGAATTTTGTGGAGTCAGATTCTGCATTTGTGAATCCGGAACGAGGATTTTATAGTCAACAGGAATATTATTCGTCTTCTACAATGAATAATGCATTGAATGTCTCAACAGTAAAATTGCAAAGAAGTGTTGGACACACTTTAATACTCACCTTGTATTATTTAGATCAGTTTCGAGACAAACCTATTTCCAATGAGTTTCTATCCTTGATAGAAACAAACATGAAAGCTTTAAGAGACGGAGGCAGTAAGTGCATATTGCGATTTGCCTATACGTCCGACGAAAGTAATAAGCCATGGGACGCTCCGCAAGACATTGTATTACAACATATTCAACAACTTGCTCCGTATTTGATTGAATATTCAGATGTTATATATGTAATGCAAGCCGGTTTTGTGGGAATTTGGGGTGAATGGTATTATACTTCTAACTTTATTATGTCTCCTACTACCAAAGATGATTATGCTCCACGTCGTGCCGTGTTAGATGCTCTGCTATCTTCTTTGCCTAAAGACCGAATGATTTGTGTGCGTACTCCGGAAATTAAGATGAAATGTTTTAATCTGACTTTTGCCGATACACTTACTCAATCCAAAGCTTATAAACAAAGCGATTTATCTCGAATTGCCGGTCATAATGACTGTTTTCTGGCTGATTCGAACGATATGGGTACATTCGTGAATACACAACAAATGGCTTTCTGGGAATCGGATTCAAAATATGCGGCAATGGGTGGAGAAACATGTATGGTGTCTAATTATTCTACGTGCAAAAATGCACTGATTCAGATGGAAAAATACCATTGGTCCTATCTTAATTCGGGGTATAACGGATCTGTTTTGAGTGACTGGAGAACTAATGGCTGTATGGATGAAATTGATAAAAGGCTTGGATACCGTTTAGTTTTAACTCAAGGGAAGTTTACGGATAGACCGGTTGCAGGAAGCGACTTCATAATTCAGATTGCGATTAAGAATGTTGGATTTGCTGCGCCTTTCAATCCTCGAAATGTAGAAATTGTGTTTGAATCGAAAACAGATACCTTTGATAAATATATAGTCAAACTTGAATGTGATCCTCGTCAATGGTTTGCCGGAGGGAAATACAATATTGATGCCAAATATACCCTGCCCAACGAAATGAAAGGCAAAGAGTATACTGTTTCTTTGAATCTTCCCGATCCGATGGCTACTCTTACCAATCGTCCTGAATACAGCATTCATTTGGCTAACAACAATGTTTGGAACAAATCGACTGGATTAAATAAATTGCTGACAATAAGAGTGAATTAATAAATAGAAGAAATCAAAATGCTTGTTGAATTATGTTGAATGTTAATTCAATAACTACAATGTCCTTATTTGTTCAAGAAAGTTCTGCATACGATTGGAATTTGGGAACTAAAACCTGAAATAGAAAGGCATCATGATAGTTATAAAATAATTAGTCATTTTGCGCAGCATTAACTACAATTGTATATTTAAAATCATTTAAATAGTTGAATATAAGCGATATATATTTGACAAGTTTGTAGGTTATTCTGCTAAGTTGGTCTTTTAATCAACAAAATCAGGAAAGAAAGAATATCGGTTCTACGAAACTTCATGCTGATAATGTCCTGGTTGAATTAGAAGAATCTGTTTGTAGTTTAGAAGAGTGTAGATCTTTCAACTTCAAGAGGTATAAAACACCTGCAAATATACTGATCTTTTTATAAGGCGGATGAATTATTAACAGGCGTTTAGTTATTTAGCTTTGAGTGGGAAAACCAGCAGAAAATTGGTAAAGTAGTTTGCCGTGTAAAAAAGGAAGTTGGACTTTATTCTCGAAATTAGAATTTGCTTATTACGAAAAAATATAAACAATCAAATAAATTATTATGAAAACATTCTTAAGATTTAAAAATTTCACTTCTCTTTTTCTGTTCTTAAGTGTTATGGCACTTATTCAGATGCCAATACATGCTCAAAATAGTTCGAACCTGAAATCTGAGGTTATTCGTTTTGCCACACCAATAAGACCGGCAGAACAAAAGAATGTACTTCAATTAAAATGCGATCCGATTCCTATAGTACGCATTGCTTTTATCGGATTGGGCATGCGTGGTTCCGAAGCACTTCGCAGATTTATGTATCAAGAAGGAGTCGAAGTTGTGGCTTTGTGCGATGTTAACAAGGACTTTGTGGAAAATGCGCAAAAGGTTTTATCAGACAATAAAAAGAAACGGGCATTGGAATTTTATAACGGACCTGATGATTGGAAAAAAGTATGTGAGTTGAAGAATGTTGACCTCGTATATAGCTGCACTCCATGGGGACTTCATACTCCGATTGCAGTATATGCTATGGAACACGGGAAGCATGTGGCTACCGAAGTGCCGGCAGCAACAACAGTTGAAGAATGCTGGCAATTAGTAAACACATCTGAAAAAACACGTAAACATTGCATGATGTTGGAGAACTGCACCTATGATTTCTTCGAAATGGCAACACTGAATATGGCTCAGAAAGGTTTGTTCGGTGAAATTGTACATGTTGAAGGAGCGTACATTCATGACCTGCGTTATTTAAACTTTGAAACGCCAGAAAAGGGAGGCTATCAGAATATGTGGCGATTAAAACTCAGTGAAAAACACACTGGAAATCCATATCCCACGCATGGTTTAGGTCCGGTTTGTCAGGTGCTAAATATCCATAGGGGTGATAAAATGAATACTCTGGTATCCATGTCGTCCAATCAATTTGGTATGACGGAATATGCTAAACAAAAATATGGGGAAAATGCGGATTCAGCTAAAATAAACTATGATTTAGGCGATATGAATACTACCCTGATTCGCACAGAAAAAGGGAAAACCATAATGATTCAACATGACGTAACCAACCCCCGCCCTTACAACCGTATTCACATGATAAGCGGTACTAAAGGATTTGCACAAAAATATCCGGTACAAGGATTTGCGTTTGACCCAAAAGCTCATACTTTTTTACCACAGGCAGAAATGGATAGCTTATTGAATCTGTATACCCATCCCATAGTCCGTCAAATTGGTGAAAAAGCCAAAGAGGTTGGTGGACATGGGGGCATGGATTTTATCATGGATTCACGACTTATTTATTGTCTGAGAAACGGTCTACCATTGGATGAAGATGTGTATGATGCAGCCGAGTGGTCTTGTTTGACTGAATTAACTGAACTCTCTGTCCGCAATGGATCTGTTCCTGTTGAAATTCCTGATTTTACACGAGGGGATTGGAATAAGTTACCTGGACTACAATTTGCAAAATAGATTTATGACTGGATTAACAAATTAATTCTAGACATCTGAATCTCAATTTATTAAATTTAAATACTAAATGTTCTGTCTCTTTATTCTGAAAAGTGGATTGATAAGTCGTTGGAAGAATATAATCTCGTATTTTAATCTTTTTAAAACAGACCTCTAACCCTCCCCTGTAACAAGGAGATGATAAAAGAACTGAGGGTTGGTTGTTTTTTATTAAAAAAAATATTAGTCCACTTTTTAGTTCCAATTACTTCGATAATTCTTTATACAAATTGTAAGGTGACTTTTAAACTTATTTATATGAATAATATTCTAAACAATTTAAACATATTTCATGTCAAAGACACAACGCTTCTATCAAAAGAAAGAGTCGTTTCTGTAGATGCTTTGAGAGGCTTCGATATGTTTTGGATTATGGGGGGAGAAGGAATTCTTATGGGACTCGATAAAGTGTTTCATAATAAAATTTCTGGTTTTATTAATGAACAATTAAACCATGTAGAATGGCTTGGTTTCCATTTTTACGACATCATCATGCCCCTGTTCCTGTTTCTGGTAGGTATTTCTATGGTATATTCATATCGCAAACGGCTGAGTACTGAGAAATCAGATATTCCTTTGTGGAAACATACTATAAAGCGGATTGCTATTCTTTGGTTGTTAGGCATGGTTATTCAGGGGAATTTACTCTCTTATGATATAAACAAGTTTATGTTTTATTCGAATACGCTTCAGGCTATTGCCTGTGGCTATCTGATAGCTACAATTATAATTCTTTATCTACCTGTATTACATCAAATAACAGCTACTGTTGGATTGCTGCTGTTGTATTGGGCTATTATGGCTTTGATACCAATTGGCGGAAGTACTGCCGGAGCTTATACACCCGGGAATAATGTAGCTCAGTTTGTTGATGCATTTATTTTAGGACGCTTTGATGATGGTCAGGATTATACCTGGATTGTTTCGAGCCTTAACTTTGGAGCTACCACTATGTTAGGCGTTTTCTGTGGTTATATACTGCAATCAGGGCTACCCAAACTGAAAAAGTTTAAAAGTTTTATATTATTTGGAGCAGTACTTATCTTACTTGCACTGGTGTTGAATATCTGGCATCCTATTATCAAAAAATTATGGACAAGTTCGTTTGTTCTTTTTTCTGGTGGACTTTGCGTCTTACTTCTGGCTGTTTTCTATTTGATTATTGATATGTGGAATGTACGTAAAGGAACCAAATGGATGATAATCATCGGTTCAAATGCAATATTTGCATATGTAGTGTCACACGTTCTTGGAGGACAATTAAGGTCTATGGCTGATGTCTTGATAGCCGGACTTAAGCCATATATTGGGGAATGGTACGAATCAATAAGTTATGCCGGAGGTGTCTTGATTCTTTTTGCGGCACTCCGCTATATGTATAAGAACAAGATTTATATTAAGATATAAACTGCTAAAATACATTCTTCGGATTTATCGGCATTGTGAGTTGTAAAAGGTTCGGTGCTGGTCAATATACCTGATTTTTCATCAATATATTTCTTTAAAATAAATACAAAAACATATGAATGAATTGTTTGCAATTACCCGTAATTTCCAATTTGCCGGAGATGTAACTGATATTATATCTTTTGGCGAAGGAATGATAAACTCTACTTACCGTGTGACTTTAAGAGATTCGAAAACACAGTATATATTACAAAAAATCAATCATCACATTTTTCAGAATATTGAAATGTTACAAAGTAACATACAACGTATCACCGATCATATCCGCCATAAATTGGTCGAAGCTGGAGAAGTTGATGTAGAACGTAAAACTATCACCCTGATTCCTGCTGTCGATAATAAATTATATTATTTCGATGGAAAAAACTATTGGAGAATGATGCTTCTGATTTCAGAATCTAAAACCTTTGAAGCTGTTACTCCAGAGTATGCTTATCAGGCAGGAAAAGCTTTTGGAAAATTTCAATCCATGTTGACAGATCTGCCCGGAGAGGCCTTATGTGAAACAATTCCAAACTTTCACAATATGGAATTTCGATTAATGCAATTTCGTGAAGCAGTATCCGCAAATAGTGCCGGACGTTTAAGTGAAGTAACGGATTTAGTATCCGAAATTGAAAAACGTGCTTACGAAATGTGCCAATGTAACCGGCTTTACAGAGAGGGAAAATTAGCAAAACGCATCAACCACTGTGATACAAAAGTGA
>Ga0302288_1002537_pt1 | contig 10633 bp, 12 predicted proteins | sample III_Fen_N1_1_FD_194549 | JGI IMG/M metagenome (GOLD analysis project Ga0302288, IMG submission 194549) | Peat permafrost microbial communities from Stordalen Mire near Abisko, Sweden - III_Fen_N1_1 | ecosystem: Environmental > Terrestrial > Soil > Wetlands > Permafrost | place: Sweden: Abisko...
ATTGTTCGCCAACCCTATCAGTAAAATCTGCAATATCATATCCTGCTAAATCACTGATTGTTACTACAGCAATTTGAGTAGATGTAGAGTCATTGTAAGCCACCAATTTACTCTCCAAAGCCGCTGTTTGTTCTGGAGAGAACAAGTTTGCCAAATCGTTGACCAATCGCGGAGGTTTGGGTCGAGCCGGAAATTCTCCACTAAAAGCAGTTGCGGTAATCAACAAAAGAAGTAATACCGTTATATATCTTAAATTTTTCATTTTCAATTATTTACCAAAAGATATTTCGTCGGGAAGCTCATTCACATCATCTTCATCATGAGGAAAATATTCTTTTAATTTTTCGCCTGTGGCTAAAATTCCAAAGATCAATCCTTCTTTAAACTTGTTTTCAGCAAACAATTTCAACATATTGACATTCATTTCATCCCAAAAAGTTTGCTTTACATTCAGATGAATTCCTTCGTCACCTATTATGGCCAATTTACGATTTTTCACAGCAAGATAAAACAACACACCGTTCTGCTTTTCGGTTTCTCTCATTCTTAACTGCTTAAATATCTTTGATGCACGTTTTAAGGTTTTTCCGAAACAGTAGTTTTCGAGATGTACGCGGATTTCACCCGAAGTGTTCAATTCCGCCTGAGCAATGGCTATTTTTATCTCATCCTGCTCTGATGGTGAGAAAAATTGGGTAACATCCATAGTTGTTTATATTTTAGAAAAAGACACATTAAACACCTTTAAATAAGGTATTTATGTGCCTTATAGTTTCTTAGAATTTCACTTGAGGTGCTTTGTCAGAACCTTCAGATGCTTTGAAATAACCTTTTTGTTGAAAATTGCCCATTCCCGCTATCATGTTGGCCGGAAATTGACGAATAGTAGCATTAAATGTCTGAGCTATTTCGTTATACTTGCGACGTTCCACTGCAATACGGTTTTCGGTTCCTTCCAACTGCGATTGCAACGCTAAAAAGTTTTCATTTGCCTTCAGGTTAGGATATTGCTCCACGCTAACCATCAATTTTGATAACGAACTAGAAAGGCCGTCTTGTGCTTTTTGGAAAGCAGCAATATTACTTTCGTTCAATTTTGTAGGGTCAATGGTGACAGAAGTTGCTTTTGCACGAGCCTCAATCACCTCTTTCAATGTATTTTCTTCATGGGTAGCGTAGCCCTTTACTGTTGCTACAAGGTTGGGAATCAGGTCAGCACGGCGCTGATATACATTCTCCACATTCGACCATTGAGCCTTTACACCTTCTTCTTGTGTAACAAATCCATTGTATTTACTTACTCCCCAAAAAATAAAAATAGCAATAACGGCTACTACCGCTACTAAAATAATAATTCCTTTTTTCATCCGAAAATAAATTTAAATTTGTGGGCGGATGGAACTTGCATGTAAATTTCCATCCATATTATTTTTACGAACATGCTCGCTTCAAGTATAATAATCAACTAATATCAAAACTATTTGATAAATAACAATACTACATCGGATGCAAAGATACATCGAAATCTTGTCTTGCACAACAGATTGGAAAACAGTTAAAATACAAAAGCAAACGGTTTTTTTTGACTACTTTTGTAGCAAATATTGAGCCAAGAAAAATTTCTCTTCAATTGGTTGAAATATAGCATATTAAAAAATTAAATTGACACATGAATATTGCTGCTTTGGTTTCCGGTGGAGTAGATAGCTCTGTGATGGTGCATCTGCTCAAAGAGTCGGGCTACGATCCCACTATTTTCTACATTCAAATCGGAATGCAGGAAAAAGATGGGTTTATTGACTGTCCTTCGGAAGAAGATATTGAGATAACTACCTATATTGCAAAAAAATACGGCTGTAAATTGGAAATTGTTTCTCTGCACGAAGAGTATTGGGAAAACGTGGTGAGCTACACTATTGAAGCGGTAAAGCGCGGCCTCACACCAAACCCCGATATGATGTGCAACAAGCTGATTAAATTCGGTTGCTTTGAACAAAAATGGGGTGGGGAGTTCGACAAAACTGCCACCGGTCATTATGCTTCTACCACCATCCGCGATGGAAAAACCTATCTCTCCACCGCAGCCGATCACGTGAAAGATCAAACGTATTTTTTGGGTCAAATAGATTATTTGCAAGTGAGTAAACTGATGTTTCCTATCGGCCATTTGCAAAAAAGCGAAGTACGAAAAATTGCAACCGAAGCAAAGCTTCCAAGTGCAGAACGTAAAGACAGTCAGGGAATTTGCTTCTTGGGAAAAATAAATTACAACGATTTTATCCGCCGCTATCTAGGCGAAAAAGAGGGAAAAATAGTGGAACTTGAAACAGGAAAAATTCTTGGAAAACACAAAGGATACTGGTTTCACACCATCGGACAACGCAAAGGTCTGGGACTGAGCGGCGGTCCATGGTTTGTAGTACAAAAAAATGTGGAAGAAAATATACTATACGTTTCGAATGGATATGACCCTGATACACAATATGGAACGGTGGTCAACCTGCAAGGCTTTCAGTTTATTACCGAAGATTGGTGGGGCGATTTTCAGGACGAAAAGGATATTACCTTCAAAATTCGTCACACTCCCGAGTTTACTCGTGGCAAACTGCTTAAAATAAATGATATATATCGTATCCAATCCGAAGATAAGATTCAGGGAATTGCATCGGGACAATTTGGAGTGATTTATGACAAAGATTCCACACTTTGCCTGGGAAGCGGAATGATAATATAATGTACCAATCAAATTGGTTTTAAATTTATAAATTAGTGAATAATAACAATTTAGATATTTCATATTTTGAAGTTATGGCACCTGCCGGTTCGTGGGAATCGCTTACGGCAGCCATTCAGGGGGGAGCTGATGCGGTATATTTCGGCATCGAAAAACTCAATATGCGCTCGCGTTCGTCAAACAATTTTACTACCGACCACCTCAAAGAGATAGTGGCTACATGCCAAAAACACGGTGTAAAAAGCTATCTTACACTGAACACCATTCTCTACAACGACGACCTAATGCTGATGCGCGAGATTATCGACATAGCTAAGAAGGCGGGCATTTCAGCCATTATTGCATCCGATGTGGCTGCAATGAATTACGCCAATAAGGTAGGGGTAGAAGTACATCTCTCCACACAATTGAACATCTCAAACGTGGAAGCGCTCCGGTTTTACGCGCAATTTGCCGATGTTGTGGTGCTTGCACGCGAGTTGGATATGAATCAGGTAGCTGAGATTCACCGCAAAATTGTAGAAGAAAATATCTGCGGAAAAAACGGTAAACAGGTGCGCATCGAGATGTTTTGTCATGGAGCACTCTGTATGGCTGTGTCGGGCAAATGCTATCTGAGCCTGCACGAAATGAATCAATCGGCTAATCGTGGTGCCTGTATGCAGGTATGTCGCCGGGGCTATACTGTAAAAGACAAAGAATCTGACATTGAACTAGAGATTGACAATCAATATATTATGTCGCCAAAAGATCTGAAAACCATCCACTTTGTCAATAAAATGATAGATGCCGGTGTGCGGGTTTTCAAGATTGAAGGTCGTGCCCGCAGTGCGGAATATGTACGCACGGTGACCGAATGTTACAAGCAGGCCATTGCCGCCTGCCTCGAAGGTACCTTTACCGATGAAAAGATAGAGACATGGGACACACGCCTGAAAGCTGTCTTTAATCGCGGTTTTTGGGATGGTTACTATCTTGGCCAACGTTTAGGAGAGTGGAGCAAAAATTATGGCTCCGAAGCCACCAAAAAGAAAGTTTACGTGGGCAAAGTGACTAACTATTTTGCCAATATTGGCGTAGCCGAATGTTTAGTAGAAACACAAAATGTGAGGGTGGGAGAGGAGCTGCTTATTATTGGCCCTACCACCGGTTGCTACGAGGATACGGTGGAAGAAATCCGCGTGGATTTAAAAGCGATGGAAGAGGCAAAAAAAGGCGATTATTTTTCTCTCTCAGTGAAAGAAAAGGTACGCCGAAACGACAAAATATATAAATGGGAAGCCAACAATATAGATAATAAACGATAGGTTATATAACAACACAACTACTTTAATTTTAATTAATTATGAAAAAGATTGCTCTATTCTTAATTACTTTAATCCTTTTGCTTTCGAGTTGCAAAACCAGTCAACTCAATATCGAAAAACCTACGGAAGGATACATTCCGCCTACCATTGAAAATAAGATTTCCACTATCGGATTATCTATTGATATCAATGTGCCGAACATGGAAAAAAGTATTAACAGCTATCTGAAAAATATTATTTACGAAGACAATAACATTGCCGACGACAACCTTATGATGAAGGTTTGGAAACAACAAGATATTCATTTTTCGGTGTCTGGCAACAAAATAAATTGCACCATTCCCATCAAAGTGTGGGTTAAAACAGGTATCAATAAAACAATTCTGGGTGCTAAAATAGAACAGTATTACGAAGCTAATGGTGGTATAACTATTCAGTTGAGTACCACCTACCAATTGTTAAGCGACTGGAAAATAACAACTTCTACAACCATCAACAATTATAATTGGACCGAAAAACCTACAATAAATATTGCCGGTTACGATTTGCCGATTACCACTATTGCAAATATTGCTATTAAAGCACTGCAAAAAAACATCAATAAGTCGATTGATGCTGCAATTGCAAAAAATCTGAACATAAAAAGTATGATGGAAAAAACGTGGGAAAAAGCTCAAATTCCCATGCAAATGAACAAGGAATATGACGCCTGGTTAAAGGTTGTTCCAAAAAGCGTGATTTCGACCCCTGTTGTAGAAAATGCAAATCACATAAATTTCAATTTAGGATTAAATGCCATTGTAGAAACAACTGTAGGAAAACAACCGGAACCAAACAAAAACATTATATTGCCTAATTATCAACCAGTTTCTACATTCAAACCCAATTTCAATTTACAGTTGAATGTAGATGTAAGTTATGATAAACTGACCGAAATTGCATCTCAAAAAATTATTGGACAAGAATTTAAAGACGGAAGTAAACATATCACCATTGATAAAATAAATTTCTTTGGTCATGATGGATCGTTGGTGGTTGAAACTCACGTATCCGGAACAGCAAACGGTACAATATATTGCGTCGGAAAACTCGATTTCGACAATCAAACCCAAACACTTCACATTTACGACTTTGATTTTGATGTGAAAACAAAAAATGCATTGGTAAAATCGGCTAATTGGCTAATGCACAAAAAGTTTTTAAAAATGATAGAGCCGTATCTCACCATTTCGTTGAAAAATGAAATCACTCAAGTAATGACATCAAGTAATTCAATGTTAGGTAATTACAACCTAATGAAAGGAATTGATTTGAAGGGAAAAGTTGAAGGAGTTTCGTTCGACAAAATAACAATTACACCTTCCTCAATAGTTGTAGGTGGAAATGTATCGGGTAAACTCAAAGTAGTGATAGATCAATATGATTTTCAATAACGATAAATACTTTTCTTAGTATCACAATTTTAAAAATTTGAAATTTTGTAACTTTGGAATGAAGGTTTTATCGTGTCCAATCCATAGTTTGCTTTGTAGCACGTTCTATTGGTTTGTTCATCCACTTGTTCAACTTAATGGTCAACCACGCGCTACCGGCTCCTAACACAGCTCCAGCCACCACATCCGAAGGATAATGTACTCCAAGATTCATGCGCGAATATCCTACGGATGTCGCCCAAAGCATGGACGGCGCAATGACATACCATTTAGGATAACAAATGCTCAATGATGTTGCCACACTAAACGCCATTGAAGTATGCCCGGAAGGAAATGATGGGCTACCATCGCTGCCACGCGGAATAATATAACCCGGATAAGTAACGTATGGTCTGTTTCTGTTTATACAATATTTCATTGCCATAGTTAAAATACTCGAAACAGCTAGCGTAGAAGCTACATACCATCCGTTTTTAACCGTATTTTCATTGCCCGAAATATAACCATCGGCCAATAATGCAAGTGGTAATCCTACAGCTAAATAAGGTGTAGAATTGGATAAAAATGAACTGGTATGGTTTAAAAACGGACTCGATTCGGCATTAAGTGAATGCAACCATTTTGCCTCCACTGTTTGAGCTTCAATTTTAATTGAAAATATACCTATTAGAATGAAAATATAAATAGATAAATATCTCATTTAATTCATTATTAATAATTTAGCTCAATTCCAACATTCTTCTTATAGGTTTTTCAGCTTTCACTCTTATTGATTCTTCTATTTCAATAGCCGGAAACTCATATTTCAAACAATTATATAGTTTTTTCATTGTATTGAGTTTCATAAAATTACAATCATTACAACCACAAGTACTGTCAATAGGAGGAGCTGGAATAAAAGATTTTTGAGGGTTAGCTTTACGCATTTCATGAATAATTCCACTTTCGGTTGCCACAATAAATTCGGTTGCATCCGATGTTTTTGTGAAATTAAGTAATGCAAGAGTTGAACCTATATAATAGGCTACCTTCAATACAACACTTTGACACTCAGGATGTGCCAAAATAAGTGCATTTGGATATTGACTTTTCAACAAAAGAATTTTTTCTAACGAAAATTGTTCATGCACATGGCAAGCTCCATTCCACAAGAGCATTGAGCGACCTGTTACGCTGTTGATATAATTTCCAAGATTTCTATCGGGTCCAAAGATTAATTTCGCATCTTTGGGAAAACTATCTACTATTTTTTTTGCATTGCTTGAAGTCACTACCACATCCGTCAATGTTTTTACGGCAGCACTCGTATTGACATAAGAAATCACCGTATGGTCAGGATGTGCTTTTACAAACTTTTCAAACTTATCTGCAGGACAACTTTCGGCTAACGAACAACCGGCGTTCAGGTCAGGAATTAGCACCTTTTTTGAAGGACTTAAAATCTTAACTGTTTCGCCCATAAAATGTACACCACACATCACAATCATATCGGCTTCAGTTTTTGTAGCCCATTGTGCCAACGCAAGACTGTCGCCAACAACATCAGCAATATCCTGAATATCACCTGTTTGGTAGTAGTGAGCCATAATAACGGCATTTTTTTCTTTTTTCAGCTTATTAATTGCAGCTATCAAATCAATATTTTCAGGAATAGGTTCATTGGCAAAACCAGTTTTCAACCATGATTCTATTATATTCATATTTCTTAAAATTTAAAAATTTTGAATAGATGATGATTATTAGGTGTTGATAAGTCTGATAACTTTTGAGAGTAAAACAAGTAAACTCTGTTATCAAACAAAGAATAAAAAAAATAACAACTTATCAGTTCTCTAATCACTCAAAAAATCAAATAAATAGAAGATTTATCAACATACTGTTAGTAAAAGGCAAAGTTAGCAAGTTTTTCAGTGTTGAAACTCTTTTGGTTGTAAAAAAGTAGTTGATGAAAGTTGCAAAAAAAGCAACAAAACAATTTGATTGAATGACAAAGATGTTTACTTATATCTTTTCGGGGAAAAAGCAACAGCAAAAAAGTATTTGTTATAAAAAGAAAGTGACAAGTTATGCACACATTTACTAACAATGTGAAGTAAAAACAAATAGGATAGCAACATTTTGTTACAAAACAGGCTTCATAATTTGTTAATCCTCAATATTAATACTATATTTGCGGCAAATTTAATCTATGAAATATGGCACACGCTTTGGATAAACTGGATCGAAAAATTTTGCAATACATTTCCCAAAATGCACGCACACCTTTTTTAGAAATTGCAAGAGAGTGTAATGTTTCCGGTGCGGCAATTCACCAGAGAGTTCAAAAACTTTCCAATCAGGGAGTTATAAGGAATTCAGAGTTTGTTATTGATCAATATAAGGTAGGCTATCAAACTTGCGCTTATATTGGCATTGTTTTAAAGAACAACATTGAATTCCAATCGGTTGTAGATCACATCAAGGAGATACCCGAAGTGGTGGAATGTCACTATACCACAGGCAAATATGCAATGTTTATAAAAATGTATGCAAAAGATAATCGTCATTTGCTTAAATTGATTCTCGATAAATTAGCTACCATTCCGGGTGTTTCAAATACCGAAACATTCCAACTTTCGCTGGAAGAAATTTTCCGTCGTCAGCTGTCCACTTTCGGGGTCGAAGGAGAATAAACAACCAAATAACTATCAGTATATTGTGATTAGTTTTGAAGAATTCTGCACGCAAACCTCTTTTTTTCAGACGAAATGGGGAAGGAGTGTTGCTAAAGCAGTGTATCATATCACAGGTTTAGACAGGGTGTATCAAGTCTATTTTACTTCAAAAGAGAAGACTCACAATGGGCAAGAATTTGTGGATGAAGTATACAGGCAAACCGGCGTTGAGACTGTGATTGAAGACCCTGAAGCGTTGCAATATTTTATTGATAATGAGGTTTTTGTAACGGTTTCAAACCATCCATTCGGAATGTATGACGGGATGTCGTTGGTAAGAACCATCAGCACTGTTCGTCCCGATATCAGGGGTATCACCAACTTTTTGTTGAGTAAAATAGAACCTATTGCTCATCATTTCATTCCGGTCAATCCGTTTGCAAAATCAACCAGCAGCCGTTCAAGTCTGCCGGGGCTACGCATCGCAAAACAGCATTTAGCCGACCGTCACCCACTTTTTTTCTTTCCTTCGGGACAAGTTTCGCACATCACCCGTCGATTCAAAATTGAAGACCGTGAGTGGCAAAGCTCTTCCGTTAAATTTATACAAAAATCCAAAGTGCCGGTAATTCCCATCTTTTTTTACGGGCACAACAGTTGGAAATTTTTGCTTATAGGGCTCATTCATCCTGTGTTGCGTACCCTGTTTATTCCTTCCGAAATATTGAGTAAAAGAGGAAGAAAAATAGTTCTTCACATTGGCGAACCGATTAGTGTGGCAGAACAATCAAAGTACAAAACACCGGAGGAATTCGGACGGTTTTTGTATCAACGGACATACGCATTAAAAAATAAAACCCTATAAAACAAGATGTTATATAGGGTTTTATTTATACTACTGTAATTTTTCTTCGCCCGTCTTCCAATTCCGAAAAGCTAACATTGACACAATCGTTAGGAAGTAAGCCTTCAATTTTTTCGGGCCATTCAATAAAACATAGGTTTCCGCTGTAGAAATAATCTTCGTAGCCAAAATCGAAAGCCTCTTCGGGTTTGTTGATACGGTAAAAATCAAAGTGATAAATCGGCGATTTTCCTTTCACTTCATACTCATTCACAATGGCAAATGTGGGACTATTTACCACATCTTCTACGCCAAGCTCTTCGCATAAAGCCTTGATAAATGTTGTTTTACCCACACCCATAGCACCGTAAAAAGCAAAAACTATACGCTTATCCATCGCCGCAATAAACTCACGTGCTGTTTGGTGAATGGTATCAAGAGATGATATTTCGAAAGTCATAAATGTGCGTTGTTACTTTTTGCGAAGAATGGCATCTTCAATAATCTCTACAATTACCTCTCCGATTTTCAGCCCGGCATGAGGAATTTGTTGTGGAATAAAGCTGGCAGGAGTCATTCCCGGAGTTGTATTTACTTCTAATAAGTTGATTGTATCACCTTTGGTAATGATATAGTCAATACGTACAATGCCGTTGCAACCCAACAGATTATAGATAAATGCAGTAGTTTTTTGCACTTTTGCAGTCAATTTTGGCGAAAGTCGTGCAGGCGTGATTTCTTGCGCTTCACCTTTGTATTTTGCATTAAAATCGAAAAATTCGTTTGCCGGAACTACCTCTGTGACAGGAAGTACCATCTGGCGTTTGGCTGTTTTGAAAATACCGTTGGTAATTTCGGTCCCTTTCATAAAGCTTTCGATGATCACCTCTTCGGCTTCGGCAAAAGCTTTTTCAATAGCCGGTTCTACCTCTTCAGCAGTTTTTACTTTGGTGACACCAAAGCTCGATCCGCCAAGATTTGGTTTCACAAAACAGGGTAGTCCTACTTTTTCTATCACTTCGGTTGCCGTTGGTTTATCTCCTTTTCGCAATCGCAGCGAAGGTGCCACATTCACTCCAAAAGCTTTTAAATAGCTATTACACACGTATTTGTTGTAAGTAATAGCTGAAGCCAAAACATTACAAGAGGTGTATGGCATATCGATCATCTCAAAATAACCCTGCAGGCGACCATCTTCTCCCGGAATGCCGTGAATGGTGATGTAGGCACAGTCGAAAGTGATTTTTTGACCGTTCAACGAAAAGCTGAAATCATTTTTGTCAATAGGTAGTGTGGTATCATCAGGCAACAATACATGCCAGTTATCTTTCTCAATCACTGTGATGTAGCAGTTATAATCCGGTTGTTCGATGAACGAATAAATTCCTTTGGCGCTTTTAATTGAAACCACCACTTCAGATTGGTCGCCGCCGGCCACAATTCCAATATTTTTTTTCGTTGACATTTTATTTAATGATAGATAGTTATATAAAATAAGTCTTTCTTTATATTGACTGCACAAAGGTACATTTTTTTATGAAAATTGAAACCACATGCGGAAATAATGGAAAAGAGGTGTATTTTTGCAGCTCTTAATGCACTCCAATTGTGATTTGTGCATTTGTAAATAACACTAAGATAGATTATGAATAAAAATTTCG
>Ga0302288_1002540_pt1 | contig 10616 bp, 2 predicted proteins | sample III_Fen_N1_1_FD_194549 | JGI IMG/M metagenome (GOLD analysis project Ga0302288, IMG submission 194549) | Peat permafrost microbial communities from Stordalen Mire near Abisko, Sweden - III_Fen_N1_1 | ecosystem: Environmental > Terrestrial > Soil > Wetlands > Permafrost | place: Sweden: Abisko...
TTAATAATAATTAATTCTTCATTATTAATTATTAATTTCTTAATTAACAGGTTATTGACCATATATTATTTTCATTGGAGCAAAAGACCCTCCATTTCGTTCAGCTCTGATAAAATAGATTCCGGCAGCTAAATTATGGGATTGAAAATTTACGGATACTTTCTTCCTGTCATTAACAGGTTGTTTAAAAAGCAGAGTTCCATTGTTTGACCAGACTTCAATATTCTCTATTCTATCAATAGTTAAATCTAAGTAAAGGATTTCTCCCTTTTTGAGCGGATTTGGGTAAGCTGTGGAAAAACTAATTAACGGGTTATTGACCCCCGTAGTCGCTTTTGTAGTAAAATTCCATAAATAACCGGTTTTAACTACTGAATTACAAACTTCATCCACTCTCCAGTAATAAGTAACCCCCGGTTTCAGGTTAGTAACATTGAATGTTGTATCGGTTTGAGAGCTTACTAAATCTGTGTCCGACAAGATAGCATTTGTTCCAATATATACTTTATGAGAGCTTGCTAAATTACCGGGAATCCAGGATAAAGTTATATCAGTATTTATGTTGGTTGACCCGTAAGCGGGAGCAGGTCTGTAAGCATTAGTTGTATCGGAGGAGAGAACCAGCTTTACAATTCCGACATCAATAAACTGACCTCCTGTTTTTTGAAGACAATGAACGGCTATTGTGTTTTTACCATTCAATTTCAACGCATTTTTGGCATTATTATTAATTGAAATAAGACTATAATTGGACGTATATCCACTTGTCGAAGCAGCTAAAACGCCATTAATATAAATTTCACAATCATCATCGTGATGAATATTAAAAACAATTTTCGGAAACTCATTTTTAGTCAGGTCAGTTACATAGAATTGTTTGCGCATCCAGATATCTGTAGTATTCCAGTTCGTTTTAATCACCGCTCCGGGTGTGCCGGCAGTACCAAAACCACCCAACCCGGTATTCCATCCTGTATCTGCAAAATTGGTTTGAACCCATGAAGAAGCCGGCTGCGTAGTTGTATATTTCCAGCTCTGAGCAGTTATTTGTGATGTTGGTAGAATGTCAATTGTTTTAACAACATTCTGATGAATCATTCTTTCGTTAATAGCTCTGATTAAATTGACATCGGCCTTAGGGTTACGGTCATAAGTAAACAACCCGTTTATTTCTGTTTCAACGTCAGTTATTTGAGTGTAAACAGCTGCGTTTAAGTTATTATTGGTTTTAAAATTGATCACCTGATCGGCTAATCCTGAATAAGTGGCCACTAATTCGCTTGAAGATTGAGCCCAGCCTGAATTGTTTGCAAATGTACCCCATTGATGATTCGGCACCAGATAAGCAATACCTCCATACTCGCCACAAACAGGAGCCTGTGTTGTGGTAACCAGACACAATGGATAGGGATAGTTATGTACATCCAGAACATCCCCTGAACTTGGATTCGAAATCTGGCCACCACTTCCCTGGTCAGCCAAACGGGAAGGATCTAGTGATTTAGTCAGATTAACCTGTCCGGCAATATCATATTGTCCACAAGCTTCATTAAACAATACCCACATAATAATGGAAGGACAATTGATATGATTATTAATCATCCGTGTCATTTCTAATGTATGAGCAGCCTGATCAGTAATCACCCCGGCAGGTGTATCATACGAATTTGCTGAAGGCATATCCTGCCAAACCAGAATACCCAGTTTATCTGCCCAATAATACCAACGATCGGGTTCAACCTTAATATGCTTGCGAACCATATTAAAACCGAGCGCTTTTTCCTGTTCAATATCCGATTTCAATGCATTATCGGTTGGTGCCGTATAAATACCTTCCGGCCAGAATCCCTGATCCAGAGGACCTATTTGGAAAATTGACTTGTTATTAAGAAGTATTTTTTTTCCTTTCCCTACAGTATTAAGTGAGATTTTTCGCATGCCAAAATAGCTTGAAACAGAATCGACGATTGCGTCTCCTTTCTTTACAAGAATTGTCAGATCATAAAGAAACGGTGAATCGGGTGACCATAGTTTTGCATTTGGAATAGAAATAGTAAACTTTTTATTTAATCCGGCATTAACAGTTCCGATAACCGATCCACCATCTTTTGCAGTTGCTGTAACTGTCAGTCCTGTCGAATCGGATGTATTTACGGTTACTGCAAGCAAGCCTTTGTCGATATCAGGGATTAGTTTCAGACTACTAATGCTTTTGTCTGAAACCGGTTCCAACCATACAGTCTGCCAGATACCGGTTACACAGGTATACAAGGCGCCACTCGGTGCAGTGGTTTGTTTCCCTCTTGGTTGTCCGTAATCGCGGGTGGGGTCATATACCCTGACAATTACTTCCTGAGGCCCCGATGCAGTGATTTGACCGGTAATATCATAACTAAATGCATCGTATCCACCTTTGTGAATTCCCATACTGATGCCATTAATAAATACTTCCGATTCCCAGTCGATTGCATCAAAATGAAGAAGAATACGCTTACCCGACCAATTTGCAGGAACTGTAAACAGCTTTCGGTACCAAAGTCTGTCGTAATGTTTTACCACACCCGAAAGGGTCGATTCAATCGGAAATGGAACCACAATTTTCCCTGAAAGTGTTTGATTATGAGGAACAGTGTCTGTAATTAAACCGCTTTTAAATTCCCAGTATCCATTTAGACATAACCAGTCGGCACGAACCATTTGTGGCCTTGGATATTCAGGTAAAGGGTTATTCAGATCAACATCTTTTGCCCATTGTGTTTTGATAGGAGTTTGCTTTGGTGCCCACTGTGCAGGTAAGGAAATTGGCAAAAGTAAAAGAAAAGCGATTCTAACAATAGTATTTTGTAGTTTCATTTTGTAATTAAAAGTTCAATCTGATATAAAATGAGCGTATAATAAGTATCAATTAGGGTCTGCTGAATAACTCCAGAGGAGTTACCTGTGCATAACCCCCGAATTTATTCGGGGGATGAAGTCACTTATAGAAACAGAACTCCAGAGGAGTTACCCATTGATTATAAGGGTTTTAATATTATTGGGGAACTCCTCTGGAGTTCTGTCCATTCTTATTTTGCTTTACCCCCAGATAAATCTGGGGGTTATTAATAGGAAATCCTTACAGGATTTTTATGTTCAAAGCAAATTGAGTGCATATGTTTTAAACTAAAAATAGAAAAACCCTTGTACCAAACAATAAAAAATGCTTTGTAATTATATATTAATCTGAAATATAACTCTTTTTCAGCAGACCCTAATTAACAGAGAATAAAGAATATCTTCATCTGTTTTAAATAAATCTCTTTCAACCCTCATGTCTATCACCCCTCTATCTGGACAGTCTGTGTAAAAATAAAGGAATAAGGCATTATAATGCGTGATATGGTTTTATACTAAGGTTTAATATCTAATAACAAGTGCATTAAATAAAACCTTTCCGATAAACCGGAATGTACCATATTTTTGTTTTTTCACCCTTAGTAGAAATGTTAAGTAAAAGATGCCTAGCCCTTATTCCCTTATTTGTTTTCCGGTTTCATCTTAAATGTTTATTCAATTAATAATTCCCATTTTTTACAATTCTATGAGAGGGCGGGAGGAAAGCTCAAATTTTATGAATAAATAGAATCAGACATTCTATTGTTCCTACTATTTCATCCTTCCTGATCAGGTATAGTTTATTTTCTTTATGATAATTTCTGTAAGTAGTCGGATCAATTATTGGATTCCTTTTTGGTTATTGATATATTTCAGTTTCAATGGAAACAATCTACCTCTTTACAGCCTATTCTTCCGGATCAGCAGATTTTGATACTTTCACTCCAAACTCCCTTGGTAATATCCCGAATTGTTCTTTAAAGCATTTTGCAAAATAAGATGATGAACTGAATCCTACCTTTTCATAGACTTCGTTAATACGATAATCCTTACTTAAGAGCAATTCGGCCGCTTTCTTCAAACGTATCATTTTCAAATAATCATTGGGTGACATACCCGAAATGCTTTTTAATTTCCGGTAAAAATTAGAGCGGCTCATATTCATAAACTCAGAGAGCGTATCTATTGAGAAATTCACATCCAGTAAATGTTTCTCTATCTCACCGTTTAAGCGTTCAACATATTCTATATCTTTTTTTGAAATGACAATTTCTACTGAAGATAAAAGTGGAGAGGATGCAAACAGCTCCTTAAGCTGTTGACGGCTGTTCAACAGATTATTTATTTGTGTCCGAAGGTGCTCCAGCGAAAAGGGTTTCTCCAGATAGGCATCAGATCCATATTCCAGCCCCATAATTTTAGACTCAACATTTGTTTTGGCTGTAAGCAAAATTACAGGAATATGGCAAAACTGGGTATTTGATTTGATAGATTCGCATAATTGATACCCATTCATCAAAGGCATCATTATGTCGCTGACAACAATGTCAATATCCTTTTCGTTCAATATATTAAGTGCTTCCTGACCATTTACTGCCCTGTAAACCCTATAATAATCCTGCAAATAGTCGACAGTCAGATTAAGCAACTCAATATTGTCCTCTACCAACAACAGTTTCATTCCTTTAGTATACTTTATGCTGTCAGGGGCAGATTCGGATGTATTTTTAGTATAATCGGAATCTACAAATACTACATCTTTATGCTGAACTGATGTTGCAGGTAAATTCGTATTTATCAGAGGAATTAAGATAGTAAATGTTGATCCGCCTGTCAGGACTTTCTCAAACTTCAACGTCCCGTTATGCTTCTCTGCCAGTGCCCTGGTTAGAGCAAGGCCGATTCCGGTGCCTGCTTTGCTGTTATCCGATTGATAAAATGGTTCAAAGATTTTCTTTTTTTCAGAATCCGTGATCCCTTTCCCATCATCTGTTATCCGTACTTCAAAATTAAGCTCGTTTACTTTTAATTCCATTTCAATTTTTGAAGTAGAATACTTTAATGCATTGCTCATTAAATTACTGACCATTTTATTAAATGCTTCACGGTCGACTGCCAGCAAAACATCCTGATCAGGGATTTTAATTGTCAGCTCTATATTCTTTAATTCAGCAGATTGTTTAAAACGGACAAATAAATCCCGCATAAGTTCGCTTATATTGCAAATGTTGATATGAAGTTGAAATTCGGCTTCTTCCGTTTTTCGGAAATCTAACAATTGATTAATAAGATTGAGGAGATATTCCGTGTTCTTATCCATCGTATGGAGAAAACTTTTAGTCTTGTCATTTCCATCTCCCGAATTAATAATCCGTTCTAACGGAAGTTTGATCAACGATAATGGAGTACGTATCTCGTGTGAAAGATTTGTAAAGAAATTAATTTTGGATAAATAGCTTTCTTTTTCTTGTTTTTCCTTAAACTCTTTTATATGCTCCTCATGCAATCTGTCCTGCCGGATAATCCAGTTTTTATACAGCCAGAAAAGAGCTGATAAAAAGATTATCAGATAGATAAAATCTGCTATGCCTGATTTCCAAAATGGAGGTAAAATATGGATTGTGATGACCGTGGCATCCTTATTCCATAATCCATCATTATTTGATCCTTTTACCCTGAAAGTGTAATCGCCGGGAGGTAAATTTGTATAATATGCAGTATTGCTATTTTTCTCTGCAATATTCCAACTTTTATCAACACCTTCCATCATATAGGTATACTGATTTTTATCAGGTGCCTGATAACTTAAGGCTATAAATGATAAACTGAATGTGTTTTGATTGTATCTTAACGTAATGTCCTGTGATTCATAAATCGGGGCAGATAATGGAGAGTCGTCGTCAGTAACGTTTACCTGTTTGTTGAACAACCTGAAATCAATAATTCTGACTTTAGGCATATACTTGTTTTGAGTAAAATCTTTAGGATAAAAAGCATTGATTCCGTTAATACCACCAAAGTACATTTTACCATCACTGGCATGTAGGGACGACCGGAAGTTAAACTGATTACTTTGTAAGCCATCGGTTTTTGTGAAGACCATCCTGTTCTTTTTGGTATAAGGGTTAATTCGTATTAATCCGGCATTGGTGGATATCCAGAAATTATTAAATTCGTCCTGCTCAATACCATAGATGACCTGGTTTGGAAGGATAGTATTGTCAGGGTCAAAAGCTGTGAAATTTCCTGTTTTATTATCGAATGAACACAAACCACCACCTTCGGTTCCAAGCCAAACAATATGTCTGACATCTTCAAATAACTCAATGACACTGTTTCCCGATACAGTTCGTGGATCTGTTGGGCTATGAATGTAGTGATTCCACTTATTAGTATGATAATCCAGACGGAAAACACCACTGTTGTATGTTGCAACCCACAGATAGCCGTGGCTGTCTTCCATGATGTTGAATATATGAGCCATCGGCCCAATCTCATCTACAATTGAGAAGGAATTTGTTGCCCTGTTGTATTTGCTCAGACCCCAGGCTGTACCAACATAAATAGTTCCCCGGCTGTCTTTGAATAGAGAATAGATCGCATTGTCACAGACACTTCTTGAATCATCACGATGATGTTGATAGTTTTGAAATGATTTACTTTTTAAATCAAGTATGTCTATCCCCCGGGAGAAAGTGCCTATCCAAAGTTTATCGTTGTCAATTAGTAAGGAATGAATATTGTGGTAACTTATACTGTTTATAGCATTTAAATGTTTATAAACCTGTGCTTTGTGCGTTTTAGTATTGAGGTAATTTAATCCGCCATCTTCAGTTGCTATCCATATATTCCCGATTTTATCCTCACACATTTCACTGATTGCTTTCCCCGATATTGATCCTGACAGATAGGATGGAAAGTATTGTTCAAAAGGTTTAAGATTTTTGGGTAAATAGTTTACACCCCCAAAATAAGTAGAAACCCACATCCCGCCTTCACGGTCACGTGTAATGTCATATACGGATTGATCGCTTAAACTCTTTGGGTTCGAAGGATCGTCTAATCTGCTGAATTTTTCTTTGCCCGTATCAAAAAGATATAATCCGTTATCACCACCTACCCATAATTGATTTTTTGAATAAACAAAAATACTGCGGACATTAGAAACTCCAGACAAAATATCCTCTTCCGCAAACGATTTCATTTGTCCGTTTTTCAGATTCAACATGTAAAAACCATAGGTCCCTACATTGAACCAAAGGCTGTTGTTTAAATAACAAATCGCAGTGATTTCAATATTCCCTGATCCCTCTTTGCCGATAACAGGAATATACGAACGTAAGTATTTGCCATTCCTGTCAAAACATATTAATCCGTTTTCCCTCGAAGTTGCTATTATATTGCCATTTGGAATTTGAATCAGATTCCATACAAAAGGACTATGAAGAGTGTTTTGAACAAGCTTTTTGGTTATCGGATTGTAAATGAAAATTCCTTGCCCAAGGGTGGCAATCCATATTGCTCCGGAATTGCTTTTAATAATCTTATTCACATTACTACTGATAAGTACTCCATCTTCGGTTTTTTGATTGAAATACGTGAAGATCTCAGTTTTCCTGTCAAACAGATACATTCCTTTATTCGTTCCTACCCAAATATTCCGTTGTTCGTCCTCGAACAATGTTTGAACAAAATTATTCCCTATTGAATACTTGTTTTTCGGATTAGTACGAAAAATTCTGAAATTCTTCCCATCAAAACAGTTTAATCCATCACTCGTGCCAAACCACATAAAGTCGTAGCTGTCCTGTAATACACACCAGACAGTGTTATGCGACAAGCCATTCTCAACCTGATATTTTACAAAAGGTAGTGAATTTGAGGCCTTCGTATTCAAAACACAGATTATGATTAGAATTGCCAGTAAAGACTTTTTCATCTGATGTTTATAATTAGTTCAATGGGTCATTTACCCTGAAAAGATTAAGGTTTAAATTAATTAACAATACATTTAGAGTCAGTCGATAATTCCAAAGTCTGTTGTCTTTTTTTGAATCATATTGTAGTATTTACGGATTACAACAAATTAATAATTCGACATTTATCATAACTAAATTCGCATTCTTTACTACAAAAGATTATTCGTCTCTATATTGAAACCTGAATGTCATTTCAGTGTAACTCAAAGATATTGCAAATTTATTGAATTGCTCAGTTCTGTTAAGCCAATTATAGGTCATAAAATATCATTTATAGCTCAAAATTTTAATGAAAAATGCATCGTTATTTTTTAATACAAAGCAAATCAATAAATTAGTAATGAACAATAAATATAAGTTTATTTTTGAAATCAGAAATTAAATGTATAATTAACGTTATTTAGTTATATAAACAGTTGTTTTTTCGATGAAAATATGGACTAAAGACTGTTTATTTATTAAAAGTATTTTAAAACCGAATGCTTAATTATAAAATATAAAATATTAAAATTAATATACTTTTCAACTTAAAAAAAGCACTATCAACAGAATTTAATCTTAGACCTTACCCGGTTAATAGTATCTAATTGATTGTTTTCGTTTTAATGAACTTCTTTACTAACGTTTACCATAAGTCAGGAATATATGTTTGGTATATACCTTCATACATTGATTTTATATCCCTTTTGCAGCTAAAGCTATGGTCAGAATAAAAGTATCCATTAAGGTTCAAAATTCTGACAGGTTAAAATCTCTTTTTCAATCTGCAATTGAATTTATAATGCAGCAGTTTTTTCTTTTCTGTCAGCAGATACTTTCACTTCCAGCATTTTCATGAAATAACCGGCAATCACAGAGCGGGCCTTAAAACCTACAGCTGTTCCATCGGTTGTTTCGTGCCAGTCACATAAAGGAACCCGTGAAGGAGTTTCATTTACATATTTATAAACCGGTGCAACTATTTTTCTGAAATCTTCAGGCGAATCGGCAAGGCATGCTGTCCACATGATCCAGTCGGATTTGGTATATGTTTTACGGCTATCGAGTGGCAACCCGTATTTGTTTTGTTTGGTCAGGTAAAAGGCAATTTCTTTTTGTCCAACTTCTTTTGGAAAAATTCCCATATCCAATACTTTATCCCATATCAGATTATATTTTTGACTCCAGGTTCCGGGCTTATCAAAATTCAACCTGAAATGGTCACCATCATTGGCCATTGATACCCATTTTGTTGCCATTTCATGAGCTGCTTTAAGGTATTTCTCCGATATATCTTCTTTTCCCAACATGGCTGCCATTTTCCCATATCCTGCTATACCTAAAATTGCCTTAATAGATAAATTCGTATTGTGTGCAGAATGACCGGCAAAATCATCAGTACAAAGTTGATTTTCAGGATTAAGTCCTTCTGCCATTAAATAATCCGCCCAGATAGTGAGTACATCCCAGTGTTTTAGTGCGTATTCGGCATTGCCTTCCCTGCATGCAACGGCTGTTGTGACCAGTAACATATTCCCTGCTTCTTCAACCGGCATGTCACCACCGTAAACCTGTCCGTTTGCGATAGGATATTGTCCCATGTCATGTGCAGGAAAAGGTTTTGTCCATCGACCGCTTTCACTGTAATTAAATATCGGATTCATCATCCCTTTCATTAAATCAGGATTGTACAGTAGGAAAAGGGGTGCTGAAGGATATGTTAGATCAACCGTGTTAATACATCCGTTGCTGTTGTTTTCTTTCGAAAGGAACAACAGGTTCCCTGCTCCATCTTTTACCAGTTTATGGGCAGCAATTGCCTGACGATATGCTAAAGCACAAAGTTGTGCATATTCCTTCCCACCTGCATTTTCTGCATCTTTCATCATTGTTTGGTCAAATGCATTACACCTGTCAACAATCGAAGGATACGATTTTTCTGCCTTTTCAAAAGCCTGGTAGATATCTACTTTTCCATCATGTTTCCAATATGGCAATAAATTGTGGTACAGGTACTGAATTGAATAGAGATCATCATACCCAATCAGAAGATGACCTTTAACCGGTTCCCCGGTTACTGATCCTATATTATTCGAGTAAGCCAGTACTGTCATTTTATTTTTCATGTCGTTTGGCAAAGCTTTAGGGTCACCATCTGCCGGTAATATTCCTTTCAAAATAAAGCTCTTCTTTACATCCGAATATTCACCTAATACAAGTGACTGTTGTTTTGCAAGTTGAGCTCCAAGGTATAGATATCCCCAATCAATACGCATGTCATCACCCGATTGATTAAGAATGGGTTGATTAATCGTCCCTGTTTTTAAGTAGGTAATGCCATTTTTTATAATTTTCTCAGATGTAATCGGTTGATTTTCATTATTTACTGCCAGCTGAGGTGTAGTTTCAAAATAAATCTGAACATTATGACTTTTTTTAGTCAATGAATGTATTTCATAGCTGATGTAATTGATCGGTGTACTTATCAGGTCAAGATCATCCAACAACAAAGGAGCAGTGAATGTAACCTTTAGCTCAACAGCTCCACATTCAAAAATATAAACTGATTGAGTTGGCAATACAGTCACTGATTTTTGAATTGCCTTTTCCGAAAAATTCATTTCGCTTTTGTTTTTCTTAAACATTCCAAAGTCAACATATCCACCTCCGACACGGTTTTTACAATGGATAGCAATCGTATTTTTACCGGGCTTAAGCGTTTTCTTTGCATTAGCATCCAGTTCTAACATCACTTTCATGTGACAGGCATTCCCGGTCTGAATT
>Ga0302288_1002542_pt1 | contig 10614 bp, 7 predicted proteins | sample III_Fen_N1_1_FD_194549 | JGI IMG/M metagenome (GOLD analysis project Ga0302288, IMG submission 194549) | Peat permafrost microbial communities from Stordalen Mire near Abisko, Sweden - III_Fen_N1_1 | ecosystem: Environmental > Terrestrial > Soil > Wetlands > Permafrost | place: Sweden: Abisko...
GTTTATGGACGGGCTGTTCCAGAAGAGTATAAAATCGTCGCCGGTATGCAGTTCGAAGCTTTTTTCGAGTTCGCCAAAAGTGGTTTGTACAGAATTGTAAACGGAAAGCGCTGGAATTTGCTGAAAAAACCATTCCCCTTCAGCCTGTTTCAAATGAATCACCAAATCGTGATTTTTATTGCTGAAGGTCAGTTCGGCCATCTCAAAACTATTGTTTTTCTTCTTTTTGGTAAAAGTCCTGATGGATGGAATGCCGCCCAGCCAAACGATTTTGGCATTCGGACTTGCCGGTTCGTAGGTTTGTTCATCAATGGCTTCCTGAATGTATTTTGGTAAAACAGTCGTTTTTGGGACTTTAAAATCGAACCAGTCCTGAAGTGGGAAATCGAAACAGATGCCATGCATGTAGTTGAAAAGCGATTTTTTAAGTCCTTCACTGAAGCGTTCGTGATCGGTTCCGGTTGGATCTGAATGAATCAAATCGTTGTTGGCAAATGTTCCGGTTTTTTTGTTTTCAATTATTACTTTAAACTGGCTTGGGTTCTGACCAACTGGACTGTGTGCTGTCATGGCAAATTGGTGCCAGAAACCCGATTGAATGACTCCGGCTTCGAACAATTGGCGAACAACTTCCAGCGAATCGATAGTTTCCTGCGCCGTTTGTGTGGGGAAACCGTACATCAAATAGGCATGCACCATGATTCCGGCACGGGTGAAATTGTCGGTGACTTTGGCAACTTTGGCAACGCTCACACCTTTATTAATCATTCCAAGCAGTCGATCCGAAGCTACTTCCAGTCCTCCGGAAACCGCTATACAACCTGATTCTTTCAATAATAAACACAAATCGTAGGTGAAACTTTTCTCGAAGCGGATGTTGGTCCACCAAACTACAGTGAGTTTGCGGCGGATGATTTCCAGAGCTAAAGCTCGCATAAGCGCGGGTGGTGCGGCTTCATCCACAAAATGAACGCCGATTTGTCCGGTTTGCCGAATCATTTCTTCGATACGGTCACACAGAACCTGCACGGTATTGGGTTCGTAGCGGCGGATATAATCGAGCGAAGTGTCGCAAAAAGTACAGCGACCCCAGTAACAACCGTGCGCCAATGTGAGTTTGTTCCAGCGGCCATCGCTCCACAAGCGGTGCATCGGGTTCACTATTTCAATTACTGAAAGGTAACTGTCAAGCTGAAAATCGGAATAATCTGGAGTGCCGACTTCGAATTGAGAAAAGTCGTTTTGCTTTGAGCCATTCAGGTAAACTACATCGCCGTTTTCGAGCGAAAAAGTTCGTTTCAGATCGACTTTATCGCGTTTCCCGTCAAGGTGTTCAATCAGGTTCAAGATTGGCGCTTCGCCGTCGTCGAGCAAAATAAAATCGAAATATTTGAAAACCCGTGCATCGCTGACTGAGCGAAGTTCGGTATTTGGGAATCCACCTCCCATCGCGATTTTTAGTTCAGGAAAATGTGCTTTAAGATATTGGGCACACTTAAAAGCGCTATATAAATTTCCGGGAAAAGGAACAGAAAAAGCTACCAAAGTGGGTTGCGTAAGTTCAATTTTCTCCTTAAGTAATTTCAGCAAAATGCGATCGATAAAACTTTCAGGCTTTTGCAGTTCAGCATTTAACTCATCGAAAGTTGCTGCCGATCGTCCCAACCGTTCGGCATAGCGGCTAAAGCCAAAATGCGGATCGATGGCTTCCACGATCAAATCCGACAAATCTTCGAGGTAAAGTGTCGCTAAATGCTTGGCTTTGTCGCGGTTTCCCATCGTCCCGAATGCCCATTCCAGATCTTCGGTTTGCGCAAATCGCGATGCATGAGGCAAGTAATTTCCTTCGCAAATCACATGAGCCAGCGTCACATTTTTCTCTTGCAAAAAAGCAATGACCTGATCGATGGTCTGAATGTAGCTTTCGCGTAAATTGAAAATGCGCTGACTGTTTTGAGAAAGTTGTGGGTCCAAGGTTACGAGTTGCGAGAAAAGTGCTTTCAGGCCTTCCGAAGAAAAAAGCTTTAAAATGGTTTCGATACCCAGATCGCATTGAAACGACTGAATCATTTGCGTATTCAGAAATCCTTTCAGGTAGGCCGTTGCCGGATACGGTGTATTCAGTTGGGTAAACGGTGGCGTGATGAGAAGTACTTTTTGACTCACAATTCAGATTTAAACTTTCAGTAAAAGTAATACAAAGTGAGCAAAATTAGTTTTATACCAAAGTGTGGATGACCAAATATGGACAAGCAGGCAAAAAACGGCATCCGCTAAAATCACAGAACTTTCCTAACTTTAGCGGCCAAGACAAAATTTCGTTATCCGGAAATCACTAAAAACTGAACAATGAACGACGCCCTTTCCTTCGGACTTTTATGTTTTACCTCGTTCTTCACACTGATCAACCCGCTAAGTACCATGCCGGTTTTTATGACCATGACTGCCGGATTGAGCGAAAAAGAACGAACCCAAACTGCAAGGAAGGCTTCAATTGTTGCGTTGATTACCATCATCATTTTTGCATTTTCGGGGCAATTGCTCTTCAAATTTTTCGGTATATCTGTCAATAGTTTCAGGGTTGTTGGCGGTGTCATCTTTTTTATCATGGGCATGGATATGCTTCAGGCACGGCTCGGACAAGTAAAAATTAAAGATTCGGAAGTGAAAACCTACGTGAATGACATTTCGGTAACACCACTTGCTATTCCTATGATTTGCGGCCCCGGTGCCATTACCAACTCCATTGTGCTGATGGAAGATGCCTCGACACTGACCCGAAAAATTATCCTTTTTGGTATGATTTTATTGGTCATGCTGATCACCTATCTTGTTTTTTACAGCTCTTCACGAATTCTCAAAATACTTGGACAAACGGGCATCAACGTGATGATGCGACTGATGGGACTGATTGTCATGGTCATCGCCGTCGAGTTTTTCTTCAGCGGGTTAAAACCGATCATTCTCGATATGATAAAAGGATAATTCTTTTCATCAGTTCCTCCTAATTATTTTCTACTTTTGCGAGGTATTGGTTGACGAGCTTCCTGTTTCGGGAGTAAGTCTGAAAAGGGAATCCGGTGCGATACCGGAGCTGTGCCCGCAGCTGTAAGCCTTAATAAAACGTTTTGCAATCCCCGCCACTGTAGCGAATTATCGCGACGGGAAGGCCGCAAAAAGAGAGGTGAGCCAGAAGACCTGCCAGTTCAAAATTTTTAAGTCGAATCTTCGGGAAAAAAGATCGGTGAAAGGCAACAGTTGTTTCCATTTCATTTCTTCCGGAATAAAATTTTACGATGAAAAAAAGGTATTTCATTCTGACGATACTTCTTGTAGTTCAGATGATTGTTCAGGCACAGCAGGCCAAACGCATTGTTTCGCTCGTTCCGTGGGTTACCAAAAGTTTATACCTGATGGGCGAGCAAAGTCGTTTGGTTGGGTGCACAAGCTTTTGTCCGGTTGAGGCATCCGATCATATTCCGGTGGTGGCCAATGCGATGAGTGTGAACATTGAAAAAACTTTCACGCTAAAGCCTGATGTGGTGATAGCATCGTCGCTGAATAAGCCCGAAACCATTGATAACCTGAAAAAGCTTGGCATTAAGGTGGTCATGCAACCTTATCCCAAGTCATTCGATGAGATTTGCACTTACTTTGTTCAGATTGGCGATTTGGTGGGTCAGGGTGCCAAAGCCCGGCAAATAGTGGATCAGCAGAAAGCCCGGATTGCAAAACTGAAAGCCGGTATTCCTTCCGGAAAAACTCCAAACTTGTTTATCCAGATTGGTGCGAAACCTCTGTTTTGCGCGGTGCCAGGCACTTTTATGGAAGATTTTATCCGGTTTTCAGGAGGAAGAAACATTGCCGAAGATTTAAAACTGGGTAGCGTCACCCGTGAATATATATTGAAACAAAATCCTGATGTAATTTTTATTGTTACAATGGGCATTGTGGCTGAGGAAGAAAAAGATACATGGTTAAGTTATCAGTCACTTTCGGCCAGCAAAAGCAAGAAGATTTTTATTCTCGATGCCGATAAAACATGCAGCCCTACTCCGATTTTGTTTGTGGATGCTTTAGAGGAAATGATAGGATTAATGTATAAATAGTTTCAGGTTACGGGTTTCAGGTCTTGTTCCTGACAGCTTATAGCTCAATGATAATTAATTAGGTTTAGTGATGCAGAAAAAATACCTTCGGTGGTCGCTCTATCTGGCCGGATTGCTTGTCCTGCTTGTCGCATCGGTGGTTTTGTCGCTGTCGGTTGGCGAAATGAACCTCGGATTTATGGACATTTTCAGCATTCTGCGGAAAGGGCACGAAAGCATGGAATACACCATTCTGAGCCAAATTCGCTTTCCTCGGGTATTGCTTGGTATTGCTGTTGGTGGTGCCTTGAGTCTTTCTGGAATACTTTTGCAGGGAGTTTATCGGAATCCGCTGGTTGAGCCCTATACACTGGGAATTTCAGGCGGTGCATCGTTGGGGGTGGCAATTGCCATTGTGTTCGGTTTACATCAATTAATCGGGTCGTTTGTGCTGCCAATAGCCGGTTTTGCCGGATCGTTCCTGATTATTTTTCTGGTTTACACCATCAGCACACGGAACGGGCGAGTAAACATTCAAACCATGTTGCTTACCGGGGTAATGATCAGTTTTATTGCATCTTCGGGAATGATGTTTTTGATGGCCACTACCAACTCCGAAAACCTGCATGGTATTATTTTCTGGATCATGGGCTCGCTGGATGAGCCAGACATGTCGCTGATTTACATTACACTGATACTTTCAGTTTGCACACTTGCCTTTTCCTACCTGTTTGTGCAACCTCTCAATGCTCTGCGATTGGGTGAGGAAAAGGCCAAACATCTTGGAATCAATACCGATACCGCCATCAAACTTCTATTTCTGATGGCTTCACTGCTTGCCGGCGTTTCGGTGGCTGTGGCTGGTGTCATCGGTTTTGTCGGGCTAATTATCCCGCACCTGATGCGCCTTCTGGTTGGCTCCGATTATCGTATTCTATTGATTAGTTCGTTTTTGTCTGGCTCTATTTTTTTGGTGCTGTCAGATGTTATTGCCCGAACCATAATTTCGCCAAATGAATTACCAATTGGGGTGATTACAGGAATTGCCGGAGGAATTGTTTTTTTGCTGATGATGAGCCGTTCATCAATCCGATCCCTTAATAAAGGCCAATGAGCAAAATACTGAACATACAAAATCTGAGTTGCGGATACCCGAAGTTTCAGTTATCGGATATAAATATTGATATTCTGAAAGGATCATTTGCCGGTATAATTGGGCCCAATGGCTCAGGAAAAACCACGCTTTTTCGTGCCATAACCGGAACCCTTGGTTTGAAATCAGGAAAGATCCTTTTATCAGACAAAAATCTACGTTCATTTTCGTTGCGCGAGCGGGCTCAAAATATTGCAATCGTTAGTCAGTTTATTGATGCGGTTGACCTGAGCGTGGAAGATTATGTACTGATGGGTCGGGTTCCGTACCATAGCCGTTTCAATTTGTTTGAAACTGAGGAGGATTTTGAGATAGCCCGTAAATACATGGAAATGACCGATACCTGGCGGTTTAAAGATCAGCTGATGTCCGAATTGAGTGGTGGTGAGCAGCAATTGGCCGGAATTGCCCGCGCCCTAACACAACAACCACAATTGCTTTTGCTTGATGAACCGACCTCGCACCTCGATATTACCCATCAGGTACATATTCTGAATGTGTTGCAGCAACTCAATCAGGACATGGGATTATCAGTTTTGATGGTGATTCACGACCTCAACCTTGCCTCGGAATACTGCGACCAACTGATACTTGTTAATAAAGGAAAAATACACACGCAGGGAACTCCTGAAGAAGTACTTACTTTCCAAAACATTGAAGATGTATACCAAACGGTGGTAGTCACCCAAAACAATCCGCTTTCAGGGAAACCTGCTGTTTTTCTGGCCTCAAGAAAGGTGTTGAAAGAAATTCAGGAGAAATCGTCTAAACTACCAACAGGTCGCGACAAGTTATGATTTGTCTGATTTAGTGATGGACTTTGATTTTAAGAATTGGATGACAAAGTCAGTTGGAAAGTATTGGTGGCCTGTTTGAAAAGCATTAACTTCACCCAAACTTCAAAAAATTAACGATGAATCCATTAATCGACCAATTTGTGTCATCAAAACGAATAGCTGTGGTTGGCATGTCGCGTTCAGGCAAAAAGTTTGGCAACATGGCTGCCAAAGAATTGAAAGGAAAAGGGTATGAAATATTTTCGGTGCATCCTCAAGCTAAGGAGATTGATGGTTTAGTTTGCTATCCTGATCTGAAAAGTTTAAATGGAAAAATTGATAGCGTTTGGATTTCGATTCCCCCAAAAAATGTTTCTCAAGTTTTAGAAGAAGCTGCCCAAATTGGGCTAAAAAACATTTGGTTACAACAAGGTGCATGGTCGAATGATGTTCAGCAAACGATTGATCAATTGCATTTGCAGGTGGTTTCTAAAAAGTGCATCATGATGTATGCTCAACCTGTAAAATCGGTTCATAAGTTTCATCGCACTATCATGGGAATTTTTGGCAAATTGTAAAAATATTAGGATTGATGACACTTACAATAAATTCAACAACCAAACTTTTCAATGGGGTTGAAATGCCCTGGTTAGGACTTGGCATTCACCGTGCCGGAGCAGGCGAGGCGGTGGTGGAAGCTATGAAATGTGCGTTAAATGAGGGCTACCGAAGTATCGACGCGGCCACTTATTACGAAAATGAGCATCGGGTGGGTGAGGTATTGAGTGAATGTGGAATACCTCGCGAAGAAATTTTTTTGACATCAAAAGTCTGGAATACCGATCAGGGTTATCATTCCACTATTCGGGCATTCGAAACCAGTTTGGAGAAAATGCAAACCAGTTATCTCGATTTGTACCTCATTCACTGGCCGATGGGACATTTGTCTATCGAATCGTGGAGAGCCATGGAGGAATTGTATGAAATGGGGAAGATACGCGCCATTGGTGTAAGCAATTTTTTAATTCATCAGTTGAAGGATTTGATGGATCATGCGCGTATCATGCCAATGGTCAATCAGGTTGAGTTTCATCCGGAATTGGTGCAGCCCGAACTTTTGCAATTCTGTAAGGAGAACCAGATTCAGCCCGAAGCCTGGAGACCGCTCATGAAAGGGCAAGTCAACGAAATCAAATTGCTTCAGGAATTAGCAGAAAAATACCAAAAATCGCCGGTTCAGATTGTTTTGCGCTGGGATATCCAGAAAGGGGTGGTCACCATTCCCAAATCGGTTACTCCTGAACGGATTATCCACAATGCCAATATTTTCGATTTCGAACTGACCCAGGAAGATATGGACAAAATAGATCGTCTTAATCAGAATAAACGGATGGGGCAAGATCCTGACGACTTCTCTTTCTGATGTTAATTTTTAATCCTTTTATAAACTATCAGTACTTGTTGTTGCTTAGCCATAATTATCACAAAACGATTAAATTAGTAACAAATGTGTAATCAATTACTTTTAATGAACAGTAATTTAATTGCAGAGAATTAATTTCTATACTTTTACGCGGCCAAAAAAGTTCAAAAAAAGAGTTATTTGTCTGATTATTAGGTTTAAGAAATCAAATTTAATGAATAACGAATAATGTAACAAAAGTGTAATGTTTTTCCGAATGCAAATATTATCAGGGCAAACGGTACAGGTAAATAAACAAACAACTTTCTAATGAGTATTTACATTTTCTTTTTAATCGTATTATTTATTTTAGCCGTTTCTGATTTGACCGTTGGTGTTGCAAACGATGCTGTAAACTTTTTGAATTCAGCTATTGGCTCGAAGGTTGCTCCACGCCGCATTATTATGATTGTTGCAAGTATTGGTATTTTAACCGGAGTACTTTTTGCGAATGGCATGATGGAAGTTGCGCGCAAAGGACTCTTCTTCCCCCAGTATTTTCTGTTTACAGAAATCATTATCATCTTTTTAGCAGTCATGTTTACAGATGTGTTATTACTGGATTTCTTTAACACATTTGGATTACCTACTTCAACCACTGTTTCATTGGTATTTGGTTTGTTGGGTGCAGCCGTAGGAATGGCATTTTTAAAAGTTGGGGAAGGAGCTACAATTGTAATTGAGGGAGTTGAAAAAGTTGCACAAATTGGCGATTTTATAAATTCGTCCAAGGCGTTGGCGATCATATCCAGTATCCTGCTTTCTGTTGTTTTTTCATTTGTGTTCGGAGTTGTCATTCAGTGGTTAAGTCGGTTAATATTTAGCTTTAATCTCGAGAAGACCATCAAATATTATGGATCGCTATGGGGAGGACTAGGCATTTCGGCAATAACCTATTTCATCCTGATTAAAGGAGTGAAAGATGCTTCTTTTATGACTGACGAAATGTACGGAATGATAAAGGAAAACACCACGATCATTTTGGGATTAAGTTTTATCGGTTGGTCCGTTTTGTTAGAGTTATTATACCTGATATTCAAAGTTAACCCTCTAAAAATAGTTGTACTTGCTGGCACCTTTGCATTGGCGATGGCTTTTGCAGGAAACGATTTGGTGAATTTTGTTGGAGTACCACTTGCCGGCCTCGAATCATTTAAAGAATATAGTGCCAATGGAGGACACGATTTGCTAATGGGCAAGTTACTTGGTGATATTATTACACCATCCTACTTTCTGATTATTGCAGGGGCTATCATGGTGATTGTTTTGTGGTTTTCAAAAAAAGCAAAAACTGTAATTGAAACTTCTCTCCAACTTAGCCGTCAGGATGAAGGAGCTGAAAGATTTGGTTCCTCAGCATTCTCCAGGGTACTGGTCAGAAGGGTAGTCAATGTAAGTACCTTTGTAAATAAGGCCATCCCAAAATCTACTCAACAAAAAATGCAAACGCGTTTCGAGATTGTAGATGTAAATAAGAAGGTTGTAAAAGATCCAAACCCACCAATGTTTGACTTAGTCAGAGCTTCTGTAAATATGATGGTAGCTTCAATTTTGATTGCAATTGGAACCTCTTATAAACTCCCATTATCTACTACTTATGTCACTTTTATGGTTGCCATGAGTACTTCATTGGTTGATGGTGCCTGGGGCCGCGATAGTGCAGTTTACCGCATCACTGGAGTATTTACTGTTGTTGGTGGTTGGTTTATAACTGGTCTTGCAGCCTTTTCTGTTGCATTTTTTCTATCCATTTTTATGGGATGGGCTCAGGTATTCGGGGTAATTTCCGTTTTGTTATTTGCCATATTTGCATTCATTCGTACGCATTTCCTACACAAAAAACGTGAAGAAAGTTTTGACGCTAAAGCTGAAGAAAACGTTGTTATTCCAACTGTGAGTAAAATGTTTGAAACCAATAATAAAGGCATTGAAAAAAACCTGAATTTAATTAGTGACATTTTCAGCAAAACGATTAAAGGGCTTATTGATGAAGACCGAAAAGAATTGAAGGCTCAACTCAAGATTTCGGTTGAGATGGAGCAGAAACTCATCAATAAAAAGAGTAAAATTCATCAGACAATAAATTCTATGCCTCCTGATTCGATTGAGGCAAGCTATTTTTACATTTTAACGCTCGATTACCTGAAAGAATTGGCACATGCAATTAATTATATGGCAGAGCCTGTTTTTAATCATGTCGATAACAATCATAAGCCAATCCTTCCCGCTCAAGGCGCTGAACTTACCCAGATTGCCATAGAATTATCTGGTTTTACCCAAAAGATGATTGAAAAGCTAAACATAAATAGCGAAGAAAAACTGGAAGAAATAATTACTGAGCAGCTTAGAGTTATTGGAGTAATAAGGGACGTGCGCAGAAACCTTATTAAATCGATTAAGAAGAACGATGTGAGTACTAAAAACAGCATGCTTATTTTGAACATATTGAGTGGTGCCCGAAATATTCTCAATTATTCAATTAACATGATGAAAATCCAGAATGATTTTGCAGGTATCATGAAGAATTAATAGAAGAAGGTTTATAAGCTCATGGGTTCACACTATCTGAACCTATGAGCTTTTTTATAATTTTTTCACCAAGTTACTTGTCATTCATACCTCAGCGCCTCCACTGGATTTCTCGTTGCCGCCCGCCAGCTTTGCCAAGCAGCCATTAGCATTGGGCGGATTATTATCAATAGAAAAGCAATTACTGATTACGTCCACGAAAGGCTTCTGTCAGATTCCATTCAGGAATCAATATTTATTCGGGTTTACTTTTTAATCGTTAATGGAATTTCTTTTTTCAAAGATAATCCATCGGCAGTCATTGTCCAGATTTTGCCCACCATATCGCCGTTCCACATGTTTTCGGTGTTTTCAATATCGGCGATGATACTTGTCATTTTCTGATTCAGGTAAACCGATTTTCCTTCCGGAACTTTAAGGGTTAAATAAACCTCCTGATCGCGCCACCGGGCATCGTCTTTTAACAAATAATACGGATCTAATCGAAGTGTCGAATCTTTCTGAACAAAATTGTAATCAATTTCTTCCACATTCTTTTGAGCATCAATTGTACTGCTACCTCTCGATTGTTTTTTAATGAGCAGTTGGTATTCATTCGTACTACTT
>Ga0302288_1002543_pt1 | contig 10614 bp, 9 predicted proteins | sample III_Fen_N1_1_FD_194549 | JGI IMG/M metagenome (GOLD analysis project Ga0302288, IMG submission 194549) | Peat permafrost microbial communities from Stordalen Mire near Abisko, Sweden - III_Fen_N1_1 | ecosystem: Environmental > Terrestrial > Soil > Wetlands > Permafrost | place: Sweden: Abisko...
AAAAAATGGAAAAAGATAAAGTAATAGAAGCTTATAGAATGCTTCTAATGGAACAGGATGTACGTTCTGCTCATTGTTATGTGGAAAATTATAATATGTTGAAAGGAAAAGTTGTTTTAGATGTTGGAACAGCAGAAGGTATTTTTGCACTAAATGCAATTGATTATGCTAACCATATTTATCTTTTTGAATGCGAAAACGAGTGGATAAAAGCATTAAATACAACATTTGAAGCATACAAAGCTAAAATTACGATAGTTGAAAAATATATTAGTAATGTTACCACAACGAATACTACTACATTGGATGATTATTTTAAAGCAAAACCGGTTGAAAGTTTATTTGTAAAAATGGATATAGAAGGATTTGAACGAAAAGCCTTACAAGGTAGTGAGAAATTATTTGATAAAACTACCAACATCAGTGGTGCAATCTGCACTTATCATCGGTTTGATGATGAAAAAGTTATCAGCTCATTTTTAGCTAAAAACAATTGTGAGTTTCAGAAAACGAATGGATATATTTACAACGAGCGATGTTTAAGAACTGGAATTATTCGTTTCTCAAAGCAGTCTAATTAATTACTTGTTGAGCTTTGTGTGTTTTTACAATAAATTTTTAAGTTCAATTATTTGGCAAATGCCATATTTCGATCTCAACAAATTTATCAATCCCCTAAATTAATAATATTTTTTTACTTTTGTAAATTATTTGCAAACTAAATTATTTAAAATGAGAAAACAAAAGAAAATGACTTTATTACTCTTGTTGTGCTTTGGCGTTGTGTCAATGTATTCACAAAGTCTGAATGTTGCAGAGAAAAATGGTACTATCTCCGCTTTCACTTTTTCAGACATAAGAAATATAGCATTCAGTGGGGAAAATTTAGTGCTAAATAGAAAAAATGGTAACACGCTGTCTTATAGTATTTCTAATATCCGTAATCTGTTTTTCTCATCTATTATCAATTCAATTAACACTTCGAAAGGGTTTACTGATAATTTGAAGCTTTATCCAAATCCTGTGCAGCAGGAATTATACATTTCATATCTCTGTGATAACAATGAACATGTACAAATAGATGTATTTGGTATTGATGGCAAAGTAATTTATTCTTCGACTGTTAATGGGCAATCTGTATCACCACATATCATAAATGTATCGGGCTGGCTAAACGGAATATATTTTGTTCGTATGACTACTAAAATGGAAATAATTACAAATAAATTTATAAAGAACTAATAAAATGAATAGATTTTTTTTTGCTGCTATAACTATTGTGCTATTTGTAATAAATGTTCAAGCACAAGATACATTGTACATTTACAAAACAGGTTTAGTCGTTAGTAAATACTCTGTGAATCAGATTGACAGTATGAATTTTACCCCTCCTAAAACTGGTACAGTAGCTGACATTGATGGGAATGTATATCATTGGATAACGATTGGTTCTCAAAAATGGTTAGTGGAAAACCTGAAAACCACTAGATATTGTAATGGAGAAAGTATAAGTAATGTAACAGATGTTACTTCATGGACTAATTCAAATTTTGCTGCTTGGTGTGATTATGATAATTCAGCTTCAAATGGCACTAAGTATGGACATTTGTATAACTGGTATGCTGTGTTTGATACACGTAAAATAGCTCCTTCAGGCTGTCATGTAGCTAGTGATGCCGATTGGACTACTCTCCAGAACTATCTTATATCTAATGGTTTTAATTACGATGGAATAACTACGGGTAATAAAATAGGTAAATCGCTTGCTTCAACTTCTGATTGGAGAACTTGTACAGTTATTGGTGCTGTTGGTAATGATTTGACCAAAAATAACAAATCTGGATTTACTGCGCTTTCGGCAGGTTACCGTTGGTCTGATGGAACCTTTACAACTATTGGCGATTATAGTACATGGTGGAGTACTACTGAAAGTAGTACTACTTATGCTTGGGGCAGATTTCTAAATTATGACTTCTATTATTTAAATAGAGATCAATGTAAGAAAAATTATGGTTTTTCAGTTCGATGCTTAAAGGATTAATCGAAGTATTGATTTCCCCATTACGAATTAACTTTCATAAAATATAGATTTAGGAAAGTGTTAATTATAACTTACTTTCCCAAGTAATTTCGATAAATTTTCTACATCTAAATGAAATAAACTGAAAATCAGACCTACAATTGATCGTAATTTCCAAATAGGTTCATTAAATCCGAAACGAAAGATTGAATCCAAATAATCTTTTCTGGCTCCTTTATAATTTTTGCGAATTAGTTTGTAACGTCCTGAACGGGAATAACAAATTACGAGTTTTTTGAGATAAAAGGCATGAAGTTTATCTACCTCTAAGTGTTGTTTTAAGAAGTATTCTTTGTTTTGGTTATAAAAATTTAATGCAAGCTCATAAAAACCTTCTGTTATTTCTACAGTGTAAGTTTTGGTAACTTGCATTGGATAAAACCTCCATTTTCCTAATGGGGTATCTATAAATGTGAATTTTCCTATCAACGAAAGTTGTTGCCAGGTCGGTAAATCCACTAATGGGAGATGAAAGTTCTGAATAAATCCACCAATTTCTTCTAACGCACTTTTACGGACCAAAACCGTTAATGCAGGAATGAAATTGATAAAAAGAAAATCTTTTGATGCTGTTTTTAAAGGTGTATTAGTGAGAATTTCAATCTTTCTATCAATTAATAAATTCATATTATAATCAGTAGATAAATCTACAGAAGAACTGAATGCTCTACCCCACGAAAGAACAGCTGTTTCATCCTGTTCCAATGTTGGAACTTGTAATGCCAATTTTTCCGGAAGCCAAACATCATCGCCTTCTAAAACAGCGATATATTTTCCCTCTGACTTTGATAATGCGAAATTGTATGTTTCAGATAACCTAAATATGCCGATATTCTTTTGAGTATAGATATGAACACGTGAATCTTTTTCAGCAAAAGATTTGGCAACTGACAGCGTATCATCAGTACTTCCATCGTCAACAATAACCATTTCCCAATTGGAATAAGTCTGTGCTTGTGCTGAACGAATACAATCCCCAATGTAGTTTTGATGATTGTAAGTAGGCGTTATTATTGAAACTAAAGGAGAATTCATAATTGAATTGGTTTGGCTACAGTTGCAAATTGTTTATAACGGGCATCTTTCAAAAGACCAAAGGTGAGATTGATAAATAATTTTTCTTTCCAACTTTTGCATGGATTAATACCCTCGTTTATCAACACTTCATATCCTTGCTCACGATGCATACGACACATACTTTTAGGGGTGAAGAAACGAATATGAGTATCGTCTAAAATTCCACCTTCAGGTTTATATCTGAATTCGCCTTTAAATAGAATTTCGGTAATCAAATTATCTATATAGCGAAAATTTGGAATTGAACTCACTAACACACCATTCGGACTGAGTAGTTCTTTTACTTGTCTAATGGTATCCCAGGGTGAATAAATATGTTCCAATACATCATTAAAAATCACACAATCGAAGTGGTTTTTAGGTAATTGGTCGAAAATTGAATTAAAATCTCCAACTAAAACAAACGTACAAATCTCAGATGCTTTTTGAGCTGCAATTTCATTCATTTCTACCCCCCATATTTCTCTGTCAGCTCTTTTTAATGTTGCACAAAATGCTCCATCATTACATCCTACTTCCAATATTCTAAGGGCACTTTCCGGTATGTATTTAAACATCTCTGGACGTTGTCTGTATGAATATCCGTCTTTGTTGATTTGAACGGTTGAATTATCGGTAATCATCTATTGTGTTTAATTATTTGATTTTTAATATATTAAAACCTATTTAATAATGTGTAACTTGCGTTTTAGTGCAGTCTTTATAAAATAAAACCAATTCAAAACATCTAAATAATGTAATTTAAAACTATTTAGGTGAGTATCTGAAGTGGCAATAGGAAGTTTCGATAACCATTTTCTCCCAACTTTTCTATTAGCAATTGTGTTCTCTTTCGAATAATTTCCATTAGAGTGATGATCAAGTAATATTCTACGATCAACAATTACTCTATACTTTTGAAAAAAAACTTGTAACGAAAAATCGATATCGTATGCATGAAAATGAGTCAATAACTTGTCATCGAATCTACATGTCTCAAAAACTTCTCTTTTTGTAAACAGAAATACACCATCTACACATACTACATCTTCTGTTTCTTTCTTCTCCTTAGTTTGATCAAAGTCAGTATATTCTGTTTCCCAATGATAAATATGTCCTCTTAAAAATAACTTTCTCAAAAGTGGACTTTGTCCCAAAGCTGAAGGATAAGTGGACTTAAACTTAGTGCCCGCAACCCCTATTAAGCCAATCTTTGAGTCATCTTCCATTAAAGAAATGAGTCGTTTCCCCCAATTGTGAGTTTTAAATATAACATCTTCATGCACAAAGCATAAATATGGATATTTTGCTTTGGAAACCCCTATATTGTAAGCTTCACATATTGAGTATCTATTGCGATTTTCAATTGCAATAATTTCATAATCCACACCAATAGTTTCTTCTATACTCGTCAATGCTTTTTTGAGGAGTAAAGGTTTATAGGTAGATATTATAATTGAAATCATCTGATTTTTTTTAGACAATAGGTTTAGCAACAGTAGCAAATTGCTTGAAACGAGAGTCTTTCAGGAAGCCAAATGTCAAATTTATAAACAAATTCTCTTTCCAACTTTTACAAGGTCTAATTCCCTCATGGGCTAAAACCTCAAAACCTTGTTCTTGAAACATTCGAACAATACTTTTAGAGGTAAAAAAACGAATATGTGTATCATCCAAAATACCACCTTCAGCTTTGTATTTAAATTCCCCTTTCCATATAACTTCAGTAATTAAATTGTCAATGTATCTGAAATTTGGAATTGAACTAACTATTACTCCTTTTTCTGAAAGTAAAGATTTAACCATCTGAATTGTGTCCCAAGGAGAGTAAAGATGTTCAAGAACATCGTTAAAAATCACGCAGTCGAAATGATTTTTAGGCAATTGATCAAAAATATCATTGAAGTCACCCACCAACACAAAATCACAAATCTCGGTTGCTTTTTGTGCAGCTTCTTCATTCAGCTCAACTCCCCAAATTTCTCTGTTTTCTTGCCTAAGTGCTGCACAAAATGCTCCATCACTACATCCAACATCTAAAATTTTTGTTGCACTTTCAGTGATATACTTCATCATTTCAGGACGTGGACTGTGAAAATATCCTGTTTCATTCTTTCTAATTGTTGATTTATCTTTCATCATAAGATTAAAATTACGATATTCTAAGTACTTCTTTCGCCGCTATTTCTGCAGCTTTCCCACTTCCATACAAATCAATCGAAAAATCCGATATTTTCGTTTTAAAAAATTCAAAAGCATTTTTTAATTTGACGGAATCGCTACCAACCAGTAGATTGAATCCATTATCTACTAATTCCACCCACTCCGTTTGTTCGCGCAAAGTAATACAATGTTTTCCAAAGAAAAAAGCTTCTTTTTGAACTCCGCCACTGTCGGTTATTACCAATTCGCAGTTTTTCAATAACATAATCATATCAAAATAACCCACCGGATTAATCAGCGTAAATTCTGGAACTATTTGTAATTGGGCAAGAATGTTACGGGTACGTGGGTGTATCGGAACAACAACAGGAACTTGACGATTGATTTCGTTTAACCCCGAAATAATGCTTTTTAAATTTTCCGGAGAATCGGTGTTTTCCTGACGATGAATGGTTGCCAATACAAAGTTTTTCAGATTAGTTTTTTTTAGAATATCCGATTTTTGTTCTGCCTTCGAAGCATAATAAATAGCAGCAGCCTGCATTACATCTCCATTTTTTATAATCTGAACAGGCATGTTTTCAAACCCTTCACGTTTCAGATTATTGACAGCGGCGTCAGTAGGGCAGAACAATATAGTTGAAATTCGATCAGTGAGAATACGGTTGATTTCTTCGGGCATTGCCATGTTGAATGAACGTAAACCAGCTTCTACATGAATTAATGGAATCTGTAATTTTGACGCAGCTAAAGCACCTGCCAATGTTGAATTAGTATCGCCATAAACCAATACGCCATCCGGCTTTTCTCTCATTAGAATATTTTCAATTCCTTCGAGCATACGACCGGTCATTGCGCCATGCGTCAACCCATGAATATCAAGTTGATAGTCAGGTTTCGGAATTTCCATTTCATCAAAAAACACATCCGACATATTTGCGTCGAAATGTTGTCCGGTATGAATAATTTTTTCCTTAATGCCAACCAGTTTAAACTGACGACTCAAGGTCGCAGCTTTAATAAACTGAGGACGAGCACCAACGATAGTAATTATTTTATTCATATTTTTATTCTTCGATTACTAAAGAATCTATTTTATAATCAGAATTTCTAATTTGTAGTTGAAATATTATTTAAGAGTTTAGCCATTACTCCACATTGCGCCTTTCTGGAATATTGTTGATATTCAGATGCTTCCGAGTTAAGTTTTCCTTGTTTGTATTTTTCAAAGAGATTATTTATTGCAGTTTTCATACCGGTTACATCATTAAAATCTACAATTGTTCCGGCATTGGTTTCTTCAATCAATCTTGCTATATCACTCTGAACAGGTCCAATAGCCAAAATTGGACGGTTTGAAGCCATGTACTCGTATAATTTACCGGTCAGGATACCATTTGCATTTGGAGTATTATTGATTAAAAGCAATAAAAGTTTGGATGTTTGTTGAAAATTAATAGCCTCGATATGAGATAAATATCCAACTGTTTCAACGTAATCTTTCAATTGATATTGCTCAATATCCGAAAAAACAACGGGTTCTATATTGCCAACCAGTTTTATTTTCAGATGTTTTTTTAATTCAATATTATTTTCAAGTAGTTCGTTTAAAGCCATCCAAAGAACTGTTGGATTTCGGGCAGCATTGATACTTCCAATGTGTACAATTGAGAAATCTGTATCTATAGGATTGTTGGACTTAATAATATCCTCTTCATCGTATCCATTATGAACTAAATCAACATTTTTTCCAGCTTTTTCGGCAAGTTCTCTGCACCAGGTAGGTGTAACGCTTACTACTTTATTTGCCTTTGTAATAACCTGTTTTTCTTGTCGGTGATGAATTTTATCAGCCAACAAGCTTAAATTCAGTTCTTTGTAGAAGTCTATATTTGTCCACGGATCTCTAAAGTCTGCTATCCACGGGATATTGGTTTTGTTATGTAATTTCAATCCAATAATATGCATGGAGTGTGGAGGACCTGTTGAAATAATGGCATCAATAGAATTGTTTTTTACGAAATCTTGCAAAAACTTTACGGAAGGGTTTATCCAAAAACAACGTGGATCGGGAATAAGTAAATTTCCACGTAAAGATAAAGCCAGTTTATGAATAAAGTTCTGTTTCTTTCCTTGCCCGGCAAAAGAAACATTCACTTTTTGTCCTTTTTTACCAATCAGGGTTTTGTAAATTTCATAAGGTTCCCAAATCGGTTTTTTGATAACTTGTAAATCCTTCGAAATATCTTTAAGTAAACTTTGGTCTTCGATGGCAAAATCGGGATTTTCAGGTGTATATATTATGGGTTCCCAACCATATTGAGGCAGATATTTTGCAAACTTCAGCCAACGTTGAACTCCTGCTCCTCCAGAGGGTGGCCAGTAGTAAGTAATGATGAGTACTTTTTTCATTCAATTATATGAATTTAATTTTCCGGGCAGCAAAAAAGCTCATCTTGAAAAGCAAAATACCGTGTTTAAATCTGCTTATTTGAGTACTTCCATATTCACGATCTTTATATCGGATTATGATTTCCACCATTTTAAGATTTTGTTTAGCTGCACCAAAAAGCAAATCAAAATCACCAAATGGGTCAAAATCACCAAAATAAGAGCGGTTTGCTTTAATTGTCTCGTAATCTTTCCGATAAAGTACTTTTGTTCCGCACAAAGTATCTTTCAGTGGTTGGCTCAATAAGAAAGAAAAGAACATGCCAAAAAATTTATTTCCGAACAAATTCAGTAGTCGCATGGCATTTTTTTCCATCGGATACACTAATCTACACCCATTTATAAACTCGCCTTTATTGTATCTTAGTGCATCATAAAATTTTGTTAGCTCTTCGGGTGGCATTGTTAAGTCTGCGTCTAATATCATCAGCACATCACCGGTAGCAACATCAAAAGCTTCGCGCACCGCATTGCCTTTTCCTTTTCCGGTCTGACGCATTAGTTTAATGTTTTTTTCGGGATAGGCAGCTTTTACGCGTTCCATTTCTTCAAACGTATTATCGGTAGAATTGCCTTCGATAAAAATAAATTCTTGAGCCGTACCAAAATCCGGTGTTCTTTTTATTGCATTCTCAATGTTGCCGGCTTCATTTCGAGCTGGTACCACTATTGTTACACTTGCCGGGCTATCTTTTGCAACGACAGGGCGAGCAATAATTATGTTGACTAAGCCTAATTTGTCGAAAAATGCCAGATTTGCAATTATTCTGTTAAATAAAAAATTCAAAAATGGTATGTAAATTGGCAACCATACTTTTCGTTCTGTTTTTACTAATTCAAAATTCTCAAGTTTTAAGAGATTTATCACATCACTATTTGAGAACCAATTTTGGTTAGGTTGCTTTTGTTTTAAACCTAAAAATTCCAACAACTTAATTACAGGTTCCCATGCAAAATTGTGTTGCGAAATAACCAAACGAGTTTGTGAATGGCACAGCTGGTGTAGGTTTTGAATCACCTTTTGTGCATCCCAAAAACAGCCAAGAGCATCACTTAGTATTATATAATCAAACTTTTCATTCAGTTTTAATGTCTCGGCATCTTGTGTTATAAATGACAGTTCAGGATGTTTTTGAGTTGCAATTTCAATTACCTTATCTGAAAAATCAACCCCAAGACCATAAGCAGGTTTTACGGCATGTAATAAATCTCCGTGTCCGCAACCAATTTCTGCTACACGTTTTCCTTGAGGAATGAAGAATGAAAAATAACGCTCCAAGAGTCTATGGTAATGACGATTACGCTTATTCCACTTACTTCGCTTGTTTGCGGTATCAGTATAGAAACTTTTCAACTCTTCTTTCTTCATGTCAGATAGCTGTTTATAGGATTGTTTTTTAGTCAAATATCTTGCAAAGGTGCAAAAAAAATGTTACATTTGCAAAAAAAATTAACGAAATTATGGCTAAAAAGAAACAACCTGTTGAAAGTAAATCATTGTTGGAAAAATTCGACACCTTTATAGAAAAATATGATACTGTCTTTTTTTGGATAATTTTTGCTATTGCAGCATTAGTCTCGATGGGTATTTATGATCCTCGGGTGAGCTTAACGGGTGATGATTGTACCTATATTTTGAATGCGAAAGCATTTATTTCTGATTTTAAATTTCCCGGATATCAAGGACCTTTATATCCAATGGTTCTATCCTTATTAGTGTTAATCTTTGGTATATCATTGCTGCCACTTAAGCTTTTCTCTATGGTAGCTATGTTAGGTTTTTTCTACATAACCTTTATCAGTTTCCGAAAAAGAATTCCAGCTACTGTATTGTTTACAACTTTACTTTTGTTAGCCCTAAACGCACCAACATTGTACTATGCATCACAAACTTACAGCGAGGCTTTTTATATGTTCATGCAGTCGGTAATGATATTATTGTTTATCCGCTTTTTTCTTGATAAAAGTGCAGAGCTAAAACCAACTAAAAAATGGATAGTTCAACATGCCTGGTTAGCTTTATCATTATTGGCGTTGGCTACTTCTCGTTCTATTGGTTTTGCCGGAATAATAGCTATTGTAGCTTATTTCTTGCTTAAAAAAGAATGGAAAAATTTAGTCACTTCATTAGCATTCTTTATTCTAATATTTGCATTATATACTGTTGCACGTTCGCTGATTTGGGGTAATGGTGAATTGCAATTTGCTTCACAAGGTTCAGGGTTAATGAATAAGGACTTCTATCATCCCGAACTTGGAAAAGAAGATGCTATGGGAATGTTGGTAAGATTTGCTCAAAATGCTGTTCAATACTTGTCGTTTGGACTTTTTAATATTATTGGTTTTACTGTTCTCGATATTAGTTTATTTCGAACATTATTAGTATTTGCAATAGCTATAACTGTATTAGTTGTATCAAGTAAGAAAAGTAAGTATTTGTTTTTTTCAACGCTTTTAGGTGGTACATCGTTGTTTGTTACTTTTTTTGCACTGCAAGTATCATGGAATCAGGATAGACTCGTTATTCCATTTTATCCATATATATTGTTTTGTGTATTCTACCTTTTATATTATCTACTCTCATTAAAGAATGCCCGATATTTTCAGTTTGTGTATTTTGTAGTTTTCATATTCTTTCTGGGTGCAAGTTTGAAAAGTACATCAACCGCCATCGAAGCATCGGCTAAAATACACAATAAATACAGCGGACTTTCACCTGATTGGGTGCATTATATTAAAGTGAGCGAGTGGACAGAGAATAACTTGAAATCGGATGAAATAGTTGCATGTAGAAAACCTACCATATCAAGTGTGTATGCCAATGGTAAAATGTTTCATGGAATATTTACTGTACCAAGTGGCAA
>Ga0302288_1002544_pt1 | contig 10614 bp, 7 predicted proteins | sample III_Fen_N1_1_FD_194549 | JGI IMG/M metagenome (GOLD analysis project Ga0302288, IMG submission 194549) | Peat permafrost microbial communities from Stordalen Mire near Abisko, Sweden - III_Fen_N1_1 | ecosystem: Environmental > Terrestrial > Soil > Wetlands > Permafrost | place: Sweden: Abisko...
ATTTTCTGCTTCCCGATCCGCGCAAAGGATGGAATAAATACGCGTTGAAAAAGGCTGCTGAACTGATCCGCGAATTTAAAATCGACACGGTAGTAACCACCAGTCCGCCGCACTCCACTCAACTCATTGGGCTCCAACTGAAACAAAAATTCAACATTTGCTGGGTTGCCGATTTGCGCGATCCGTGGACCGATATTTATTACTACAACCAGTTTAAGCACACCGCGCTTGCTTTGCAGATAGATAAAAACTACGAACGTAAAGTGGTTGAAAATGCCAATGTGCTAATTACCGTTAGCGAAGATGTGAAACGAATTTTTGCAGAAAAGAGTGGTTTGCCAATTGCTGCAAAAACAGTTGTTATTCCAAATGGCTTCGATGAGGACGATTTCAGGATAACCAATATACCGATAGAAACTAAAAAGATTGTCACATATACCGGCACCATTTCCGAAGCTTACGATGTAGATTGCCTGCTGGAAGCGCTTTGCCTTTTGAGCGAAGATTCGAAATCTCAATTACTCATCCGGTTTGTAGGCCAAGTTCCGTCTTCGGTTGAGACAAAATTCCAATCTACCGGTCTTGAAGTTGAGTTGGTTGGTTATGTCGATCATACCAAATCCATCGAATATTTGTTCCGGTCCGATTTGCTTTTGCTGGTAATTCCGAAGGTGAAAAACAACAAGGGCATACTAACGGGTAAGTTCTTTGAATACCTGGCTTCACAAAAACCAATATTGGCAATCGGTCCAACCGATGGCGATCTGGCCAAAATCATTCAGGAAACTCAATGCGGCAAGCTCTTCGATTATGAAGATTCGAAGGGAATGCTTCAGTTTATTCAGGAGAAATTGGTTCTCCCAAAAACAACAATGAAAACAGAATTAGCAAGTCAGTATTCGCGGAAAGAGCTGACGCGAAAGCTAACCGAATTATTTGAGGCTTAAAACTGGAGAGCATGACCAAAACTGTAATCATAAACCGGCCACTTTCCGAATCTGAAATTGAAGAGATTCAACAGTTGGCCGAATCCGGATCGCCGATATTTACTTTTTCAGGAAATAATGTACCAGATTTTGCGCAGCGAATCGTCACCAGTCCTGAAGAAAAAAAGGAGATCAATTATAGCATGATGAGCGAAGTGCTTCGGTTTGGAGATTTGCCGGTTGGCAATCAATCGGTGGCTAAACTTTTCAGTATTGATACGGCCAGTGTTTGGCACTATCACAAGTTCAGGGTCTATTTCGCCGTTCGAAACCTGATGTATTTTCTGAAACCCCTGCAACAGAAATTTGACACTTTTGAGGAACATTGCTGGTTCGTTAATCGAGATGTAAGGCCATTAAAAACCCTGTTTTCTGAAGTCGATTTCCGTTTTCCGGAGCTGGAAACAGAACCTCCTTTAAATTTCAGGATTCTGTTCAGCTATTTGGTCCTTCTCAAAATCCGTTTTCTCAGCTATTTGTTTTCGTCGAAAAAGAAGCCGGAATACTTGCTTTATTTGACTGAAAAATATTCTACTGTGATGGACAAGAAAACCCTGAAGACAAAGCAGGGGCATCACATACCTGATTGCAGAACTTGACGGGCGCTTTGCCTTGCTGACCGAAGTTTTGATGCCAAAAACCAAGGGAAAATCTGACTATTCATTTTCGAAAAAACAGTTTCGGTCATCGTTAAACCATCGGCGCAAAATATTTATTGAAGGCTTTATGATTTCAGGATTGTTGAGTAAAGACGTCCGAAAATCAACCCGTGAAGCACAAAAATCGCTGCGTTCGGCTTATCCGAAAGTACGCGAAACAGAGCTTTCGTTGCCTCAAAAACTGATCCTTGAAATTTTTCAGTCGCTCGATTCATCCTCCCGATTTTTCCTGTTCCGTTACTTTGCCGCCCGGAAATATTTTACCAATTCCGGATTAAAGGCTGTGATTGCCGGCGACGAGAATAGTCCGCTAACCAAATCGATTCTGGATGCAGCCAAATTCTGCGGAATAAAAACCATTGGACTTCAGCATGGAACGATGCACGATTTGCATCCGGCATATCTTTATACTGAAAATGATCGCAAAAACCGTGTAATGCCCGATTTAACGCTGACCTGGGGAAGATACTGGGAAGAATTTCTGGTTGAAAAAGGCAATTACCCAAGCAATTCTGTGATTTCGGTTGGACAGATCCGTACCGATATTATACCCGTTTTGGCAAAAGCTGAAAGTCAGAAAGAGATCAACCCTGCTGAGCGGATCGTTTTTGCATCGCAGCCTCAGCGCGACCCCGAATTGAGGTTTCAGGCTGCGTTCGATGTGTTCAAAGCCGCACAAATGCTACCCAACACCCAGCTCATCGTCAAACTTCACCCACGCGAATCTGCTGATTCAGTGTACTATTCTGACATTGCGGCCAAAGCTGGATGCAAGAACTATACGATTGATAAAACGTCGGATTTGTACCAGTTGATTGCTTCGTGCGATGTGCTGATCACTTGTTTTTCAACAGTCGGTACCGAAACGGTTTATTTTCATAAACCTCTGGTTATTCTTGATCATTTGACGCAGGACATCATGGGATATGCCGCAGAGGGCGTGGCTTTTCATGCAACCGATGCCGATAGTTTGACGCGTATTCTCTCGGGAATTTTCCGTGGAACCCTGAAAATTGACCGTGAAAAATATAATGTGTTTATTCAAAAATACGCTTACCGGATTGACGGGAAAGTAGCTGAAAGGTGTATTGAAGCGATTACTTCCTTTGAGTAGCATCGACGTATTTCTCAATAGCGGTATCGAGCAGATTTTCCTGTTGAAGAAGAATTTCAACAAATTCGCGGAAAGCACCATCGCCTCCACATTTTGATAGTCTTAGTTGGGCATATTTTTCCATATAAGCCGGGGCATTGGCCGGAATAGCGCTAAAACCAACTGCTTTTAACAGCACTGCATCGTTCAAATCGTCACCAATATAAGCGACCTCCTGAAGTGAAATTTGTAATTCAGCACATAGTTTCTCAACAACAGCCAGCTTGTTCATCACACCCATATAAAGGCGGCTGATTTTTAATTTATCGGCCCTGCGTTGAACGATTTGCGTGTTTTCGCCGGTAATAATTCCCATCGGAATTTCGAGCAACCTCAGGAAAACCACTCCGGCACTGTCACTGGTATTGAATTTCTTTAGCTCTTTTCCGGATTGGTCGTAATACATTCCGCCGTCAGTCCAAACCCCGTCAATATCGGTCAACACGAGTTTTATCTTCATTTTTATAATTTACTATTTGATGATGTACTATTTACCATTACGTTTTAAGGCGACTCCTCGCGAAAAAGGGCTTTTCAAGTCTCCCCTTTTGGGGGAGATTTAGAGGGGGCTAATCATTTCAGGATAAATAATTTCGTTCGCCGGAATGGTAACAAGTGCTTTTTTACCAATAATAGTGTTGCGTTCAGCCCATTTAAAGCCATCGCCCGGGCTGAGCAAATGCAAATCATTTTCAGTAATTATCTCTCCGGAAGCGATGTTGCGCAATGTAGCAATGGAACGCTCAAGTTTTACACGCGTTGCCTGAACTTTTTCACTGACAAACAAAGCATTTTCGCCAATGGCATATTCGGTATTCCGGATGTCGCGCATCATGCGCCAGATTCCTTCCGGCTCAAGCGATCCGCGGTGATCGGTGCCTTTCATATTCCGGTCGAGAGTGATGTGTTTCTCGATGATTTCGGCCCCCATTCCAACGGCAACGGCAGACATCAGAATCCCGATAGAATGGTCGGAATAACCAATAGTGTATTGCGGGTAATGTTCTTTCAGATATTGAATACTCAGCAGATTGATGTTTTGATATTCAGATGGATATTGCGACAAACAATGTAAAATACTGATGTTCGAGTGGTATTTGGTGATGATTTCGAGCGCATCGTCCAATTCTTTCTGGCCGGTCATTCCGGTCGAAAGAATGATTGGAATTCTGGTTTCTGCCATCACTTCCAAAAGCGGAAGGTTGGTCAGATCGCGCGATGCAACTTTCAATCGGTCGGGCGTAAACAGACGTAACATCGAAAGGCAGCCTTTGGCGCAAAGCGTTTCAACAACTTCAAGCCCTTTTGATTTGGCATATTGGTACACTTCAAAATGCTGTTCGTCGTTCAATTCCAGAGCAGCACGATGTTCGCCGTATGTTTTTCCGAAAGAGTTGGGATTCTCATAGGGTCTGAACATTTCGGAAGCAGAAAGCTCCTCGTTCAGGTCACGGCGTGTCATTTTCACCGCGTCCATTGGCTTCAGATTCTGTCCGAAAAGCTTGTCTATCACCAGTTCGGTAACTACGTCGATAAGCTTTTTTGCAATTTCAACTTCGCCGTTGTGGTTCTGTCCGATTTCGCCAATAATATAGGTTGATTTTGCCATGTTATTTCTGATTTTTCAGGATTTCCTTTTTCATCAGTTCCAGGATTTCCGGATGCTGGTCGAGCCAACTGACGATTTCAGGAATGCCAAAATTAGGGTTTTCCTTGCTGATAGTCGCAAATATTTTTTGCTGAATCCCAAAATCTTCTGGAGTATCCAGTGTCATCCGGATATCGGTGCGAGAAAAAACCAATGGATCAGCCTCAATAAACTGAACATTGAACAGTGCCGGGTTGCCATAAATGTAATTGGTAACGTGTTCATGATATAACTTTTCTCCGGTCAGCTGCTGAGCTTTTTCAAGAGCTTCGAGACGAACAGCTTCAGTCCAAAAACCAAAATGGGTGAGTATTGACGGTTTGTTTCCGGCTAACTGAAAGCCCAGGTATTCGGCATCTGATTTGCTGAATTCAGCGATTAGAGTTTGTATTCCGGCTAAATCCAAAAACGGATTATCGGCACAAACACGGATGATTTTGGAGAAACCAAACTGTCGGGCTGCTTGAATAAAACGGTCGAGCACGTCGTTTTCCGAACCTCTGAAAACCGCGACTTCGTGCTTCTCGGCCAAGGCACAAATCTGGTCGTCGGAAGGATTTACCGTGGTTGCCAGCACCACCGGAAAGCTTAGTTTCTTTACCTTTTCGAGCAGCAAATCTAAAATGGATTCTTCCTGATAAAAAGGTAAGATAACCTTTTCGGGCATTCGGGTCGAACCGGTTCGGGCTTGAAGGATGATTCCTAACTGCGACATGATAATTAATTGTTTCGAATAAGGACAAAAGTACAGAAATGTTCTTTACCGTTTTTTTCTCATTCAGTTCTTTTCGGATTAACTTTGACTGGTAATATTAAACTGATTACAGCATGGAAAAGCTTAAAATTTCGACTGCGCAATTTGAAAATAGAAGTGGTGACAAAGCCTACAATTTGGGTGTCATTGAAAAACTTTCCCAAAAGGCATCCGATGAAGGTTCAAACGTAATTGCTTTTCACGAATGTTCAATTACCGGCTATACTTTTGCCCGGCATCTTTCGAAACAACAGATGCTTGATTTGGCCGAATTCATTCCTGATGGAGAAAGCGTTTTGCGACTCACACAAATCGCAAAAGACAATAATATCGTTGTGTTGGCAGGACTTTTCGAAAAAGATGAAAATGATAATTTATTCAAAGCCTATGTGTGTGTTGATAAATGCGGGTTGGTGGCAAAATTCAGAAAACTACATCCATTTATAAATTCATACTTATTGCCGGGCGACAGCTATTGCGTTTTCGATCTTTTGGGATGGAAATGTGGTATTTTAATCTGTTACGACAATAACATCATCGAAAATGTGAGAGCGACCAAATTACTTGGTGCAGATATTATTTTTATGCCTCACGTTACCATGTGTACGCCTTCAACCCGGCTCGGAGCAGGTTTTGTTGATCCCATACTTTGGGAAAATCGCGAAACTGATCCGACATCGTTGCAATTGGAGTTTGACGGGATGAAAGGACGGGGATGGCTGATGAAATGGCTACCGGCAAGAGCCTACGATAATGCTATTTATGCCGTTTTTTCAAATCCTATCGGTATGGACGATGACCAGCTAAAAAATGGATGCTCCATGATTGTCGATCCTTTTGGGGATGTTATTGCCGAGTGCCGTACATTTGATGACAGTTATGTAACGGCAACTCTAACTCCTGAAAAACTTACTCAAGCAGGTGGGCATCGCTATATTAAAGCCAGAAGACCTGAATTATACCGTGACATTATCGGACAGCCACACCAATCGGAACAAAAGGTTGTTTGGCTTAACTCAGACAAAAAATAGAAAACTACGAAGTGTTGGGTTTGTGTTGAAGATTTGATTAACGAATGATTCGAATTTGTTTCAGAAATTTAGTAACAATCTGGTTTAAGTCGCCTGAAATATTAAAAAGGAAGCACAACCCAATAAAAACTACGCTAATTGCCGAACAGCGAACAATCAGGTCGATCAGGAAATTATCCATCACCGGAATGATTTTCGCAACTGCAAAAGCGAGCAGTCCAATGGCTAAACATTTCAGATGAGTTAGCTTGTACGGAAACAGCTTCATGTTGCGCTGAAGGTAGAAAACTCGCAAAAGAGAAGCTCCTGCAACAGACAGCAACGAACCAAAAGCAGCTCCAACCATTCCCCAAAGCGGAATAAAAATCGAGTAAAAGATGATTACCAACACCACCAGAACACCTAGCGAATAGGTTTGTATTTTGTATTTATGCGAAGTGCCGATGATTTGTACGCTCGATCCGGTGGAAGAAACAATCAGGCTTGAAAGTGAAATCAAAATGATTACCCATTCGGTACCGATGTATCCGGAGCCCAATAAATGAATAATGTTATGCAGGTTGGCTGCCACGAGTATAAAAAGTAATAAGCTTGCAAAAAGCTGATTGATGCTGCTCTTGTAATAAATGTCGGCAATAGTATCCAAATCCTTGTTTTTCCAGGCATCGGCAATAATGGTTGATGAGATTTTACCCAATGCAACGCTTGGAATCAGGATAACGGTACTGAAATAGAATATGATCGAATATTTACCGGTCATTGCCAAGTCAGTATAGCTGTTTAGCATGACGGTATCAATTTGTTTGAGTGCAACACTGCTCAATCCTCCAATAATACCAAAGACCGAAAGGCTGATCATTTCTTTCCGGAGCGGCGGTTTGATAAAGTCGAGCTTCGGCTGAACATTAAACTGTTTCCGGTAAATGAGCAAGCCCACCAAATAAATTGCCGGTAGGCTCAGGAAAAATACAAACCCGAATACAAACTGCGAAAAATTGATCCACTTCAGGAAAAATGTCCAAAGCATGCCCAAAGTGCCTACCCGGTAAACAAAATCACTTAGAATTGATCCAGTTGTTGCATCGAAAAGCATTTTATTGTAAGTGTCGAGCATCACCGAAAACATCCTGAAAAAGATCAGCGGAATCAGGTACCAGATGTATTGCACCAAAAGGGGCGATTTTGCCTGATTACTTTCGATGATGTAAGGTTTCAGTATAAAAAAAGTGATCAGCGAAACAACAAAACCTGCCATCCCAACGGCCAAAGTCAGAAATACAAAACCATTGTGATTGTGGTCTTTATCCCTGAAATATGGGAAAAGGCGTTCGATCACTTTCGTGAATCCAAGTGTTGAGAATTGAGAATAAAGCGCCGATACTGCAACTAAAATAGCCGTAAGTCCAATTTGTTCCGAAGTGAGTAGTTTGATCGACAGAATTGTATAAAGGAATCCAAGTGCCACACCCAGATATGAGTAGATTGAGCCCTTGATTGTTTGCCTTTTAATTACGCCCATTTATTTTAGTTATTGACTTAAAAAGGTTTATTTTTGCTTCGCACGAAAATACGAATTTAAAAATTACACCTATCATTAATATGGATACAAAAAATCTCCTACGAAAATCAGGACCTTATATCCTTGTCATTGTTTTATTTCTGGTTATAAGCGTATTGTATTTCTCTCCTGTTTTAGAAGGGAAGAGGCTGCAAAGTTCTGACGGAGCCCAGTTTAAGGGTATGTCGAAAGAAATTGTCGATTACCGCAATGCCACAGGAAAAGAAGCACTTTGGTCGAACAACATGTTCTCCGGAATGCCTGCCTACCTGACTTCAACTTTGTATTCGGGAGAAATAATCGCGAATATCCAGAAGTCAATTACGGCAATCTCTCAGCCGGTAATGATTCTTACCCTGAGCTTTTCGTTCTTTTTCTTGCTTTGTATCTTGCTGGATATTGGTGTATGGACTGCATTTGCAGCCAGTCTGGCTTACGGTTTTATGACTTTCACGTTTGTGGTAATGGTTACCGGACACTTAACGAAGGCGCATGCGTTAACCTACACTTCGCTAGTTGTTGCCGGAATTCTGGTAGCTTTCAAGAAAAATAAAATTGCCGGAAGTTTGATGGCTGCCATCGGCTTGTCGCTGATGTTAAGCGCTAACCACCTGCAAATGACTTATTATGCAGCCATCCTTTCCTTGATCATCGGAATTACTTATCTGGTTTATGCCGTCAGGGAAAAAACGCTGCCAGATTTTTCCAAAACTGCCGGATTTTTACTGATTGCCGTTTTATTTGCGGTGGGCACCAATTTCTCTCGTTTATATACCACTTACGAATATGGAAAATATTCTATGCGCGGGCAGTCTGAGTTAAGCCTGAATAATGAAAATAAATCGAGCGGACTCGATAAAGAATACATCTTAGACTATAGCTACGATCTGGGTGAAGCCTTGACTGCGTTTATTCCTCGTTTCAAAGGTGGCGGCATGAGCGAACCCTTGACTACCAGTTCTGAAACTTACAAGTTCTTAGCTGAGGCTCAGGGAGCCGAAAAAGCAAAAAAAATGGTTGAAAGCGGACTGCCGATGTATTGGGGAAGTCAGCCAATTTCGGGTGCTCCGTTCTATTTCGGTGCTGTTTTGTGCTTCCTTTTTGTATTCGGAATTTTTCTGGTTAAAGGGAAAGACAAATGGTGGTTGGTTGCTGTATTCGGTTTTTCTTTGCTGTTGTCGCTCGGAAAGAATTTCTCGTTTCTGACCAACATCATGCTCGATTATTTCCCTGGATACAATAAGTTCCGCGATGTTAAAAATATCATTGTCATCGAGCAATTTGCCATGGCTCTGTTAGGTGCTCTTGCTATCAAAGAAGTATATCAGCGCAAAATAACCACTCCCGAATTCATGAAAGGGCTGAAATATGCTTTCGGAATAACCGGTGGATTGGCATTGATTTTTGCGATAATTCCGGGTTTGGCAGGAAGCTTTACCGGAAAAACCGATGCCCAGTATTTACAAATGGGTTGGCCTCAGCAGCTCATCGACGCTTTAATGGTTGATCGGCAATCACTGCTTCGCATCGATGCTTTCCGTTCGTTTATATTTGTTTTGCTTGCTGCCGCCGGTTTGTGGGCCTATTGGAACAACAAAATAAAAGCCCAATATGCTATTGTTTTATGGGTGGCACTCGTAGTAGTCGATATGTGGCCGGTCGACAAAAAATATTTCAACAACGATAATTTTACTTCGAAAAAGGAAGTTGCTGTTCCGTTCCAGGAAATGCCGGTAGACAAGGAAATCAAGAAGGATAAAGATTTGTATTACCGCGTTCTCAATCTGCAAAATCCAATGGCCGATGCCCGTACTTCGTTTTTCCATAAATCGCTGGGCGGATATCATGGCGCTAAAATGAAACGTTACAACGAATTGAACAGTTACGCCATTGAGCCTGAAATGCGCACGCTGATCGAAGGATTTAAGAAGCCACAATCTATTGATTCTGTGATGGCTCTCTTGCCGGTGATCAACATGTTGAACACGAAATATTACATCTATGATTTAAACCAACCGCCTTTGGTTAATTCACACGCCATGGGCAATGCCTGGTTAGTGAAATCGGCTAAAGTTGTCGACAGTGCGGATCAGGAAGTAACTTCAATGAAAAATTTCGATCCGAAATCGACGGCAATCATTAATAAGAGTTTCTCAAAGGATTTGGAAGGCTATACTTCTGCTTCAGGAGAAGGCGAGATTAAGCTTACCGAATATCAACCCAATTACCTGAAATATGATGCAACGGTGAACAACGGATCGCAGTTGGCTGTTTTCTCTGAGATTTACTATCCGAAAGGATGGAAAAGCTTCATTGATGGAAAGGAAACTCCGCACATTCAGGCTGATTATGTGTTACGTGCAATGGTTATTCCAGCCGGAAAACATCAAATTGAGTTTAAGTTTGAGCCAAGCTCGTATTACTTTGGGAATAAAGTTTCATTGGCAAGTTCAATTTTGCTGCTTTTAGCAGTTGGCGGATATTTGTTTTATAGTTTTAAAATCAGAAAATAATGGCAGGCAAAGGGCAGCGTCAAAAGCTGAACAAGCGGATTTTCAGGTCGTACCTGACCTCTACGATCAGCATTTCGATGGTTTTGTTCCTGATCGGAATGCTCGGAGTTGTATTGCTCAATGCCGAAAGGCTTGCTAAATATGTTCGTGAAAATATTGGTTTTACGCTGGTACTAAAAGATGATGTACCTGAGAATGAAATTGCTGATCTGCTGAAATCACTAAAAACGTCCAATTTTGTAAAAGAAGCCGAATACATTGATAAAGCGACTGCCGCCGAGAGGTTGAAAAATGAATTGGGCGAAGATTTTA
>Ga0302288_1002545_pt1 | contig 10613 bp, 6 predicted proteins | sample III_Fen_N1_1_FD_194549 | JGI IMG/M metagenome (GOLD analysis project Ga0302288, IMG submission 194549) | Peat permafrost microbial communities from Stordalen Mire near Abisko, Sweden - III_Fen_N1_1 | ecosystem: Environmental > Terrestrial > Soil > Wetlands > Permafrost | place: Sweden: Abisko...
ACCATGTTGCGGGTATATTGAATATGCCCCGGGGTGTCTGCAATAATAAATTTGCGTTTTGGAGTAGCAAAATAACGATAAGCTACATCTATGGTGATGCCCTGCTCCCTTTCTGCCCGCAATCCATCGGTGAGCAATGCAAGATTGACCTCTTCTCCTCCCCTGCTGATACTTGCTCTTTCGATTGCCTCCATCTGATCTTCAAAAATTGCCTTGCTGTCGAACAATAGTCGGCCAATTAAAGTACTTTTCCCATCGTCAACACTTCCGGCGGTGGTAAACCTCAGAAGTTCCATATCTAAATATCCGATCTCCTTGCCGGACAAACTTGATGCTTTATTGTCAATCATGCCAACCTTATATCATTTCAACTATTATTCAAAAATATCCCTCTTTCTTTCTGTCTTCCATGGCTGCTTCAGAACGTTTGTCGTCTGCACGACCACCCCTTTCGGTAACACGGCTCGAAGCCACCTCCTGGATGATCTCTTCCAACGTGTTTGCTTCAGAAAGAGTAACACCAGTACAAGTTATATCACCAATCGTACGGCAACGGATTCGCTTAATTTCAGACCGTTCTCCTGGTTTTAGTTGCATAAAGGGGGCTGTTGCCAGCCATACACCATCCCTGCAGAAAACTTCACGCTCATGTGTGAAATAAAGGCTTGGCATAGGAATGCCTTCCATCAGAATGTATTGCCATACATCCATTTCGGTCCAGTTACTGATCGGGAAAACCCTGAAATGTTCTCCAATATGTTTCTTGCCATTAAAGAGATTCCAAAGTTCCGGCCTTTGATTTTTAGGATCCCATTGTCCAAACTCGTCGCGGTGGGAGAAGAATCGCTCTTTGGCGCGGGCTTTCTCTTCATCACGTCTGCCACCTCCCATTGCACAATCAAACTTCATCTCTTCGATCGCATCCAGCAGCGTGACGGTTTGCAGTACATTCCGGCTCGCATTCACCCCTTTCTCTTCGACCGCCCTCCCCTTGTTGATAGAATCCTGGACATATTTAACAATCATCCTGGTACCAGTCTTTTCGGCGAGATCATCCCGGTAGGTGATAGTTTCCTCAAAATTGTGACCTGTATCAATATGCATAAGCGGAAAAGGGACTTTGGCCGGGAAAAAGGCTTTACGCGCCAGAAAAAACATGATGATAGAATCTTTCCCTCCGGAAAAAAGCATCACGGGATTCTCAAACTGTGCAGCCACCTCCCGTATCACAAAGATAGACTCTGCTTCCAACTCCCGAAGATGGTTAATGGTATATAACTCCATAAATACTGTTTCAGATTTTGTCTCTAAATAAAGCAGGAGACATACTACATTTAAATGAGTCACAAAAATAAACATTCCATGGAGAAAAATGACAAATAGGATTAATCCTTCTTCCATGGGTAATCACAAAAGATACAGCGTACTGATTACCTGAATACTTATAACAAAAAAGAAATAAAATAAATCCCGCTTCATTGTGGTTCCAACCCTGAAATTAAAACAAAAAGTATTTCAGGATATTAATTGGTAACTAAGATCCCAGTTGTTATTTTTCAATACATTTTGGACATTGATCTCAAAAATACTCTTCACAATTTTTCTGGTTTGATCCGGAAAATTAACCTTTACCTTTTCATCAGTCTCAAGCCAATAGCTAATTTTTTCAAATTGTGACGGCTGTAAATTTCTAACAACAGGAACACCCATGTTTTCGAGCGCTACAGCATTGTACTGTTGTTCATACTGCCCTTTCATCGGAATTACCATCAACTTCTTATTCATATAGAGCGCTTCCGCTGGTGTCTCAAAACCGGCACCGCACAAAACACCCGATGAGTTTGCCATATCCTCCACAAATTTATTGTTGGTGATTCTGTTAATTACAATGTTACCAACCTGATATGATTTTGTGGCATGTTTTGAAAATATATGCCAATTGTAATCTCCAAAAAGAGATAACACTTTCAATAAATGATGGTCATTGTACGCTGGTAAATAGACCGTATAGTAATCTTGTTCGTCAATTTCGCATTCCCTTACCTGTCTTCTTATGACCGGAGTAAAAATAAAATCATCGTATGCTTCAAAATGAAAACCAAAATGAATGTCAGACGGTGAATAATTTTTTAAAATGAAGCTACCTATAAGATTTTTTTCAGAGGGGACCGGCACTTTGTTGCTTAGAAGGGCCCCCTGGTGGCTTAAACTAATACACGGTACGTTCTTCCTCCTGCAAGCCCAGGCTGAAACAGGTTCAAAATCATTGATCACCAGATCGTAGTCTTCAACCCTTAGCTGATTGATTTCACGATTTAAATATAAAAGATTTGATTTGGTCAGTGTACGCCACAAATCTACGCCTCCATGTATTCCAAACCAAAAGCTCAAACCCCTTAACCGGTATTTGACAGGAACGCCCAGTTCCACATCACATTGAGTCCCACTTATCAGAATATCACATGGACAGAATTCCTGAAGATAGGGGATGATGTCACGTGCCCGGCTAATATGCCCGTTTCCTGTTCCCTGAACTGCGTACAGTACCTTCATGAGAATATAATTTAGTAAAACATTGGCCTCATGGAACATCCACATTTATATTCATTCTTTTTTGTGAACATAAGGTCATGGATGTTTCATCTGTATCTCTTTATATATATTATTGCTGAAACTCCAACAGCATATTGTTGAACAACACTTTCGTCTCTGTATCAACCATCTTCTCGAAATCCGCATCCACACCCTCCGGCTGCTCAATAAAATCTTTTCTATAGTTAAATAATCTCCAAGCCCCTTCATTGAATTCAAGCGAAGAAAGATTTTCAATCCAATCGCCTGAATTAAGATATTTCACATCATGATTCCCGACCTGAATGGTTCTGATTTCGGGCTGATGAATGTGTCCGCAAATAACAGAATCAGCCCCTTTACGAACTGCTGCCGATGCAACGGTAACTTCAAACGCATTGATGTATTTAACGGCCCCTTTCATCGAGTCCTTGATCTTTTTCGAGAAGGAGACTGGTTTTATTTTAATATCCAACTCCCTAAGTACCCAATTCACGAGAGAGTTTAAGGTCACAAGCGTATCATAACCAATCGCTCCCAATTTTGAAAGCCATTTTGAATACTGCATCACGACATCGAAAACATCACCATGGAAAAACCATACTGTTTGACCGCGAAGTTCAAGTTTCAAATCATTCAGGATTTTTAATCTTCCTATTTTCATACCGGTGAACCGTCGAAACATTTCATCGTGATTGCCAGTGATATAATAAACACTGCACCTCTCTGAGGCAAGACCAAGCAGATGTTTAACCACTTTCAGGTGTGATTTGGGGAAATAGCGCTTTTTAAATTGCCATATATCAATAATATCACCATTCAGTACCAGCGTTTTGGGTTTTATACTTTTTAAATATTTGAGTAATTCATCGGCCTGGCACCCTGGGGTTCCCAGATGAAGATCTGAAATAACAACCAATTCTACAACTCTTTTATTCTCCATTTTGAAAACGAATTTTACGCAACTAATTAATCAATAAATAATTACGAAATAATTACAAAACGATGAAATAACAATTACAACATTGGTCGATTAATTTGGCCCTTATTTTTTCAAAAATTCACGGAACCACCAACCGGAATCCTTCACAGTCCAAACCTGAGTAGAAAATCGTTGTAAACAAGTTCAAATCTACCAAGACCTCACCTACCATATTATTACGCAAGCCGGAACAAACTTAAATCCTTACGAATCGTATTTCACAAATATTTAAAGTATTCGGTCAACACGAAAGCCATAAAGCAAAGTTTAATTATTGTGTATTTATCCTGTAATTTTTTTGTAATAACCGGAGCCTACTTTTGCGTTAAGTTTTTAAAAATATTGAGTACAAAAGTTAAAATAACTGAAAACGTTAGAATTTACGTTTTAATTCCATGAGGCCTTAACAAAAAAAATAGAATGAAATACCCATGAGGAAATTTTCACACCAACCGAAAATGATCCCGACATGTCGGGAGGAGTATTCCATACAACCTTAAAAAACAAATTATATACGCATGAAAAACAAGTTTACAAAATTTTTATTTGCAGTTCTCTTACTCGCATTTACGTTTAATAGCGTAATCGCGCAACAAACCAGCGCGACCCTTTCGGGGAAGGTTCTGGATGAAAAGAACCTTCCCATGCCAGGGGTTAACGTACAGATTACCTATGTGCCATTGAAGAAAACAAGTGCAACGGTAACAAACGAAAAAGGAGCATTCTATGTCCCCAACCTGTCTCCGGGTGGACCTTATACCGTAAAAATTTCGTTTATTGGTTACAAGGCCGAAAACAGGGACATTGCATCGCTCAGTCTGGGTGCAAATACCGAAATAACAGTGAAAATGCAAACTGAAGACACTGAAATTGCAGCCGTAGAGGTTGTTGGAAGATCGAGGGTGAGAAACGAGGGGACTATTATCAAAAGTACCCAGTTACAGTTGCTTCCATCGACCTCTCATAGTCTGCAGGATTTTACGAGGATGACTCCTGAATCAAACAACAATGCCTACGCAGGTTCAAACTTTCGTTACAACAATGTGACCTTGGATGGTGCAGTGAACAATGATGCTGTAGGTTTTAGTAATTCTGCCGGTGGTGTCAGCGGTGGAGGTCAGTCCGGAACTGCTGGTTCAGGCAGTCGTTCAAATCCTTATAGTATTGATTACATAGAGCAGGTTCAGGTTCAGATCTCTCCCTTTGACATTAAACAGGGAAACTTTACTGGCGGCAGTATCAATGCCGTTACTAAGAGTGGGACCAATGATTTCAAAGGTGATGTGTATGCATTTACCAAGCAGAGCTGGATGGTTGGTAAAGACCCGGCTACAGGAAAAAAAATGCCTTCAAGCTTTCATGATGGAATGTTTGGTTTCAGTATAAGCGGGGCTCTCAAGCAAAACAAGCTATTTTACTTTGTAAATGCAGAACAGACCAGGAAACAGGATCCGGCATTTTACAATGCAGGAGATGCGGGATCACCTTTAAGTGTGGCCGATGCCCAGGCTATTGCCACAAAAATGAAAACTACCTACAACTATGATCCGGGTTCCTACACCCAGTATAATGTACAATCAAACAGTGATAAACTATTTGGCCGACTGGACTATGTGATCAACGAAAGAAATTCGCTGATGGTAAGAGCGATCTATACACATGGTTGGGGAGGAAATCTTGAAAGAAGTACAACAAACTTCCAGTTTGGTTCTTCCGACTTTACCCAGCACACCAAGAACCTGAGTGTGATCGCCCAGCTGAAGTCTACTTTTGCCAACAATTTGTACAACGATATGATGTTAAGCTATATCAATGTTCACGATTACCGTGATTTTCCAAATCCAATTGCTCCGTTTATCGACATAGCAAGCGGTAAAATTTACCTGGGAACCTGGCGCGAAGCATCCATATACACTACAAAACAAAGAACATTTGAATTTACGGATAACCTCACCTGGATCAAAGGGTTCAATACTTTCACCCTCGGTACACACAACGAATTTTACAAAATTGATTACGGTTTTCTTAACTCCTACAACGGACGCTGGGAGTATTCAAGCATCGCCAACTTCCTTGCTGATAAACCAAGCAGAATTAGAAGTACCTATGCTTTGGACAATAGCATGAATAATGTGAGTTATTTAAATGCCAATCCTGAAAAAATCGCAAATTTCAACGTAAACTTCACAAGTCTCTATTTTCAGGACGAAATTAACCTGGACAAACTGAAACTTTCACCTGGAATCAGGTTTGATTACCAGTTTGTATCCAAACAACCGGGACTTGATCCTGCTATTAACCAGATAAGGGATGTTCATACCGGGAATACCTATACCAACACACCCTTCAAAGATCTTAAAAATAAATTCTTCGGTAATGTTATCGTTTCTCCGCGAATTGGGTTCAGTTATGACCTGAATGGTGACAAATCAATTATCGTGAGAGGTGGAACCGGTATTTTTGCAGGCCGGATTCCGATGGCTTGGATGGGTTATGCTTACAGTTTGCCCGGAACGAAATTTGGCAATATTGATGTGAAACCTTCCGGCACAAAAGCCGTTGTACCCCTGGTAATGGATCCAAATCAATTGAAAAGTACGATTGAAAGTACATTCGGAACTTCCGCTTCAAACACCCGTGAAGTCGATGTTGTTGACAACAATTTCAAAATGCCCCAGGTGTGGAGAAGCAATTTGGCTGTTGACATTGACTTCAGACACGGATATAAACTTACCTTTGAAGGTTTATACACTAAAGTGATTGATGATGTCATGTTCCAGAATATCAACGTGAAAGATAGCGCTGTAAGTTACCTTTCATCAGGACCGACACTTTCTCCGATTTACAAAGGTGGGAAAAACAGCACCAGCTATTCAAATATCTATTTGCTGACTAATACCCATGAAGGTTACCGTTACAATTATACGGTCAAATTTTCAAAAGCTTTCGAGAAGAGGGGAATGTTCTCGGGATTTCTCAATTTAGCCTATACCTATGGAATGTCTAAGGATGTATCCAATGGAATACGTAACTCCTGGCAGTCGAACTACGAAGTGAACCCTGCAATTGTTTCCAATAACCCGGAGGTGGCCTATTCAAACTTCGACATGCGCGACCGAATTGTGACTTCATGGTTCCTGAACATCGACTGGAACGAAAAACACAAAACTTCAGTGGGCATATTCCACTCTTCACAATCAGGCAGTCCTTATTCAGCAACCTATTCTACAAGTCCAAACCCTTTCGGTAACTCGTCCAATGCAAATCTGATTTACGTTCCAAAGAATGCAGGCGAATTGGTTTTCGCCGACCTGACAACTTCAACCGGAGCAATCTACACTGCAGCTGACCAGGCAAAAGATTTCAACAATTTCGTTGATAACGACAAATATTTAAGCACGCGAAGAGGTAAATATGCGGAAAGAAATGGACTGAGAACACCCTGGAACCATTTTATGGACATGCAAGTTACCCATGAAATCAAGTTCAAAATCAGACAAAGAAAACAAAGCATTCAGTTGATAGCGACCATGTTCAATGTGCTTAACCTGTTGAACAATGACTGGGGCAAAGTACGTTTTGTGACCAACGTCAATAATTACAATGTTCCGCTGCTTGGCTTTGCCACCGACGCAAACAAGGTTGCACCGGGTGGAACCGGTTACATTCCTACTTATAACTTCCTTAAATATCCTGACAACAATAATAGCCAATATTACACTGTTGACCCTATCAACTCCCGCTGGCAGTTGCAATTCGGGTTAAAGTATAATTTCTAATTTTTGATCATACAATTAAGCATAGCGTTACTTTCATTGATTAGTTGAACGAGGCTGTCTCAGCAATGAGGCAGCTTTTTTTATCACACAAAAAAAACCGTAATTGGAATGTAATGCCCTTGTAATCATTTTGTATTATTTGTGATATAATTTTGTGTCAGCTAAGGATTTAATCAGGAGCAATATGCAAACGATTTAAACGACTGATTTAATGATTCTTATTCATTTGTCATGAAAAAAAAATACTTACAATTATTCTTTTTAATTATTGTATTAACTGCTTGGACCAATATTCTTAATGCTCAGCCAACCAGCTCACTTCTTTCGGGCAAGGTGCTGGATGAAAAGAACATGCCAGTACAGGGTGTAAGTGTTCAAATAACTTATTTACCCTGGAACAAGACCAGGGATGCCCTCACCAACAAGAAGGGTTATTTCTGTGTTGCCAATTTGCCTCCTGGAGGGCCCTATATGGTAAAATTCTCACGCTACGGTTACGTGTTACAAACAAGAGAAGTATTTTCACTGGAACTGGGAAATAGCAATGATTTATCCTTGCATATGCGTCTTGAAAACAAGGTTGACCAAAACAAGGTTGTAGTTGGAGGCCTCGTAGTAAGTAATGAAAGTAAACCAACAAGAAGTTCAGAACTTTAGAAATCCCCCTAAGTAATGTTTTCATTTCAAATCCGTTAAACTATCCATTACTTTTAATAGATTGAATAAAAATAAACTAGACTGCCGTATAATATTTTTGAAACATCTTAGTAATATTGTTATATCAAATTTGTATGTAAAGTAGGTGGATCAATTATCGTATAAAAACATAAAACAATATTGATTGGGAAATTATAAGCTAAAATTGAGAATATCGTCATGGCTAATCCATGCGTTCTTTAAAAAATAAAATATTTACGCATGAGAGACTATTTAAGAATTTTAGTTGCTGAAGATGAAGAAGATATATGCGAAATCCTTCAGTTTAATCTGGAAAGCGAAGGGTATCAGGTAGATGTTGTTCATTCTGCTGAAGAAGCCCTGCAAAAAAAACTGACTGACTATGATCTCTTTTTGCTGGATGTCATGATGGGTAAAATGACTGGGTTTGCACTGGCACAAAAGATGAGAAAGGAATTGGAAATCAATGCACCAATCGTATTTCTCACTGCCAGGGACAACGAGAATGACCTTTTGACTGGTTTCACCGTCGGAGCAGACGACTATATTGCCAAACCTTTTTCTATCAGGGAATTACAAGCCAGGGTAAAAACAATATTAAAACGGACCAATCAAAATAACACAAAAGGACAATCTTCTATTTTACCCTTGGGAAATATCGCTCTTGATAACAAGTCCAAACGTTTGTTTATTGATGATAAAAAAGTAGAACTCACAAAAAAAGAGTTTGAAATTCTTCTCTTGTTGGCAAAGAATCAGGGCAGAATATTCTCAAGAGAAGAAATACTGGATAGAATTTGGGCCAATGATGTGATCGTTACCGACAGGACCGTAGATGTCAACATAACCCGTTTAAGAAAAAAGTTAGAAAAATACAGTGCCTATATTCGTAACAAAGCGGGATATGGGTACTATTTTGAGTTGTAACCCTTTTGAAAATAAAATGAGATTCAAGTTTCAATCCATCAAATGGAAATTATTCACCAACTATTTTCTTCTTTTTGTGGCCTTTCTGTTAACAGTCCTCATTTACCAGAGACAACACGAAAAACAATTCAGGATATCACTTCTGGAAAATAGACTGGAAGGTTATACTGATCTGATAGATAAGTTCATTAAACAAGAGAAACTTACAACTACACCACTATTACCCGAACTTGATTCTCTTAAAAAGCTGATTCCTCCCTCCCAAACAAGAATCACCGTATTTGACAACAAAGGTGACGTTCTCTATGATAATCTCGTTAACAATTATTTGAAACTTGAAAACCATTTCGAAAGACCTGAGTTTCAGAAGGCAATATTATCCGGATCAGGCTTTAACATCCGGCATTCCACCACAACAGACCAGGATTACTTCTATTATGCCAAATCCTATGACAATTTAATAATCAGATCGGCAGTTATCTACAACATTGAAACCCGGAATTTCCTAAATATTGATCGTGCGTTTATACTTTACTTTTTAATTTTATTTATCCTTTTCGGAGTTGTATTAAGACTGATTACCAACCATCTGAGTGATTCAATTGACAAATTAAAAGATTTCGCCCTCCGGGTACGCAACGGTCATGAGATGCACGAAGACCTGCAATTTTCAAATGATGAAATTGGGATTATCAGCCATGAGATCAGTCATCTGTTTGAACTATCAAATAGGACAAAAGCAGAACTTTTGCAGGAAAAGGAGAAGTTAATCAGCCATCTTTTTGTGCTTAAAGAGGGAGTTGCTTTTTTCTCCCCTCAAAAGAAGATCATTCTGAACAACAGCCACTTTATTTTTTACATTAACATCATCGCCGAAGAATCAACCATCTCGGCAGAGCAGATCTTTGATCTCAATGAGTTTAAAGCAATTGATACATTTGTTGAAAAGACATTGGCAGATAATACCATTTATGCAATCAATGAGTTACCCCGACTGGAGTATTCTGTTCAACGGGATGGTGCCCATTTCCAGATTCAATGCATTATCTTCCTGGATAGAAGCTTTGAGATTCTTATTACAGACAATACACAACTGGTGAAAAGAAGCATGATGAAGCAACAAATCACTTCAAACATCTCCCACGAACTTAAAACACCCATCGCAACGGTAAAGGGGTACCTCGAAACTTTGCTGAACAACCCTGAGATGGATCCCAAAAGACAACACTATTTCATCAACAAAGCACACAATCAATCCGAAAGGCTCACTCAGCTGGTAAATGACATTGCCCTTTTAAATAAAATTGAAGAATCATCAGAGCTCTATCCGAAGGGTAAAATTGAGATAAAAAAACTGATCGACGAAGTAATTGAAAGTTTCAATGATCTTATTCTGCAAAAATCTGTGGTGGTCGAAGTGAACATCGATAACCGTGTGACAGTCAATGCAAACTATTCACTTCTGTTTTCGGTATTTAGAAACCTGATGGAAAATTCTTTGAATTATGGAGGAGAAGGAATACATATTAGCCTGTCCAATTACCATGAAGACACCAACTACCATTACTTCACATTTGCCGACAATGGTCCTGGGGTAGATGAAGAACATCTTCCCCGTATCTTTGAACGTTTTTACAGGGTAGATACAGGTCGATCGCGCAAGCAGGGCGGCACCG
>Ga0302288_1002547_pt1 | contig 10595 bp, 7 predicted proteins | sample III_Fen_N1_1_FD_194549 | JGI IMG/M metagenome (GOLD analysis project Ga0302288, IMG submission 194549) | Peat permafrost microbial communities from Stordalen Mire near Abisko, Sweden - III_Fen_N1_1 | ecosystem: Environmental > Terrestrial > Soil > Wetlands > Permafrost | place: Sweden: Abisko...
CGCCGCCAACTAACCCCCCTCCACAAAACATAAGACGCTAATTGTCATTTCGAACGAAGTGAGAAATCTCTCCAAAAAACTACATATAAAAATTTGACCACTGTATTTCTTACGCCACTACGCGGCTACAATGAAGAAAAAAAAACCGTCCAACTGTTACAGTTGGACGGTTCAATCAATTAGTTGTGTAATGTAACAACCTTGCAAATACGCTAATTACTGGATTTTCTTCTTATCAAATTTCCATTCTGGCAATTTCGATAGTCCGGCAGGGTTGCCTGTAAACATCTTAGCTGCATCCTTATCACCTTTCAGTTGCCACTGAAACCAGGCTGTTGCCACCTTGGCAAACTCACCACCGTGAGGTTTGCTGTATGTTCCGCCATGACCAACATTCAAGTTAGCAACAAAAACCGGAACATGATCGATGCGTTTGAAATCGTCCATTCCGTTGCCATAAGCAATATCTGTTTCGCCACCCAGGATATAAAGTGTTGGAGTGTGCAGTTTCAGCAGATGATCTTTTTTGAGGTCAGGCATTCCGCTCATTCCGCTTCCGGCAGTTCCTAAAATTCCGCTATTGCAGATAACTGCTGTAGTTACACGCGGATCGGGAGCAGTTTCCAATGTCTGAAGTCCACCGCACGACATACCGCTTACTGCTATTTTTGAAATATCAATTTTGTTGTAATACAGACTTTTCTTGTCGCTGTTTTGAGTAATAGCCCAATTAATGGCGTCAAGCATTTGTGATGAAGTGGATTTTCCACCACCACGCTCACCTTCTTGTGGCATTGGACCAATGGCAACTACCAGAAAGCCGTGCGAAGCCACTTCAGATAAAAAGTTGATATGTTCCCATGGTGAATTGGCACAAGCACCGTTACCCCAGGCAATGATGGGTAATTTGTTTTTGTCCCCAAATGCACTCAGGTCTTTGGGACGAAAAACTGTGTGAGTAGGTAGCGTACTTTCAGTCAGCATAATGGCACTGTATGCTCCAGTACCTCCATCTTCCACCACCCTCGATGTAGCTTTAGCAGCAGGAGTAGTTCCCTGAGCAAAAACCGGACTCAGACAACAAAACGCTGAAAACACAAAAAGAAGAACGAATAAATAGGTTTTCTTCATAATAAAATTAGAAATTAAGTTTAATGATTAGTTTGATAGATCTATTTGAAGTTCCAAAAATATAAAATTAATTCCTAATAAATGGATTTGTCAGAGAAATTATATAAAAGGTAAAACCTGTAAGGGTATTCGTTCAATCTACTTTATTTCTTCCGCGTTTTAAAACGCCAGCCAATACCAAGTTCGAAAAATGATCAATGCCACTCCATAGTGACTTGATGCTACTAATTAGCGACTCATTGCCACTAATTAGCAACTTGTTCCCTATAATTAGTGACTCAATGCAACTCCGGAGCGACTCGTTGCCTATAATTTGCGACTCATTGCCACTAATCAGCGACTTGTTCCCTATAATTAGTGATTCAATGTCACTCCGGAGCGACTCCATGTCGCTAATTAGTGGGGTCTATTCAGGGTCTATTCAATAAACTGTGTCAGAAAAGGGGTCTATCTTGTTTTATAACCGTCAAAAGACTTAGCGTAGTTTCGACGAATCATAAATTGGTCACAAAGTCGAGAAAAGAGCGTTTCAATTCGTTTTCTGGTTTGTCTGCCAACAGGGAGGCGCAAATCTTCAAAAATCTCATTCTTAATAGAATGATTCGTTCTAATCTATCGTCTTTCAGTTAGCCTCTGTTTTTTTATTCGGAGTCTTCATTTCTAGCACCAATTCGCTGATACGCTTTTCGGTAACCGTATAATAAGTCATTTTAGTAGGGCTCGGAGTTTCGCTCTTCTTGGAGTCATCGGTTTTAGGTTTACTTTGGGTAAGCATAAATTGCCGGTAATAGTTCAGTGCTTCCGCTTTATTCTTCAATGTCCAATCGTACAATAAGGCAATTTTATAGAAAATGATTTTTGAGTTCGGATTGCATTTATAAGCAAGCTGATAGTGCTTTAGTGCATCAGTGCCGTTTTGAATCTGAAGGTATCCCTCGGCCATATTGTAATGGAAGTTGTACAACACCGAATCGGACGGTGTAATGATACTAAGTCCGCGATTAAGAATGCGAATTGCATTTCGTGTGTCGCCATATTTTAGTGCCGATTTTCCATAATAGAAACAGGTTTTAGAACTGGTGGAGTCAGTATTGTAGGCAGTTTGAAGCGGTTTGTAGGCCGAATCGTAATCATCGAGAGCCATGTAACTTGCACCTAAATAGAAATTGGTCAACAAAGAACTGTCGCCGTATTGATTTAACTTGCCAAGTTGATAAATGGCTTTGTCGAAGTTGCCAGTCATGCAATATCCAATGCCATTGAACTGATTCACTTGCTGGTTGGTGGAATCGCGTTGAATGTACTTGTTGGTTGAACTTACCAACAAATCATATTTCTCCGTTTGCATATAAATTTTGGCAAGCTTGGCAAGCGAATTGTAATCATCAGGATTGACATCCATTGCTTTTTTATAGTAATAAATAGCCGAATCCATCTTAGGCAACTGCAAATAACTGTCGCCCAAAATAGGATACAACACGGCTAACGAATCGGATTTTAGAATGGCTTTGCATTCGCCGATGGTATGTCTAAAGTCTTTTAATTTATACAGAATGTTCACGTAATTCAGCCGGGCAAAACGGTTAGCGGGAGCCGACTGAAGAGCCATAAAGTAATACGTCTTGGCCTTGGCATAGTTCCCGCTCAGCTGATAGCAATCGGCCAATTCATACACAATAGCATTATCCATATTCTGCTTAAAAAGCTCTTCGAGAATCTTTACAGCTTCGGCATACTTGGAAATATTCTTATAACACTTCGCCTGGAGCAAATCCATTTCAGGTGATTTCCGCTCTTTTGATAGTAACTTAATGGCCAATTCGTAATCGTAATTCTTCATGGCATTTTGTATCGCGTTATTTTGTGCCGAAAGTGCCATCGTGCAAGAGAGGAATATGAATGTGAGGAGTTTTTTCATGGATTGAAATAATGGTTATTTATCATTGAGCAGATTATCAATTATCTTTATGGTTTCAGGATTACTCGGTCTTAATAAAGAATTTGAAGTAGTGATTTGACCCAATTTATTTATGAACACATAGTTTGGAAGTCCATTGAACTTTAATCCTTTTTGCAACGTGGAGTATTGACTTGAGTTCAAATAGTAGTGATCACCACCCAGCCCTGCTTTTTCCATTATCTTCTCTCCTTTTTCCTTATCAGCACCAAAACAGATAAATACGAATTTGATGTTTTTTCCGGAATACTGCTCCATCAATTTCTTGGTACTGGGGAACTCTGCAATACAAGGGCCACACCCCGTTGACCAAATGTCTATACAAATCACTTTCCCCTTGTTTTCTTTCACAATGGTTTCCAGTATATTCTCACCCGTTTTGTTATACATTCGGGCAAAAATGGCATCCGAAGCAGTCTTGGGATTCAATATATTAGCTTTCAAAGTAGCATAATAACTTTCGAGTGGCAAGCGGATAAACGGCTCCTGAATATTGGCATCGAAAACTGCTTTGTTTTTTTCGTACAAGTTCGGATTATTCTGATTCAAACCACTATAAAAAAAATGTCCTAATACTAATTGCTTGAAAATGTCGTTTTTGGAATTCTTTGATAGATCCAAGATAAAGGATAATTTGGCATCGTCCTCATTATAATCTGACTTAAAATGTTGATTGAAACTGATGCTTGTATAGAAACCCAACAATTCATATGCATCAGTCAGCATCAACTTGTTATTGAACATGGTTTCCATATTCTCAATAAAGTTGAAGTAGGAAGATTGAGGAGAAGGAAGCCAATCGTATCCTTTCAGCTTGTTTTCCATCATATAAGAAAAGGGGTAGTTTAGCATTCTCTTATAATAAGCGGTATATACATAATTCTTTGTCCATTGCCGAACTTCTTCGCAAGGTCTTACGGAATTAATGAAAATGTCCCGTTTTTTCAACGCAGTATTCAACACACTGTCACAACGGGTTTTAAACAATTCGAGACTTGAATGGGTTGGATCGGAATAATCCACCACGGAATTATTGCTATTCAGAAACTTGCTTAATTCTCTGTTAGCTTGTTGCCCATCTCCATCGTATAAGATGGTGCCGATATTCGCAAAATCAACATATAATTTAATATTATCACCGGGGTGAGCCAGCACTCGCCCGATAATGGGTGTAATTTCGATATCCTGAGCAATGTACTGTTCAAATTCAATTGTGAAAGATCCATCACTCTTAATCTTGCCGGTATATTCTGTATCTTTTCCCCTGAAATCCATCAGATGAACCGTGAATTCCTTCACCGACGGATAAACCGATACATTTTTAATACTGCCGGATATAACGGTGTGTTTTGCACAATGTACTTTCTGGAAAGACAGGCCTCCTAACACTATAAGGATAAGCACATTCAATTTTATTTTTCCCATGAGTTTTTTCATAATTGGTTGTATTGCAAAATTCCCAGCGCAAACAAATTTCACGCTGAGAATTTACACTAGATCATTAATCACTAAATCAAAAATCCATTCTAACTATCGTTAGTCTAACTTAAGCGTAATCGGCAAAGTGTAATATACGGCTACTTTTTTACCCTTTTGTTCACCCGGTATAAAATCGGGCAATGTACTTACTACTCTAACTGCCTCTTTTTCTAGCAAAGCCATATTGGCCTCAGCCGCCTGAGTCTTTTCATCCACTTTGGCTCCATAGCCAACTACTACCTTTTCATCCAACTTCTTTTTGTTTTCAGGGCTACCATAGCCAACTACTACCTTTTCATCCAACTTTTTATTGTTTTCGGGAATAGTACTCAAGATTTTCACACGACTAACTTTCCCTGTTTCACTTACAATGAATTGAACAATAACTTTACCTTGTGTACCTGTTTTCGCAGCTTCAATCGGGTATTTATAATTTTTATAAACAAATTGTAACAACGCGTTATCCCCACCCGGAAATTGAGGCATTTTATCAACCACCGTAAAAACATTTTTTGTTTCCGGCTCATCATCAAGTTTAAATGTTATAGGCAGAGTGTACCATACAGACACTTTCTTACCTTTTACTTCACCGGGGGTGAAATCGGGCAACTTTTTAATGGCAACTATTGCAGCTGCATCGAGACTGGTTTCAACACCTTTCACAATTTCAGGGTTCTCAACTTTACCTGATTTATTCACAATAAATCGAGTAACAACCTTCCCCTGAATGCCGTTTTGCATGGCTTCAAGTGGGTATTTTACATTGTTGTATATGAACTCCAATAATGCTTGTTCACCTCCCGGGAATTTAGGCATAACTTCCACCACATTATAGATTCCTTGTTTGTCTATTTTATCTTTTGCAGACAGGCTGTACTGATCGACGGCTGGTTGTTGCGTGGCTGTTTTCGTAGGAATACTTACAGCATGAATTTTTGCAGTTGTGATAGCTTTCTTAGCCGAGTTCACAATGGTTTGTGCATTGCTCGAAATAATCAGAGCTAATGTCAGGGGCAAGATAAGCGAGTATTTCAGTATACCCGCTTTGCTGGTTTTTTGTTGATTCATCATGGTAATACGTTTTTTTAGGGGTGATACATTAAATTTATTTCCGAGCTTCACATCGGGTGTCTGATACGATAATTCCAATAAATGATACTGATACCTTTTGCTGTCGAAACCGGATTCCAACACCGAATTGTCGGCCAGAAACTCCAGGTTCTGACGGGTTTCGCGCTTCAACAACCACGCTGCCGGATTCACCCAACAACAAACCACCAACAATTCGCTTAACAGCACATCCAGACTGTGCATTTGCCGGGCATGAGTCAGCTCGTGTGTGAGTATCTGCGTGGTGTCTTGTTCATTGTGCAATACAGGGTTTATAAATATCATATTGAAAAAAGAAAAGGGAGTGATTTTTTCTTTTACTGATATTATTTCAATTTCTTGTAGCAGTTGTTTTTCGCCTTTCCATTTCCAGCGCAGAATGGATACCAATTGCACTAGCATTTTCACCAGCAATACTGCTGAAACCAACGCATATACTGCCAATAAAATGTTTTCAACGGTAAGCTTGGAGGTTGGTTGCGGAGTAATGGTAATTTCCTGCAATTGAGTGTAACCAAGCACTATAACCTGCATGGGTTCTTGCTTCTCGAGCCAATCGGTGAATGAAATGAATGGATACATCGCCGACAACAGGATACTGAAAACGAGATAAAATCGGCGTGTTTTCCAGAAAGTGTCGTTATAAAATGCCAATCGGAAGAACAGGTAAAACAGCGCTATCGCAACGTTTACCTTTAGAAAATACATGAGTGCGTCGTTCATTTCTTTTCGATGAGTTTAATGATTTCTTGTAATTCTTCTGCGGATATTTTTTGCTTCTCAACAAAGAAACTAACCATTTCTTTGTACGAATTCTCGAAATAGTTTTGCACTACCCCCGACATAAATTTCGATTTGTATTCACTTTCCTCCATTACCAGACTGTACTCATAGGTATTCCCATAACGGGTGCTTTTCAAATAACCTTTGCGCTCAAGGTTTTTCACAATGGAGGCAACAGTGGTGTATGGTGGCGTAGGCTCATCCATTTTCAGAATAAAGTCTTTAATAAAACCTTTGCCCTGCTGAAATATTATCAGCATCATTTCTTCTTCCTGGTTAGTTAGCTTTTCCATTTTATGTTGTTTTATAATCTTCTTATTTCTTATTCATTACGAATACTTCGCAAATCTACGAACACTTCGTAACAAATATTCTATTAACTCAAACTTTTAATGTTTTTTAAATATTTAGGCAAAAATGAACTCTTCCATTTAAATTTGTATTTTTGTAGCATCAAACGGTTGGTTTATGAAAACAATTCCTTGTCGTCGGTTTATTCGGGTATTTTGCCTTTTCGTATTGTTGGGCATTACAGCACCCGTATGGAGCCAGACCAGCTATTATTTTTTTGTGCAGTTTAAGAACAAGAATAACTCGCCCTACTCGCTTTCCAATCCTTCGGCCTATCTTTCGGCACGTGCCATTGCCCGGCGTACAGCTTTTAATATCTCGTGCGATTCGACTGATTTACCCGTAAACCCAACGTATCTCTCACAATTGGAAAATTTGGGAGCACACGTTCACAGCCGCAGCAAATGGATAAACGGCGCAACTGTTATTTTATCCGATTCGGGTAAAATGAGTCAAGTGCGTGCCTTACCATTCGTTCGGTTTGCCGAATACACCGGAAAACAGGTTGGAGCTGTGTTAGCACCGGCAGCAAAAGCACCGAGCACAGGAATGACGTTTGATTATGGAACCGCACTAAGCCAGATAAGCCAGCTCAACGGTACGCATCTGCACGATGAAGGATACCGTGGAAAAGGAATTCAGATTGCCGTGCTCGATGGAGGTTTCAATAATGTAAATATCAACTCGGCTTTTGACAGTTTGCGACAACAAGGCCGACTGCTTGGAACAAAAGACATTATCAACCCAACTTCAAATATTTACGCGGGAGATTCGCATGGAGCCATGGTACTATCCACAATGGCCGGAAACCTCCAGGGACAATACTTAGGCACAGCTCCTGAAGCTTCGTATTGGTTGATTCGTACGGAATATGTGCCAACAGAATACAAGGTTGAAACCGATTTTTGGTGTGCGGGCATTGAATTTGCCGACAGCGTGGGTGTTGATTTGGCCACTTCTTCGCTCGGGTATTATACTTTTGATGAACCTTCGATGAGTTTTACCTATGCCGATATGAACGGGAAAGTGTCGCGTGCCAGTCTTGCTGCGACTTTAGCTACAAAAAAAGGAATGGTGGTGCTTGCCGCTGCCGGGAATGAAGGACAGACAGCATGGAAATATATCGGGTCACCGGCAGATGCTGATGGAATTATAGCCGTGGGAGCTGTTACGTCAACTGGATTGGCAAGTTCATTCACTTCCTTCGGACCCAGTTACGACAACCGCGTAAAACCGGAGATCTGTGCCCGTGGAACTTCATCGGCCTTAGTCGCCACAACAAGTTCAACCACATACGGTAACGGAACATCATTCGCCACACCCATCATGGCCGGAATGATGGCTTGTTTGTTGCAGCGATATAAATCCGTTTCCCAAAATCTGTCTGTTCAAACGCTGTTGCAATCAGTATTCCGAACAGGCAATCAATTCAACATTCCAACGGCTCAAATGGGCTATGGCATTCCTGATTTTGTGGTTGCCGAACAAAATCTGCTAACAATAAGTTCATTAAACAAGATACAAAACAACTGGCTTTCGGTAGCAGTAAATCCTATATTCAAAACATTAATCATCCGTTTTGTGGATGAAAATTCGCCTCGAAACGCTTCGGTAAGAATTTACTCTGCAACTGGGAAAATGATGCTAAATAAACCAGTAACCGAATCGACTAATGTACTTCAAACCAGAAATTTTCCGACAGGTATTTATGCCGTTTGTGTGAACGAAAATGGGAAAACTGATACCCGAAAAATATTAATCAAGTGATAAGTATGTAAAGTTTACAAACTTTCAACTAAAACCCTATGAACTCAATATCTCTCTCAGAACTCACCACGCGAATTCAAGAAGCTATCAAGCTGAATTTCGATTCGGCTGTATGGATTCGTGCCGAAATAAGCGAACTTCGCGAAAATCCGGGCGGACATTGTTACCTCGAATTAATTGAGAAGGACAGCAGTTCGGACGCAATACTGGCTAAAACCAAAGCAACCATTTGGGCTAGCACCTACCGAATGTTGAAACCGTATTTTGAAGGCAGCACCGGGCAGTCGCTCCGTGGCGGACTGAATGTCTTGGTTGCCGTTTCGGTGGAATTTCACGGTATTTACGGATTTAGCCTGAACATTCGCGATATTGATCCCACTTTCACTATTGGCGAAATGGCAGCACGACGCATGCAAATTATCCGGCAACTGGAAGCCGATGGCATTGTGGATATGAACAAACAACTTACATTGCCGAAACTTCCGCAGCGATTGGCCATTATTTCATCTCCCACGGCTGCCGGATATGGCGATTTTTGCGACCAATTGAAAAACGACCCCTCGCATTTTGCCTTCTATCAAAAACTTTTTCCAGCCATTATGCAGGGCGAACAAGCCGAAAAATCAATCATCGCGGCATTGGAAAAAATTTATGAAAACATCGAATTGTTTGATGCAGTAGTAATTATTCGTGGTGGAGGTGCAACCACCGACTTAGCCTGTTTTGACTCGTACGAACTGGCTCTGAATTGCGCTCAGTTTCCGCTGCCGATTGTTTCTGGGATTGGTCATCAACGCGATATTTCCATCCTGGATATGGTAGCACATACCAGTGTGAAAACACCCACAGCAGCAGCCGAATTCCTGATTTCAAGAATGCAGGAAGCAGAAAACAGAACGTTGAATTTATTAGCTGACATTCAGGATATAATCAAAAACAAAATTGAGAATGAAACTCATTTTTTGAATCAGACACAGTTGCGCATCAGGCAAATACTCCGAAGTTGGGTGACTGAAAAAACATATCAGCTCGAACGACAAAAAAATCGGTTGAAACAAGCATTGCGAGTGCGATTGCTCAAAGAAAACAATCGTCTTTCCCTTCTCGAAAAAAACATAGAAACACATTCGCCGGCCTTTTTACTGAAACACGGCTACACATTGACAACGCTCAATGGGAAACGCCTAACGTCGGCAAAACAAGTGAAACAAGGTGATACCATCCGCACGTATGCGGCTGATGGTGATTTTGAAAGTGAAGTAAAGACACTTTAAAGACTTGGTTTAGTATGGAACTTCACCAAGCCTTTAAGTGGATTTTGTATGATTTCCGAAATAACAAGTCCGTGTTCGGATGCTACAATCTCCAATGTATCGCGGAAATAATGAGCTATTGAGCCCACAAATCCGATTTTTAAACCGTCGAGTGGATATTGCATCACGTTACGAACCAGAAACGCATCGAAACTATCGTATACCAGATTAAAAATAACCGGTTCTTCGATGTGTTCCAAAATAAAGGGAGTGAATTGCGCCAGAAACCGATTGGGAAAGGGTTTTTTATAAACGTTTTCCAACACAGCGGCAGGTGTAAGTTGATATTGAGACAGCAATTTAGCAGACAATGCATCGGGCAACTGATTTTTCAGGCAATCCGCCATCAAGAGTTTTCCCAGCACAGCACCACTACCCTCGTCGCCCAACACATAACCCAACGGCGAAACGTTTTGAGTAATTTCTTTGCCATCGTAAAAACAGGAATTGGAACCCGTTCCGAGTATGCATGCAATTCCCTTTTCGTGTTGAAAAAGTGAACGTGCAGCAGCCAGTAAATCGCTCTGAACTTCGATAATCGCTCCTCCGAAAAAACGCACCAACGCCTGACTTACCAACAGCTTTTTTTCAGGAAAGGAACAACCCGCACCATAAAAATAAATGTTCTCAAACTCCGAAAACTTCAATTCGGAAACCAATTGCGATTCCACCAGCCCGATAATGTCCATTTCGGTTTGGTAAAA
>Ga0302288_1002550_pt1 | contig 10589 bp, 7 predicted proteins | sample III_Fen_N1_1_FD_194549 | JGI IMG/M metagenome (GOLD analysis project Ga0302288, IMG submission 194549) | Peat permafrost microbial communities from Stordalen Mire near Abisko, Sweden - III_Fen_N1_1 | ecosystem: Environmental > Terrestrial > Soil > Wetlands > Permafrost | place: Sweden: Abisko...
TTGTATTTTCTAGAATATATGGAAATCCAAATATTTTATATTTCTTTGTTGTTTTTAGTATAGTAATGAATATTGTTAGTTATTGGTATTCAGATAAGATTGCACTTGCAATGGCTCATGCTCATCCTGCAACTCGCGAAGAATATTTTGACTTTTATACAATTGTAGAAAACTTAGCAATTACAGCAGGTCTTCCAATGCCAAAAATTTTCGTAATCGAAGATCCATCTCCTAATGCTTTTGCTACTGGTCGTGATAAAAATCATTCAGTGGTAGCTGTTACAACAGGATTACTTTCTATTATGAATAAAACAGAGTTAGAAGGTGTAGTTGCTCATGAAATGAGTCATATTGGAAATAAAGATATGCTTGTTTCAACCGTTGCTGTTGTTTTAGTAGGGTTTGTTGCCATAGTTTCAGATATGATGATTAGGATGTCTTTTTTTGGTGGACGTCGTAATGATGAAAGGGAAGGTAATGGACTTTTTATGCTTATTGGAATCATTGTTTCAATCCTTGCTCCTATTGCTGCAACCTTAATACAGCTCGCAATATCTCGTAAAAGAGAGTATTTAGCTGATGCTTCAGGTGCACTTCTTACACGCTATCCAGAAGGCTTAGCTTCGGCTTTAGAGAAGATTGGTCAATATGGTAGACCAATGCAAACCCAATCGACAGCTATCGCACACTTATATATAGCAAATCCACTTGGTTCTGGAAATTTTGCAAAAAAAGCAAATAATCTATTTTCAACTCATCCACCAGTTGAAGAACGTATAAAAATTCTTCGCTCAATGTAATTTTTATATTTGGTAATAATTACAATCTCTAGTATTATAGTCACAGATGTTCTTTTCATTACACAGGCCATTTATTATTATTGCCTGTGTATATAGTTAAATAAGTTTTTATTTTTTAGAAATTTATTTAGCTCAGTCCGAGTTTATGCTCGGGCTAGGGAGAGGTCGCATAGAGGCCTAGTGCGCTCGCTTGGAAAGCGAGTAGGGTGTTAAAGCCCTCGGGAGTTCGAATCTCCCTCTCTCCGCGCTTTCAAAAAATTGCCCTTAGGGGCATTTTTTGTTGCGCGGAGAGAAGCAAGACAACTGCTTGTCTTGCGAGGGAGATTCGAAAGACTTTTCATTATCAGCTTTGCTGATTGAAAAGTACCCGCCGCAGTATCGGCGAATCTCCTCACTTTCTCTAGGATATTTTAACTATTATTTTGGTATAATGTAAAAATATGAGAAAAAATTTTATGATAACTTTAGTCATTTGTATGGCAATACTTTTATTTGTATTTTTAATTTATACTAAAAGTAAAGAAAAAGAGCTTTATATACCAACTGGTCAATATCTCCCATAATTAAAAATAGAAATAATATCATTAAATATTTATTCAAGATATTTGTTTGTGGATATCAGTAATATGGTTCCAACAGCGACCCAGATCTCCCGCGCTTTCAAAAAATTGCCCTTAGGGGCATTTTTTGTTGCGTAGGAGATTTGAAAGACTTTTATTTAAAAATTGTCATTTTAAGGGTTTATAGTATAATTTGGGGATGATAAATTTTTTCCCTACGCCTAATAATATTCCTACGGATTATAAATTAAAGACAATTCCTGAAGATTTTATTGTTAAAGAAGTTTCTTTAGAACCAGAATTATCACCCAAAGAGGAGTCCCAGTTTACTTACTTCTTGTTAAAAAAAATTGGTCTATCAACTTTTAATGCTCTAGAAAAAATAGCAGATTATTTTAATTTACCTTATCAAGATGTCTCTTCACAGGGTTTAAAAGATGAGGATGGTATAACATTTCAAACTATTTCAGTAAAGAAAATAGTTTTACAGAATGATTTAATATTATTTAATAAATTGTACATTGAAAAAGATTATTTAATTAAATTAGAAAATATTATCGGTTATGGCAAACAAGAAGTAAAAATAGCATTACTACATGGGAACGTTTTTAATTTAATAATTAGAAATCTAACAAATGATGAAGCCAAAAGATTTAATAGTTATTTTTATAGTAAAAAATTAGTATCATTTATTAATTATTATGATAGTCAGAGATTTGGAGTTATCGGTAATCAACTTAATACTCATATGATTGGGGAAAATATGGTTGAAGGTAATTGGGAAGAAGCTTATCGTCAATTAATAGCTTCTGGTAATTTAGATAAAAATGCTAAAAAATTAGAAGAAATTGGTATCATAGATAATATTAAAAATTTTTTTAGACAAATAAATCCTACAAAGGTTAGATTTTTTATTTCTTCTTATAATAGCTGGTTATGGAATAAAGGACTCAATGATTATATAAAAAAACAAAGGGGATCCAAAAAAAATAATTTTTCTTTACTTGGAGAACTTTTTCTATTAAGTAATTATAATTCAGAATTAAAAAATATTTTTACCTCACCTGGGTATAGAATCAATATGGATAATTTTTTAGTAAGTAATAAAAATTGTTCTAGAAGTATAATTGTTAATACAAAAATGTTTATATTATCAACAGCTAGCGACGAGATTTATCAAGGTAAAGAAAAAATTAATATCTCTTTTTTTCTACCGGCTGGATCTTATGCGACCATGTTTGTTAGTCAAATGTTTTGGCAGTTGAATAATTATAAATAAAGACCAGTTATAAAATATGATTAATAAAAATAAAAACACTGAATCTCAGTTTAATCAGAATTTGCTGGTTGTTTTTAAAGATATATTACCAGCATTTACGAAAGCTGGTATTAAATATTGGGTATTTGGTGGCGTTGGTGTTGCTGGTATTCTAGGTAAGTTTATTAGAGAAAATGAAGATGTGGACGTTTATGTTTTGAATGAAGATTTTGCACGAGTTGAAAATTTATTAAAAGTGTTATGTGAAGTTCATGGCAGCTGGGTAGGGGATGGATGGAGTTTGTCATATTCAGTTTTAAAAAATACAAAACGTTGGAAATTAGATATTTACATAAAAAAAGAAAAAAAATTTTCAGTTATACCAATATCAAAGACTATATCAGGCACTGAAATAAGATTTGCTGAGGTTTATTATTTATCTGATAAAACTTTAATTCAAGAATCTAGAATAATCGATGGTTTTGAATTTTTCTCACCACCTCGAGATGTAATTATTCAACTATTTAGGATTTTAACTGACAGGTATCTTCAGCAGTATAACAAAAAATCAGCTGATGATATTTCTAAAGTCATAGTTGATGCTCAAGCAATTTATTCTAAGGAAGAGTTTGCTGAATTAATTGTTAAGTTTAAAAAAAAAGCTGAGTTAATAGCCAGTCAAAATGCAGTCAATTTGGATAATGTTCCAGGAAAAATAAAAAATAAATTTAATAATTTAATAATTTTTATTTTAAAAAAAATCAGTGATAAAATCACTCCTCATTTAAAAGTAGATTCTCATGGACCAGCACGACTTCAAACATTTGAACAATATCTAATAATTAATCATAAACAAAGTGGTTTAGAATTAATTAATGAAAAAATTCGTTTGATTGGGTTAAAGTTATTAGGCGTTAAAAATCATAAAAAATTTTTAAAACTAATAAATTATTTTGAAGAAAATGGTTGTAATTCCGTAAGTAAATTCATGGTCCTTAATGAAGCTATTTTTACTGAAAAAACTAATATATGGAAAGCTCAAAATTTAGAAACCAGAATGATGGAATTTTTTAATACGTCGGATAAGGCAATTTTAGGGAGAAATAAAACCCCTTTCCATTTTAATATGGAATTAGCTAAACCAGCTGCAGAATTATTTAATTTATCGACTAACCCCAAAAAAATGTTGGAGTTGTTGCATCTTATTAATTATTGGCCTCAAAAATATGATCTTGATGATAATTTTCAATTAGATTCTTCTCGTGGAGTTTCATATCAAGTTATTCAAGATCTTTCTCATGAAGATTTATCTAGTCTTTTTGAGCAGTATCAGTATGTTCCTATGATTCAAGATTTTATTATTAAAAATAGTAGTAAAATCGTTTCTCTTCCATCGACAAAAGTTAAGATTTATCTTGAGATTTTTAATAAAATTAATGATTTATCAATAATGGAAATTAAACGTTTACAGATCCCATTGATTACTCAATTATTAGAATCTGATCACCCATATGAGGATTACCAAAAGATAGAAAAAATTTTTATTGAGAACGATACCCCATTAATTGGTAAGATTTATGATATCTTTGAAATTTTATATGGTTCTAACTCTGTCGTTTATCAAGACTTACTTAAAATTCATATTCAATCAGCTAACTACTCTTTAAAAGAATATATAGAAAGGCTTGAGAAAAATGGACAGAAAATGTTTGATACGATTTACGAAAAGTATATTGAACCGGCTGGGTTAAATAATTTAACTCAATTATTAGAAAAAATTAATTTGGCTAAAATTTTTGCTGACGAACGTAGTCGAGAAATTATATTTTCAACTAAAAAAAATTCACCTAATGGTGCTGCCATTTTAGAAATAGGATCAGATAATTTTATAAGGGCTATAAATATTCAGTATTTTGATAATATTCTTAAAAATGGTTGTGTAGCCAAAGAATTTTTAGGGGAAAATTATAATTTTAACGACTTACCATTTAATATTAATGTTAGTCGAGTAAAACCAGATTATGGTGAAATATTATTGGTCTTAAAAGATTCCGGACAATATCATATAACGAACTTTGAGCAATATTATGAATTACGAACTGGTTTTCCAAGTACAGATATTCATTTTATTATTGTTCGAGATCGTATAATTTTATCCCAACCAATACAATTAGAACAGATATTTATTAAAATTGCTCAGATTGGTTTTTATTTGCCAGTTACTAATGAATCAGGAGAAGTAATTTTTACTCCAGAAATGTATGACGAATATCGTAAGGCTTTTGCGGGAGTGGAGAAGTTTGATGGACAAGAGTTAATTTTTATACCGACTTCTAAAGAAGAAAAATCTTATGATAAAATAATTAGTTTAGCAACAGCTATTTCTGAAAATAACAAATATGTTTGTCAGATAACAGAAATACTAACTAATGCTATTAAAAAGGTTTTAGTAGATTTAGATGTAAATACTGAACTTTTTGATATTGGTTCTACTAATAGAAAAACTAATACCTTTGAAAATTTTGATTTAGATTTTAGTTTGAAACTAGAAGCTAAAGATTTTTTTCGAGTCATAGAAATATCTCATGAGATTGAGAATATTTTGACTTTTGAAAAAGAATATTTTTATCAGCAAAACGAGGTTTATTATCAACTTAGAGTTAAGGGAATCACAGCAGTTAATGGGCAGAAATTAGAAAAACCGTTAGATTTAGATATTTGTTTTTTTAGTCGAGCGTATTTACAGGAATATGGTACACATGAGGCTATTAGTGACAAATTAAATTATATAAAAAAATATTATGGATTAACGGCTTATGAACAAGCTTTAGCTAATATAATTTTAACCAAGCAAATACTTAAAACTAAAAATGCCTACAAAAGAGGAAAAAATGGAGGATTTGGTGGTGGTGGAGTAGAAACTTGGATTTTAGCCAATGGTGGAAATATAGAAGAAGCATTCAGTAATTTTCAGTCTGCGGCTTATGAAAATGGCCAACGTTTAACTTATAAAAAATTTCGAGAAAAATATAAAATATGGGATGCTGGAGTAAATAATAGATATAATAGGAATGATAATTTTATCGAGATCCTTAAACCAAATGGTTATGAGGCAATTTTAGATATTATTGAAAATTATTTTAAAAAATAATAACATAGCTCTAATTTTTTTATAGATTTTTTATATTTCAACAAATAATAAGTTATATTATGATATTTGTGCTTCACCTTTTTGGGATATACTTCCTAAAATAGGTAAACTAAAATAAAAAGTTGTTCCTTTGTTAATTTCACTCTCAAACCATATTTTTCCGCCTGAAACTTCAATTATTTGTTTTATTAAATACAAACCAAGACCATTTCCGTCCTTTTCTATTGCAATAATATTTTCTCCTCTATAAAATTTTTCAAAAACTCTGTTTTTATCTTTTTCCATGATTCCATATCCATTATCACTTATCTTAGAAACAATATCATTTTTTATTTTACTAATAGTTACTGAAATATTACCTTTTGCGGGAGTATATTTTATCGCATTAGTTAAAAGATTTTTATATACCTCCTTTATAAGATTTGGATCAATATTTATTTTAGGTAAATTATTTTCAAAATCAAAATTAAATAATTGTTCTTTCTTCTCTATTTTATTTTTTAGTTCTACTACTATTTCATCGACAAGTTCATTTAAATAAGTAGGTTTTGGATCAATCATGATTCTACCTGATTCAATTCTTGAAATATTTAACAATGAATTAATTAAACTTATTATATTTTCATTTGAAATATAAATATCTTGAATACTTTTTATTTGTTTTTCATTTAGAGTTTTATTTTTTTCATTTAATAAAAGCTCAGATGTCCATTTTATTGCAGAAGTAGGAGTTAAAAGTTGATGCGAAGTAAGTGATAAAAATTCTGTTTTCATTCTATCTATCTCACTTTCTTTTGTTATATCTCTAAATATAACTATGGCTCCTTCAAGATTTCCATTTACTATTATTGGAGAGATTGTAGAACCCAAAGGAAATCGTGTGTCATTTTTCTTTAAAATATATAAATGGTCACTTATTGAAATATTAACAATTTCTCTTTTATTTAAAGCACGATAAAATCCTCTTTCTTTTTCTGGAATAGTAACACCCTTACTATCAAATACATGCCAAACATCATAATATGATTTTCCTATAGATTCTTGGGCACTATATCCAAAAAGTTCTTCAGCTTTTTTATTAATGAAAGTTATTATTCCATATTTATCACAAGCTACTAATCCATCACCAAGACTAATAATCAAAGCTTCATTTTTAGCTACTTCTTTTGATAATCGTTCTCTTTGTCTATTTAAAATCCATAAAAAAATAATAAATAATATTAAGAAAAATAAAGAAATTCCTATGTAAACTTCAATTATCTTATAAACTTCTGTTATATAAGTTGGGAAAAATTTTAACTGCCAAGTTTTATCTGCAAAAACAATATCTTGACTAATAACACCCTCTGTAGAACCTAAATATTCTTGTGACACCGGATCTTTTACTAAATCTCCTTGAGGATTAATAATACGTTCACCTTTATTATTAAAAATAACATCATCATCAAATGGAATTATAAAGTTATCAGTTTGTATATATTCATTTTTACTATATATTGGATTATTACCTGGAATAGGAGATACTAAATTTGATAAACGTATTACTATTACAGCTTCTCCTAAATATTTATTATTTCTAAAAATTGGTGAATAAAGAATTAGACCTGGGTATCCCTGGCCGAGCATTATTGGTTCAGTAATAACTGTAGATTGAGTAGTTTTAGCTTTTGTTATTGGTAAAAGACGATTGGGATATTTATTTAAATCTAAACCAAGAACTTTATCGTTATCTTTATTCATTGGATAAACATAACGAATATTATTTTTTTCATCTATCCACTCTATGGAAATTGGTACAGTAATTATATTTGAATTAATATTTTTAGTAAGTACTGAACCAAATATATCAAATTCTTCTTTTGTTACATTTGTGCTAGAAAGAAAAAGAGCTTGAATACTTTCTGTTGCAACTATTGTGGTTTGAATTCTTCTGTTTAATAAAGAAGTAGTTCCTGCAACTTCGTTATCATAAATATTTTTATAAAAATCAAATTCTTGATTGTATAGGAAAAAATTTAAAATAGTTACTATTATAATAATAAATATAGACGGTATTAAAAAGTACTTCGTATAATTACTAACTTTTTTAATTTTTATCATACACCTTAATGTTACTACTTTAAAATTTTGTGTAAATATGTTCTTGTGTAAAACTTTAAAAATATATGTTGATTACAATCTAAAAAACTTATAGTATAATATAAACATGAATAAACTAACTCAAGAAGAAAAAAGAATAATTATAGATAAAGGAACTGAAGCTCCTTTTACAGGAGAGTATGTTAATAATAAAGAAACGGGGGTGTATGTTTGTAAACAATGTGGAGCCCCACTATATAATTCAAAAGATAAATTTGAATCTACTTGTGGCTGGCCAAGTTTTGATGATGAAATACCTGGGGCAGTTAGTAAAAAATTAGATTCTGATGGTGTAAGAACAGAGATAACTTGTGCAAATTGTGGTGCTCATTTAGGACATCTTTTTGTAGGTGAAAATTTAACAGAAAAAAATATTAGACATTGTGTTAATTCTTTATCAATGAAATTTATACCTGGTAAATAAAAAATAATATGATTAAAAAAATAATATTAGCAGGTGGTTGTTTTTGGGGATTACAAGATTTAATAAGAAAACAGAAGGGAGTTGTAAAAACAACGGTAGGATATACAGGGGGAAATATAGAAAATCCAACCTACGAGAATCATGAAGGTCATGCTGAGGCTGTTGAAATTGAATATGATGATAGTATTACTTCTTATAAAAAAATGTTGGATTTTTTCTTTCAAATACATAATCCTACAACATTAAATCAACAAGGTAATGATATTGGGACTTCTTATAGATCTGCTATTTTTTATGGAAATGAAGAAGAAAAAAAAGAAGCTTTGGATTTTATTGATATTGTAAATAAATCTAAACGTTGGAAAGATCCTGTTATTACAACATTAGAACCATTTAAAAAATTTTACGTTGCAGAAGATTATCATCAAGATTATTTACAAAAAAATCCTGGCGGTTACACTTGTCATGCTATTTGGTTTGATAGTTATTTGTAGTGTATAATGAAAATATGAATCAAAAAAAATTTATAAAAATTTTATCTATAATAATTTTATTGTTTATAATATCTATTTATTTTATTTTTATTAAAAAAATATTTAAATCTACTCCTATCCAAAATGAAGTTTCGATACCAGTACAAACAACTCAATCAGAACAATCAATAGAATATAGCAACATCCAATATGGGTTTAGTGTGTCATTGCCTTTAGGATGGAAAGGATATTCTATTGTTTCTAAAAATTGGGAAGGAAATATAATTGATACACAAAATAATTCAAATATAAAAGGGCCAGAAATACTTATTCGTCATCCACTATGGACATCAGAAAATACTAGACAAGATATTCCAATTATGATTTTTACTTATGAACAATGGGATTTAGTTAGACAAGAAAAACTTGCTATAGGCGCTGCTCCTATAGGACCTAGCGAATTAGGACGAAATACTAACTATGTCTTTGCACTTCCAGCTCGTTATAATTTTGCATATCAAACAGGATTTGAAGAGGTTGAAAAGATCATTGAAGATAAATCATTTCATACGTTTTAAATTAATATCTATTTTTGTTGATAAATCTGATTTCAAGATGGGATTTTAAAAATTTCTCCGTCTACTTTTATGTTATAATTGACGCATGAGTATTAGAAAACATAAATCAAAAAAAAATATTACTTCATCAGGCAATCTTTTTGATTTATTAAAACCATATTGGGTTATTATAAGTGTAATTATAGTACTTACTATTGTAGCCAACGCTCTTAATCTTATAGTTCCAAAATTAATCGCACTTACTATTGATACTTATACAAAAGGGGACTTTATAATGAGTAATATCATTATAGAATTTTCTGTCGTCGCAATTCTTATTTTTATATTCACTTATTTATTGAATGTAGTGCAAGTATATGCTTCAGAGCGTGTTGCACGTGATTTACGAAATAAAATATCGGCAAAAATATCTGTTCAACCATATTCTTATATAGAGAAGGCGACTCCAGCAAAACTTCTTACTAATCTCACTTCAGATGTAGATGCAGTAAAAACATTTGTATCTATGGCTATTGCTTCTATTATATCTTCGGTTTTTCTTATTGTTGGTGCATCTATTTTGCTTTTGACTATTAATTGGAGACTTGCAATCGCTGTGATTGCCGTGATGCCTATTATTGCTGTTACATTTTATTTTGTATTAAGTAAAGTTAGAAAACTTTTTGTAAAATCTCAAGAAGCTGTTGATTGGTTAAATAAAGTTATAAGTGAAAGTATTCTCGGCGCAGCTCTTATACGTTTAATAAATTCTGAAAAATATGAATATAATAAATTTCTTAATGCCAATACTGAAGCAAAAAGAGTTAGTCTTATGATTTTGTCATTATTTGCTAGTCTTATTCCAGTAATTACTTTTTGTACAAATATTGCCACACTTATAATTGTTGTATTAGGAGGACATTTTGTTATTCAAGGTACTATGAGTCTTGGTAGTTTTACAGCATTTAATAGTTATTTGGCTATTTTAATTTTCCCAATTCTTATTATTGGATTTATGAGTAATATTATTGCACAAGCAACTGCTTCTTATTCTAGAATACTTGAAGTTCTAAATATGCCTGAAGAAAAGAAAAATGGAGAACGTAAATCTTTACTTAATGGAAACATAGATATAAAAGATGTAACTGTTCTTTTTGGTGAAAAAGCTGCACTTAAAAATGTATCACTTTCAATAAAAGCTTCTACCAAGACTGCTATTATTGGTCC
>Ga0302288_1002553_pt1 | contig 10584 bp, 8 predicted proteins | sample III_Fen_N1_1_FD_194549 | JGI IMG/M metagenome (GOLD analysis project Ga0302288, IMG submission 194549) | Peat permafrost microbial communities from Stordalen Mire near Abisko, Sweden - III_Fen_N1_1 | ecosystem: Environmental > Terrestrial > Soil > Wetlands > Permafrost | place: Sweden: Abisko...
GCTCCTTATCAGCCCCCTCCAAATTGGCTCCGCTTCTCACAAAACCCTTATAGCTATCGTCCAACAATTTGAGATCTTCCGCATTAAGGTTTAACTGTTCCTTCTGGATGTAAATAGCTTTGACCTTTTGGAAAAGCCTTTCATTCAGGGAAACATAGTTGTGAAAATCTGACAATTTTGGGGAAATTTCTCTTGCAATCGTCTGAATGGTGTCATCAGTTTCGGCAGAGTTCAGGTTAAAAAGTATAGTTGTGGCCCTTGACAGTTTCTTGCCGGATATCTCCATTGTCCGGATGGTATTCGAAAATGTTGGCGCGTCAGGATTATTGATCACTGCATCTACCTCTGCTTTGGCATCCTTTAATAGCTGGTCGATGGCCGGCACATAATGTTCGTGCTTGATCTCGTTGAAAGGAGGGGTCTGATGAACTGTTTTCCATTCTGTCAGCAACGGGTTGGTTTCTTTATTTTCTTTTTTCATGTTGATTGTTGTAATACCGGTCAGGATCATCATCCCGACAAATAAATATTGCATCATTTCAGGTTTTAGGTTATATGGTTTGAGGCAGTACCTCCTGGTAAGTTTAAAACGGGAAAATTACAGATTATGTTTCCCATTGAATTTATGCTTGTTACATAATTTCACACAGCTAAAAAAAACATCAATCTTTAATCCTTAATTTCTTTTTGGTCTTCTCTTTCATCACGCTCCAGCCAAATTTCCCGATTTTCTTACCCATTTCGTAATAATTACCATGGGAATAGGCCATCAGACCAGCACTTTCGAGGCTCATAGCCCCTGTTTCCGGATCGATATACCGGTCATCTGCCACAATATTGACAACGTTGGCAATATACATATCGTGCGTACCCAGCTCTTTCACCTCAACTATTTTACATTCAATGCTGATGGGTGATTCTGCCACTATCGGGCATTTTACCACCGTACCCGGAAGCGGGGTCAAGCCGAATTCCTTAAACTTATCTATATCGCGCCCTGATTTCACCCCGCACAAGTCGGTGACCTCAGCCATCGATTGGGTGGTGAGGTTGATGACAAACTCTCCGCTCCTTTTGATGATACCCGACGAATGCCGGCTGGGCCGCACGGAAATATAGCACATCGGGGGATCCGTACACAGGGTCCCCAACCACGACACCGTAATCAGGTTATACTCTTCGGGGGTAGTGCCACAACTGATCAGCGCTGCAGGCAGCGGGTAGATCATGTTACCCGGTTTCCAGTTAATTTTAGCCATAGATTTAAATATTTTACAATATTACACAGAGTTTAACAGAGAAACACAGCGTGTCGCAGAGAAAAAAGTTGGTAGGATTTCTTTTGGTTTATGATGTTTAAAGTTGTTGTATTAAGTAATTCTTCAACCATCTTAAACAAAAAAATATTCTAAACGAGTTTCATCTCCGTATAACTCTGTGCTTCTCGGTGAAACTCGGTGTAAGCTATTAAAGGGTATCCTCAAGTTTTCTGATTTCGATCCATTCCTCCTCAACCAGCTTTGCACCGGGGACCCTGATCACCCGGGATGCCAGCAAGGCACCCAGTTTCCCGCTTTTATCCAGATCGTACCCTTTGGCAATACCCGACAAAAACCCGGCAGCAAAGAAATCCCCGGCCCCCGTTGTATCAATTACCAGATCTCCGGAGGAGGGCACCTTGTGCAGGATAGCACCCTGCTGAACGTAAGCCCCCTCCTTACCTATCTTAACCACAGCAATGTCACAGCGTCCGGCCAAATTTCCGACTGCTTCCAAGGGCTGCATTCCGGTGAATGCAATCGCCTCCTCTTCGTTGGCAAAAACGATATCCACATAATTATCCACCAATTCATTTAATATTTCCCAATTAGCCTCCACCACGTTGTAGCTGGCAAGATCGAGGGCAATGGTAAGTCCTGCATTTTTGGCGGCAACTGCCGCTGCCATGATCAAGGTATGGTTGTAAACCAGATATCCTTCCACAAAGAAAATATCGAAACCCTCCAACCGTTCAGGAGTAATGTCACTGGGATGAAGTTCGGAAGCTGCACCGAGATAAGTAGCAAAAGTTCGTTCGCCATCCGGACTGACTAAGCCCACCGCCCGTCCGGTTGGCAGATCTGAATGAATCAACAACGGTTGTATCCCCTGATTTTTTTGTTCTTCTTCAAATAGTTTTCCCAGTTCATCTTCACCTATCGTACCCAAAAAACCGCATGGTACACCCAGATTTGCGATGCCATTGATGGCATTTGCCACCGATCCGCCAGTAACCAGTATCCTTTTTTCGTCTTCAATTTTAAATTGAATCCGATCCGATATAATCCTGTCAACGAGTGTCATACTCCCTTTTGGCAGACTTAATGATTTGATAATCTGATCATCTCTCAGCATTGTAATGATGTCGACCAACGCATTTCCAATCCCCAATATCTTCAGATAGCCCATAGTTGTTAATTATTTCAATGATTTTTTGCAAATATATTTCCATTTCATGAAAAAGGTGTTATTTTTGCAACGCTTTGGAAAATTAACTGAAGCAAACAAACTCCTTAGTAGCTCAGTTGGTTAGAGCGGCGGACTGTTAATCCGTAGGTCGTAGGTTCAAGTCCTACCTGAGGAGCATAAAAGGCTGAAATCGCAGGATTTCAGCCTTTTTATTCCTCCATATCTTGAATAGTGTGAATGATGCAATTTTTTTACAAGATTGTATAACTCTAAAGGTCAAAAAGTCACGACTTTTGACCTTTGTGATAATTAATATCTTGTAAAATGAAATTTTCAAAAACCAGCCATTCCGGAAGAATTTATTCTTTGGTCGGAATATTATTCCTCACTTTGTTTTTGCAATCCTGTGCCACTAAGTATGCATTTAACAATTCTTTTGTAGTACCTGCTGCTGAAGGTTCCGTAAAAGTTAAAAAGGATAAAAACAATAATTATAAAGTTATACTGGATGTAAAACGATTGGCAGACCCGAGTCGGCTAAATCCATCCAAAGCAGTATATATCGTCTGGATGGAGACGGCACAAAATGGAACAAAAAATATTGGTCAGTTGAAAACGTCAAGCAGCCTTTTATCCCATGAATTAAAGAGTTCATTAAAAACTGAATCCTCTTCTAAACCAGTCTCCTTTTTTATTACAGCCGAAGACAATGCAGGGATACAATATCCAGAAGGTCAGGAAGTATTGAGAACAAATCATTCCAAGTAAATTCAATAGGTTGATTCAATCCGAAGGAACTACGTTAGGAACGAAGTATCGATGGATCCAAAGATATTTCAGTTTTTCTTGATTTCGCATTAACCAAACCGGGCGCAAAACAAGGAGTGGATGTTTGTTTAGTCCGGGGATTGTCAGGAGGTTGGTAGAAACAGGCCACCGAAGGCTTTAATATTTTCAATTACATTCTTGTTAGATCTGCAACATTTCCAATTACAAACAATAAAGAAAACAAACCAAGAGAAATGTAAATTCCTTCTTTCATATAACTTGTATCTTTTTCCACACTCGTTTTATGACCAATGTCCTCTAACCGCACGATCCACTCTTTGTTTTCAGATATTGTATGCTGTTTAACACTTAAAGTTTGGTCTGTAAGAATAAATTCATTGCTTGTAAAACCCTGTTTTTGAGCAAATCTCAAGGTATCCATCGTGATTCGTAGTTATTCTATTAAAGATCAAAGTCTCTGTATGCATTTATTTAAAAAACAGAATGACCTTAAAAATATTTCAATAACCGTTGCGTTTTGTACTCATTCCTTAGGTCAATATACTCTTCTTCAGTAATCAGATCCCTATTTTTTAGCCAGGAGAGTTGATTAAACATTGTTTCTTCAGGAAGTTCTGGGTCAATTTTTGCGTACTTATTCAATAATTGTTGCTTAGACAATTTGATAATTCCATTAATAAACTCATTTACCTCTTCGGTTGAAGGGCTATCTTGGAAAAAGGTCAGATTTACACCTCCGCCGACCAAATGTATTTCCTTTTTTAGTGGTGAAAATAATGATAGGGCAATCATAAGGCCAAAAAGGATGTATGAGCCAATTACAACTGGAAGATTTCCCATAAAATCATCACTCATAAAGAGTGCAACAGTAATAAACACAAGGAAAGCGGCTAAAATTGAAGACAATATATATAACCGTTTTCTTGTCGCTGATTGGTAGATTAAACAGTGTCCAATTGATTCCAGATTAACCTTCCATTCCTTTAATTCGCCTGATTCTTTTTCTTTGATTCTTAGCTCAAAGCTATTTTGAATCTCAAACTCCTTTCGTTTACCTCCCTGCTTTTGTTTCAATATCATAGTGAATTTCCGAAATGTTTTAGTAATGTTTCAAAATTAGAAAAAAATTGCCGTTTATAAATAAAATGCCGTTTCCCAACTGATCTATTAAATATAACACCCTATATTATTTGTATTTACATTCTACATGCATTAATCAGATGGTTGCAATTTTCGAATAAAAGGGAAACATCATCAAAAATCCTGAGAAAACAGCTTGATTGACGACCCATGCCTATCTTAGTCGACCATCTTCTTTTCTTCACGATAATCAGGTTGAGATGATCCGGATTGTCGGAAGAGAATAGTCAAATTGGCCACCAACTACGGATCCCGTAAAACCATATCAAATTCTGAACAATCATCAGTATCAGAGGATTCAAGATAAACGGCACAGAGTGGACAGGTTTGCCCAATTAACCAGTTGTGGCTGAAAGGAAAAAATTAGTTGTACCATAAAACCAAAATGAAGACAACTTCCCAATGTCGAAAAGGTAGGAATTATGTAACATTTCTCTAAAAATATGTAACTTTTTGTGTTCACTCGTGTGTACCATTATACACAATACAATAATAAAAAATCAAGGAGTCAAATGCTTGTCTTAACGCAGCAGTTACACACAAAACCGGCAATTGAATCATTTGAGACCATGCTCTTGTAATTTAATAGAAAGTTTTTCAACCCTTGTAATGACAAAGAATGACAATTTCGATTTGGAAATTACATCGCTGTTGGAAGCATTCTTTCATAAATACAGTTATGACTTCAGGCAATATTCCGAAGCGCACATAAGGCGCAGGATCATGAACAGGATGAGCATGTCAGGTTTTGAGAATATTGATCAAATGCAATCCAGACTTTTAACGGATGAGGTTTTTGCATCAGAATTTCTGCAGGATTTATCAATAAAAGTAACCGAGATGTTTCGTGATCCGGACTTCTATCGGTCATTTCGCGAAAATGTCATCCCAATTTTAAAAACCTATCCCTTTGTAAAAATATGGCATGCCGGTTGCGCTACGGGTGAGGAAGCCTATTCAGTTGCAATTCTATTGCAGGAAGAAGGCCTGTACGACCGAACAACCATTTATGCTACTGATTTTAATCAGCAGGCATTGTCACAAGCAAAAGAAGGAATTTTTTCCAACAAAATGATGAAAGAATACACTGCAAACTACCAATTATCGGGAGGGAAAGAATCATTTTCGGATTATTATACATCAAATTATGATAGCGTAATCATAAATAAATCTTTAAAAAGAAATATTGTTTGGGCCAATCATAATTTGGTAACTGACAGTGTTTTTGCAGAAGTGCAAGTAATATTATGCAGAAATGTGCTCATCTATTTTGATAAAAATCTGCAAAATAGAGTGCAGAGACTTTTTCATGATAGCCTGATTAATGGTGGCATTTTATGCCTGGGGTCAAAAGAAGGGATCCGGTTTACCGATTTGTCTGAAGCATACACTGAGTTGGATAAAAAACAAAGGATCTTTAAAAAGAAATATTAAAATATGCGCTACGAAGCAATTGTAATAGGGGTTTCTTCCGGAGGTATGAATGCGATGAAAATCATGTTTTCTCTTTTACCAAAGGATTTTAACACTCCCGTTATTATAGTGCAACATATAGGTGCTCATTCTGATAGCCTTTGGATAAAGCTTTTAAATGATAAGAGCAACCTTCCTATAAAAGAAGCGGATGAAAAAGAAAAAATTGAAAATGGGAAAATTTACATTGCTCCGCCTAATTATCATTTGCTAATCGAAAAGGACAGAACCTTTTCCCTTACAGTTGATAAGCATGTAAATTATTCAAGACCATCAATTGATGTATTATTCGAATCGGCAGCCGAAGCTTATGCCGGTAAATTGATAGGAGTAATACTTACAGGCTCTAATAATGACGGAACTAACGGGATAAAACGGGTAAAAGAATGCGGTGGTTTAGCAATTATTCAGAATCCCGAAACAGCTGAATCTGCTTTTATGCCTAAATCGGCCATTGCCGCCATTAAGCCGGATTATGTTTTATCGCTGGAAGCGATCGCAGAATTATTAATTGAATTAGACAAACTAATATAAAATGGGAATGACACTTGAACGAAAAATAGTAACAGGATTTATTGCTTGTGCCTTAATACTTTTCGGGGTTGCGATTTTTTCTTTTAATAACAGTAAAAAATACATCGAATCAAATGCCTTGGTAGATTTTACCAACCAGGTAGTATCTGAGTTCGAACAAACACTAATTTCTACCATTAATGCTGAATCAGGTGTACGGGGCTTTGTCATTACTGGTTCTGATGCCTATCTGGAACCTTTTACAAATGCCAATATAAAAGCAGTTGAACATCTTGATAAAGTAAAGAAACTGACTAAAAATAATCCCGGGCAGCAAAAGAACATTGAGGAACTTGAAAAGGAACTCAAAATGCGTTTTGATAATTTAAGCAGAACCATAGAGCTTCGTAAAAAGGATTTTGAAAAAGCAAAGGAATTAGTAGCTTCAGGAGAAGGAAAACAAATACAAGATAGGATAAGAAAAATAATTGATAGAGCTGAGGGAATAGAATTTACATTACTTGCGGAAAGAAAACAAACAAGTATTGACGATGCCAGCAATTTCAACATTGTTTTTGTCATTTTATTATTGATCATTATTCTGGTTCTTGTCATTGTTTACTATATCGTTAGTTCAAATTTAAGAGCACTTAAAAGAGCCGAAGCCGAAACTGCAGGTAAAAACTGGCTGCTTACAGGTAGCACCGAACTCAACGAAAACTTAAAAGGGGATCAAAGTATTGAAGAACTGGCAAACAACACGATTAGTTTTTTATGCAGTTACCTGAAAGCTAACATTGGGGCCGTTTATCAGTTTAATGATAAAGAGAACGCACTCATCCTTTGCGGGCAATATGCCTTTTCGTCTCCCAATGACACGAAAGTAAAATTTGCACTGAATGAAGGATTAATTGGCCAGGCGGCGCGTGAACAAAAACAAATTTCTATTACAGATATAACTGAAGAGCAAATACGCATTACTTCATCAGTTCTAAATGCCCGGCCCAAACATTTACTCATTATTCCTTTCTTGTTTGAAGGTAAAACAGTGGGTGTCATCGAGATTGGCAGACTTACAGTCTTTAATGAAACAGAACAGGAATTCGTTACTATTTCAATGGACAGTATTGGGATCCGTGTAAATTCAGCAACAGCCAGGAGAAAAATACAGGAGTTGCTTGAAGAAACACAGGTTCAGAGTGAAGAACTTCAATCGCAGCAGGAAGAATTGAAACAAATGAATGAAGAACTGGAAGAGCAGACTCAAAATCTGAAATCACAACAGGAGGAGTTACAAATAACCAATGAAGAACTGGAAGAACAAACCCAATCATTGGAGGAGAAAAACAGAGAAGTTGAAGCTTCCAGAAACGACATTGAACTGAAGACGAAACAACTTGAGATAAGCAGCAGGTACAAATCTGAATTCTTGGCCAATATGTCGCATGAGTTAAGAACTCCTCTTAACAGTTTGCTCATTTTGTCAAAAGATTTATCTGAAAACAGGAAGAAAAATCTTGATAAAATCCAGGTTGAGAGTGCCGAAATAATTTATAAAAGTGGTCATGATTTGCTCTTACTAATTAATGAAGTTCTCGACCTTTCCAAGATTGAAGCTGGAAAAATGTCGATAAATATTGAAAGTGTATCATTGAAATATTTTGCCGATGATATTGTTCGAATTTTTAGACATCACGCAGAACAAAAAGGGCTGAAACTAACCTGCAAATTGGATGCTGCATTACCCGAAACCATCCGCACCGATTTACAACGATTAAACCAGATTTTAAAAAATCTTTTATCCAACGCCATAAAATTCACCGAAAAAGGAAGCGTCAATATAACGATTGACCGAAATTCAGAAACCACCTTGAACATATCCGTCAGAGATACAGGTATAGGAATTCAGGAAGACAAACAAATGGCAGTATTTGAAGCTTTTCAACAAGCTGAAGGTGGCACTTCCAGAAAGTATGGAGGTACAGGTTTAGGCCTTTCCATTTCACGGGAACTTGCAAAATTATTAGGAGCTGAAATTAGGCTAAGCAGTAAATTAAACGAAGGTTCCACTTTTTCTCTCATCATTCCATTAGAGATAATTAACCAAGAGGAAGTATCGGAGCCTTACAACAAAACAGGCGCAGATTTTAAGATCCCCGGCTCTGAACACGATCCGAAATATTTAAATTATCCCGGTATTGCAGATGACAGAGATAAAATAACCACAGGCGATGCGATCCTGCTCATCATTGAAGACGATCTTCAATTTGCTTCTATTCTTGTCGAACAAGCCAATAAAAAAGGATTCAAATGTTTGATGGCAGCAAGCGGCGAAGATGGTTTAAATCTTGCTACAAAATACAAACCCCATGCGATCATTTTGGATATAAGTTTGCCTGGAATCAACGGGCATCAGGTATTGGTTGAATTAAAAGCAAACCCATCTGTAAGACACATCCCGGTACATATTATTTCTGCAAATGACCCGTCGACAGAAGCGATCAAGTCAGGAGCAATTGAATGTCTTGTGAAACCGATCGGTAAAAAGGATATGGAAGAAGCATTTAATAGAATTGAAAACTTTGTCAGCAGAAAAATAAAAAACGTACTTCTGATCGAAGACAGTGCGAATTCGAGAAAGGCGTTGCGCATCCTCATTGGAAAGGAAGATATACGCTGTTTTGAAGCAGAAACCGGCAAAATGGCGCTGGAAATTTATCAGCAAAATCATATAGATTGTGTCGTTCTTGATCTTGGTTTGCCGGATATGAGCGGGTTTGACCTAATCAATAAATTGGAGAATATAAATGGGAAAGATAGGGCACCTGTGATTGTTTACACAGGGAAGGAGCTTACAAAAGAAGAAAACACAGAGCTTCAAAAACATGCTGAAACCATAATAATAAAAGGGGTCAAATCGGAAGAACGATTGTTGGATGAAACCGCTCTTTTCCTTCATAGGACAATAACCAGTCTGCCAAAATCAAAGCAACTCATCATCAATAACTTACATAACAAAGAGGTCATATTTAATGACAAAAAAATATTATTGGTTGATGATGATTCACGAAATGTTTTTGCCTTATCTAAAATATTAAATGAGCGTGGAATGGTGATCATAAAAGCAGAAAATGGGAAATATGCGTTGGAGGCTTTGGAAATTCATCCTGACATTGACCTTGTATTAATGGATATTATGATGCCTGAAATGGATGGTTATGAGGCCATGAGGCAGATAAGATCTCAAAAAAAACACCACGGTTTACCCGTGATTGCGCTCACGGCAAAAGCCATGAATAATGACAAACAAAAATGCATCGATGCTGGTGCCAACGATTATATAGCAAAACCTATTGATGTTGAGCGCTTGCTATCCCTGATGCGTGTATGGATGAGTAAATAAGTATAAACAATTAATATTTAAATAATTAAAATGGAATCAGACAAACCTGTTAAAATATTGTTGGTTGACGACCATACAGAAAATTTATTCTCACTCGAAGTAATTTTTTCGGACGAGAATTACTTGTGTGTCAGAGCGAATTCAGGCAAGGAAGCAGTAAATATTCTCAGCAATGACGAGGATTTTGCCATTATATTAATGGATGTGCAAATGCCAATCATGGATGGATTTGAAACTGTGGAACTAATCCGGCAAAATAAAAAACTACAACGCATTCCGATTATTTTCCTGACCGCCAGCATGGATAGTTCAGTTCAGATATTCAGAGGATATCTTGCCGGTGCAGTTGATTATCTTACCAAACCATTTTCTCCGGTAATATTAAAGGCAAAAGTGGCTGTTTTTGTCGATCTGTACAAAAAGAATCATGAATTGATGCAGCAGGCAGAAGAGATGAAAAGGCTCAATAAAAATGTTGCCATCGAAAAATTACTTTCCCAATATACACTAAGCATTATCGAGGCAATCCATGATCCATTATTTGTAATCAATCCCGAAGGAATAATAACAGATATGAATAATGCATCGATAAAAATAACTGAAGCGAAATCGCGCGACAATTTAATTGGCGCATTATTTCTTGACTATTTCACCGATGTCCATAAGGTTGGTGAAGGTTGCCAACAAGTATTTTCTGAAGGTTTTCTTAACGGTTACCCGTTAACCTTTATGAACAGTCAGAGAACCAATGTATTATTTAACGGATCAGTTTATAATGACGATAGAGGGAAAGTATTGGGGGCGGTATTGGTTGCCAG
>Ga0302288_1002554_pt1 | contig 10582 bp, 11 predicted proteins | sample III_Fen_N1_1_FD_194549 | JGI IMG/M metagenome (GOLD analysis project Ga0302288, IMG submission 194549) | Peat permafrost microbial communities from Stordalen Mire near Abisko, Sweden - III_Fen_N1_1 | ecosystem: Environmental > Terrestrial > Soil > Wetlands > Permafrost | place: Sweden: Abisko...
TTATGGACTTCCAACTCTTTGGGAAGATGGTATTACTGGAACAACAGTCTCAGTTGGAACATTTACAAAAAGTACAACAGTTAAAACAGGTCAGATACAATATTATATAGACGCTAAACATTTGGATATCACTGCTCCAACTGCAACAGTTGCATATTCTGTAACTACACCAACTAATAGTGATGTGATAGCAACTATTACACCAAGTGAAGAAATCGTAGGAAATTTGACTCATACATTTACTGATAATGGTTCATATACTTTTAATTTTACTGACTTAGCTGGTAATACAGGATCAGTAATAGCAACTGTTTCAAATATAAATAGAACTATTCCTGTAATTACTATTTTAGGAGTAAACCCATTGTCCGTTTATAATGGAAGTTCTTATGTAGATTCTGGTGCTACAGCGGTTGATGTAAATGATATAAAACTAACAGTTACATCAAGTAATACAGTTGATACATCTAAGGTTGGTACTTATACCGTTACTTATACTGCAATAGATGCTGTTGGAAATGTAGCAACAGCTACAAGAACAGTAAATGTAATAAATTCTGTTGTTTCTAGTGGTGGTGGATCATCATACACTCCAACAACTACTCCTATAGTTCCTGTTAAAATTACTGAAGGATGTTTACCTGGAAACTTATTCAATACACTTACTGGAAAAGCTTGTACAACTCAAATTGTAGGACAAGTTCTAGGTGCACAATCATTTAACTTCACACTTTCTCTTAAAAAAGGTTCAAAGGGAAATGAAGTTACTGAACTTCAGAAATTTTTAATCACCGCTGGACATTTAACTGGTACTGCTGATGGTGTCTTTGGTTTAAAAACTAAAGCAGCTGTTGTTAAATTCCAAATTGCAAATGGATTGAAAGGGGATGGAGTTATAGGAAAAGTGTCTCGAGCAATTTTAAACAAATAAATTAGAATTATCTAAATAAAACCTCATCTTTACAGATGAGGTTTTATTATGTATAATACACGCATGATTTCTTGGCTTAAAAAACATTTTATTCCACACGAAGGGAATAATCATCGTCCTCATTTTTTACATAAAGAGAGTATTCGAAATGTCCTTATTCTTGTTATATTCTTAGAAGTATTTACATTTTTAATACCAACTCTATCTCAAATAAATAGAACAGGTGGAATGGCAGCAGTTTTACCTGCAATATTGTCTGATCTTACTAATGAAGAACGCCAAACTCAGAATCTTCAAAATCTTACTGTTAATCCAATATTAAATGATGCAGCAGAGATGAAAGCCACAGATATGGCTACAAAGGGCTATTTTGCCCACACAAGCCCAGAAGGCAAGACTCCTTGGTATTGGCTCTCACAAGTTGGATATAAATATCAATATGCTGGAGAGAATCTAGCTATTAATTTTAGTGATTCAAAAGATGTTACCAATGCTTGGATGGCAAGTCCTACTCATAAAGCAAATATTATAAAAGAAAATTATACCGAAGTTGGTACTGGGGTAGCTACTGGTATGTACGAAGGAAAGGAAACAATTTTTGTGGCACAAGTATATGCAAATCCTCTTCCAAAAACAATAGAACAAATAGAACCAATAAAGACAGAAGCTAAAAACAATGGAATTGTATCTAATCTTGCAACAATAAATGAATCATCAAATGTCCTAGGAGCTGAGACTGTTACAAAAACAGAAAATACAAATACAATTACTCCTGTAAAAGTAGAAACAAAAATAATAGATACTACGCCTAATCAGATAAAACCAATTCAAACATCTACATTTATACAGAAAGCTTTTGCTTCACCTCGTGGTACTACAAATACAATCATGTCTATTCTTTTTGGAATAGTAGTTATTTCATTACTTTTAAATATATTTATTAAAATAAAGCATCATCATCCTGATTTAATAACAAATGGATTAATAACTCTTGTTATTATAGGTGCTATATTGGTTGCTAATTATTATCTTACTCATCGTGATATGGTTACTACTCAAAGCTTAGATTATTCAAGTGAGGGTAAGTAAAATAATTATAATTAGCATTATCATTTTTAGAGTTTTACAAGAAGGATTAGTTTAAAAAATATAATATCAAAAATGAAAAGGGGCTGAATTGTAATACAATTCAGCCCCTTTTCTTAAACCTCCTCCCATTGACAAACCCCCATAATTATGCTATCATATAAGTAGAGGTTAGTTCTTTGCCATAATTCATTTTTAATTTAAATATATAAGATTTTCCAAGTTTCTCTAAGTAGGGAAGTTTAGAAAATCTTATATAAACAAAATTTAAATTTTAAAAAAATGAAAAAGTTAACATTGTTATTTTTGATTTGCTTATCAGGTATTATGATTTCATGTTCAACTGAATCACCATTGGATAATTTACCATTTGTGGTTACAGGGATTGAACCAGTGAATAATTCTGATATGGCAAATTACTTTCAAAATAATGAAACATTGCTTACGGCAAAACATTTTGTTCTTGCTCCTGTTGGTAAATTCCAAATAGGAGATACAATCTCATCTGCTTATTTTTATTAAATAAGTAAAAAATCAAATAAATCGTCATTGTGTTAAACAATGACGATTTTTTATTTGTGAGCTGTATTTTATAAAAAAATTAGCCGTGTATCTTATTAAGATGCACGGCTAATATAATATTTAATCTAATTTATAAAAAATAATTAGATAGTTTTGAGAGTCCCAATCAAAGTCAAAAACTCCAAGATCAAATTCAAATAAATTTTGTGGGTTACAGTCAATAACTGGATCCCAAAAATTGCCATCAGAATCAATCCACATTGTAGAATTTTTATTTTTTTCAATCCTTTTCCATTCTCCGGCTACTCCTTGAACTCCTACTAAATCGGGGTAGTTTTCTGAGAATTTTATACAATCTTCTGCTTTTGTTTGTTCCGGGTCAATAACATAAAATACATCAACATTATAAAATTCTCCCAATTCCAATTTATCCAATGCTTTTGGAAATTTTTTGATAAATTGATCGTAGTCTTTATAATAATAGAATTCTTTCTTGTATTTTGCTCGAGCAAAAGAAACATTAGCTGTACCTAAGTAAATTTTTGAATTTACTATGAATTGTTTATACAATTTAAAATAGCCATTACTGTTGTTTTCCATAGGAATGTTTTTTAATGAGCAAACTCGCTCTGTTTATACTTAGAAAAGTTTTTCCTTACATTACAACTTATTTTGCTGTTTAGCAAGGTAATATATTAAATTATTTGTATAAATATTTTTAAATTTATTTATTGACAGGTCACTATAATTATGCTATTTTGACAAAGTAATAGTTCTTTGAAAAATCTTTTTAAATTAGATTTTTATTGAATTCTCCCAGTTTCTTTATGGAGGTTGAGAGAATTCAATAAATTTTTGTCTAATTAAAATAAAAGAAAAATGAAAAAAAATGTTGTGATTTTTTGCGTTAGTTTGACGCTAGGTCTTATTTTGCTTCCAGTTTTGTGGGCTACTTATTACTCTGTCATAAAGGGTGATAAAATACATACCTATAATCGTTTCTATGCGACTGATGGTATTCATGAGCAATTCAATCCATGGGCATTAATTTCTCCCATACAGATTGAAAAACAAAGTATTGTGAATGATACGATTCGTTTTAAACACAAGGTAATATATCCTTGTGCTCAAAATTATTTAGGAATTGGTGAAAATTTTATTTCAGATCAAATTTCTAATTTTATTTCAGATTCAGTCGTGAGGATTGAAATTAAAAATAAAGAGGATTTTGATCGCACATCTTATGGTGTTCGGGAATATAAAAATCCAGAAATTCGGAGAGTAAATAAACCTTATGTTTCAAATTTGTCATTAATCGGGACAGCTTCTCCAGAATGGATTGGATATGGATTTAAAAAATCTATACAACCGGGTCATATTGAAAAGGAGAATTTAAGATTAGCTAAAGAGCGATTGTTTAATATTTCAAAGATTTTAGAGAAAAATGGATTTACTATAAATCGTAAAAGAATTACAGAAATTCAATTATCAAAAGAATCAGTTAATGCTGTTTTGAAGGATAAAAATCTTTTAAATGAAATGAGATATGTAGAAGCAAAAGGGAATATAATTGTTGAAAAAGTTAAAATAACAACAATAATATTGCCGTTCGTTATGATTCCTCTGTGGTTTCTCTTATTAGGTTTAATTTCTATTGGATTAATTAAACTCTTTAAATTAATAAAATTTGATTTTAAAAATTTATTAATTAGAATTGGAACTGTTATTGTTCCAATATCAATATTAGTTGGAATATTAATCATATTGGCTTTGTTTATTTTTGCAATTATCAATGGTTTATTTTTACCATTTATTTTTGTAATCGTAATAATAAGCTTGTTATTATTCCGCGAAAAGATAATAAATTTTTTATTGATTAAGATTGGGTTTATTATTCATTTGATTGAACGTTTTTGTAATTGGACTAATAGAAATTTTAGAATTTTTAAAATATGGTGGAAAAGTAAAGATTCTTCTGACCAAGTTTTATATATTTTAGCCCCATATTCTATTATTATTACAATACTCGCAATCTATTTATTGGCAGTAAAATAATACCTTGAAGTTCCTTTTCTAGATAAACTAATGTAAAGTTTTTAAAATTACATAAGGAAAAAGAGTAAGCCTAAAAGTAAAATTACTCACACCCACAGTCGATAACTTTGTTATCGACTGTTTTTTATTAATTTTTTTTATAATAAAATCGCTAATTGTTTGCAATATATAACGGTGGTATAATGTTTTTACATTAGAAGAAGTTTATAACTCTTATTAGTTTTGTTTTTCAAATTTATTTATGAATAAAAAAATTTTAATTTATGTTTTAGTTACAATAGTACTATTGGGAATCATATATTTATTGTTTTTTAGAAAAACTTCAAATAGCATAGTTCCTGTTCCTGTAGGTGTAACAGAAAATCAAACCCCGATTAAACCAATAGATATTGTTAATAATAAAACATTAACAACTATTCCTGAGGGTAATATTGTCTCTTCAAAAAATTATTCTATATCAATAGTTAATTTTTCTTTTGACCAAAGTACTTTAAATATCAATAAAGGGGATACTGTTATTTGGACAAATAATGATGATGCTCCACATCAAATTTCAGGTAATAATTTAAATAGTCTAGTTTTAAATAAAGGTCAAACCTTCTCACATACTTTTACTGAAATAGGAACGACTGATTATCATTGTTCTATTCATCCTTTCATGACAGGAACTATAATAGTTAAATAAATTATATTAATAGTTTATTTATGAAATCTTCAATGAGGTCATACTAAGTGACCCGCCAACTAGAGTGTCATTAAATAATTCAATTTTTTCATTATTTTCTTTTAATCCTAATATATAAATTAATGGTAAGTAATGATCTGGTGTTGGAATCGCTAGTTTAAAATCATCTCCTTGTTTTTCGTAATTTATTAGAGGTTCAAAATTCCAACTTAAAATATTTTCATTAATAGTTTTCTGAGCTCTTCTTGCCCAATCATATCCAAAATCATAAGTTTCGATATTTTCAAAATCTATCTCGTTTAAATTGTGAACAATATCTCCGCTTCCAATAATAAGAATACCTTTTTCTCTTAGAGACGAAAGTTTTTTAGCAAGATTAAAATGATATTGTGCGGGTTTAGTATAATCAATACTAATCTGTATAACTGGAATATCAGCTTTAGGATACATATGTCTAAGCACTGACCAGGTTCCATGATCAAGCCCCCATTTTGTATCCAAATCAGCTTTTATAGGATGGAGTAATCTTTGAACTTCCTTTGCTAGTTCTATGTCTCCATTTGCAGGGTATTCTATTTTATATAATTCTTTTGGAAAACCTCCAAAATCATGTATAGTTTTGGGTTTTTCCATGGCAGTTATTTTTGTACCTTCAATAAACCAATGAGCTGAAATACAAATTATTGCATTAGGTTTTTCTATTTCCTTTGCTATTTTATTAAAATTTTTAGTAAATTCATTTTCTTCTATTGCATTCATCGGACTACCATGACCAATGAAAAGAAGTGGAGTTTTCTTTGTGTTCATAAGATATAAATTATTTTATAAATTCTGGTTTAAGTTGAAGGGAATCATTGTTTACTATAAAACTAAAGCTTTTGTATTTTTCACTTTTATAAAGGAAAGAGAAATAGTTATCTAGTTCTTTGTTTACTTCATTTGCTAACCACTTGGAGGGGATTGGAAAGCCATATAAACTAACAGAAGATAGTTCTAGTCTTATTTTATTTTCAACAGAAATAATATGAGCATCAAAAGAAAAATGACCATTTATAAACTTATGGAAATTAGCGGTAACTTTTATATTGTCGTTGTCTTTTGTTAATAGCACATTACTAATTGAGGGATTTTTCATTTTTTGGGTTTCTGTTTCAAAGAGATAGTTTAATTCAGGAATAGTAAATATATATTTATCGGAATTAGTAATTACTGATTCTATATCCTTTTTTTCAAAACCATCCACCCATATCTGATATTTATTTGATAGTTCTATTTTAGCTTTGTCATCTAATGTATTAGTTTCAATTGGCGCTTGATTTTGTACTGTAGGGGTTTGATTAAACCACCAAAAAGCTGAAGTGGTAAATGGTAGACAAAAAGAGATTATAATAATAAATAGTAACGCTGAAATATTTTTATTAAACATACGTTTATTATATCATATCTGTGTAAGTCATATTCCACCAAAGAAAAATCCACCAAAGTGAATTTTTCTTTGGTGGATAAATAATTTTTTGCAATTATTTAATTTTTAATTACATTGCTATGACAGCTTTTTTCTCAGTTTCCAATTCTTTGAAAGAATTGTATTCCGAGTGGCATAATCCTCGATTTTCGTTTTCTCTTAAAAACCAAAGATCAAGAATTGGATCATGTTTTGTAAGATTATAAAGTGCACTTTTTTGTTTTGTGCACCTTTTGCCTATACCAACACATAGTAATAATTCGTCAGAATTACTAAGAAAAATGAATTGTCCAGATAATACACCGTGTACTTCTTTGCTTAAGTCTGTCTTTATTGTATGTAAGTCACCGCATACACTAAGAAATTCAAATTCATTTTCTGCTAGCTGTCTTTTCTTAAATGTCTCAAGCTTTTCAACTAAGGCATTTTTCCTTTTTTGAAGATCATTAATTTTTTCCATATTTTCATGTTTTTAAAAGTTTAAAAATAGAAATTTAAAAAAACTACCATTAATAAAATGGTACAATTATCTATATAATCTGTCAAATGTTATTTATTTAAAATAAGTGACTCACAGCCAAACTGAGTAATATCAGAATATTGACCAGAATTCATTCCAAAATAGTTCAGTATTGTTGGAGCAATATCACATTGTTTTTTATTTTTAGGGCTTATATTTTTATCAATTAAATTATGATTATTTGTGATCAAAACAACTTTCATAGTATCTGCATTTTCAATATTATGGTTTTTTGATCCAACATTCCAACCATGATCACCACTTATTATTATTTGAGGTTTTAAATTAACAGAATTTATATAATCTAATAAATAACCGAGACCACTATCAACATTTATTAAAGATTCATCATATAAGGTAGAAGGTACTCCAAAAGTATGACCAGCACAATCAGGGCCTCCAAGATAAATATAAAGATAAAATGATTGATTCCTATATTTTTTTATAAATTCTAATGATTTAAGAATGACGTCATTACTATTGGTGCATTTGTTATTTACATAATCATTTTGAGGATATGTTTTTTTATCTTGCCACCAGGAAATTACTGATTTAGCATTTGAAAGTATAGATAGGGGAATATAACAAGTTTCTTTTCCATAAATCGAGCCAAGATTAATTTTAGAATCGAATCCAGATAATCTCTCAAAGATAGTCAGACCACGAGGTATTATAGCTCCACATCTATTGTCTGAAATACCAGTAATAATGGATCCTAATCCAGTAAGTAACTCCGCATTACCTGGAGCTGTTTCTGGAGAAGTGTGTCCAGTAATTATAGCCTCATTGTTTTCTCCATTATCGGTGATTATTTTTTTAAAATTAGGTAATTTTTCTTGTTGTAGTAAATTATTGTAATTACTAACTTGCATTCCATCTATGCCAATAAATATCATTTGTTTTAATTCTGTTTTTTTACCTTGAGAATAAAAGTAAAATAATCCTAAAATAATAATTAGGATAAAAATTAAAATAAGAAGTCCAGCTAAAACTTTTTTATTCTTGAACACTATTTAATTATATCAAATTTAATAAATAAGTACTTCTAATTTGAAAAATTAATTTCAAAAGGATACATACCCATTCCACAAGTACCTTGTAATTTTCCTACTTTTTGAGTACCAAGATCAATATCGGTTGTACCTGATTGAGGAAGGCTTTTAAAAATATTCATAGTTGGAATTCGTACAGAAGAAGAACAATCAAAGGTTCCGTTTGTATTAATACGAAGAATAGTGGGGATTCCTGCTAAAGCTTTACTTACACGAGGAGTGTATCCACCCTTTGCTTGTAATTCAATAATTTGTACATTATTAACAATAGAAACATTGTTCACAGGAACTTTTTGTGAAGTAGTTTGATTAGACTTATTGGTAATAATAAGAGCAAAAGCAATTAAAATAACAGAGACAATTATGGCAGTGATTATATTTTTTTTCATATGATTTATTTAAAAGTTAAATAATGGTGGCATTAATCCAATAATAACTAAACTATTAAGAATATTCATTATTGCAAAGAGTATAACAATAAGTCCAGCTGTTTTAAAGAATATTCCAGATTTTTTACTATCTTTAATACTAAATGAACTAAAACTAACCAAAGCAAGAACGGGAAGAGTTCCTAGTGCAAAAGTAAACATAGTTAAAGCTCCACTCCAAAAATTACCAGTTGAGAGAGTATAAATCTGCATTGATTGAGTAAATCCACATGGTAAGAAAAATGTAGCAATTCCAACTAGAAGAGGAGTTAGTGAATGATTTAATTTAGATAAACTAAAAGCTCTTTTTGAGATAAATTTAGGCATACTTATTTGAGCTTTCTTTGTAAAATCAAATATGTCTAAAAGATTAATTCCCATTATAAGCATAACGATTCCTATAAATAAACCTAATGCGAAAGTTGATCCTGTGTTTAAAGTAAAAACACTTCCTAAAGCTCCTATTACTCCACCTAATAAAAAGAAGGAAACGAGTCTACCTAAATGGAAGAGAAGTTGAGGTTTAACTTTATCACCCTCACGAGCAAATGTTGCAGACATTGATAATAAAAGTCCACCAACAACTGCCATACATGTAGATAATGATGCAACAATTCCTACTACGAAAGCAGTCCAATAGGATACTTTAGAAGTATTAATAAGGTTTATAATTCCAATTTTTTGTAAAACAATAAAAAATACTATAAATAAAATTGCTATTGGCACTGCAGTTTTAAAATCAGACCAATTTTTCTTAATATTTTCTTTTTCAATAGAAAGTGAATAGCCATGTGGTTTTATTAGGGCTGTTAACTCTTCCATTATTTGAATATCTGATTTATCTCCAAAATCACCTTCAACTTCTACTGAATTATTTTTTAGACTCGATTTAACATTTATTACATTGGGAAATTCTTTTAACTCGCTTTCTGTTAATAGTACGCAAGAGTTACAATGCATTCCGTTTATATGAAAGATATATTTTTTATTTTGATTTTCCATATTATTTATATTTTTTTAGTTTTTAATCTAAGTGAATTTCCGACGACAGAAATAGAACTTGTTGCCATAGCGACAGATGCAAAAATTGGATTTAATAAAATATGAAACAATGGATAAAGTGCTCCCATAGCTACAGGAATTAATATAACATTATATCCGAATGCCCAGAAAAGATTTTGCCGAATAGTTTTCATAGTTTTCTTTGATAATACAATCGCTGTTGCTACTGATTTTAAATCTTTATTAATAAGAGTGATATCTGCAGCTTCAATGGCTACATCAGTTCCATTTCCCATAGCAATTCCAACATCAGCAGCTGCAAGAGCTGGTGCATCGTTTATACCATCTCCAACCATAGCAACTACTTTACCTTCCGCTTGAATTTTTTTAACTTCTGCTTCTTTTTGATCGGGTAATACTTCTGCAAGAATTCGATTAATACCTAATTTTTGGCCAATAGCATTAGCTGTTCTTTGGTTGTCTCCAGTAATCATAACAACTTCAATACCAAGTTTTTGTATAGCAGCTAAACCTTCTTTAGCACTTTCTTTAACAATATCAGCTACAGCGATTAGTCCAATGAGTTTATTTTCAGAACCAATCATCATAACTGTTTTACCACTATTTTCCATTTCACTAATTTTATTAATAGTAGAACTTATATCAATAAGTTCTTTATCCATAAATCTTTTATTACCAAATACAATTTTTTTATCATCAATGTAACCGGAAACACCATGACCAGGAACAGCTTCAAATTTTTCAACTTTTAACAAAACAAGTTTTTTAGTTTCTGCTTCCTTAACTATTGCTTCAGCTAAAGAATGTTCTGAACC
>Ga0302288_1002556_pt1 | contig 10578 bp, 7 predicted proteins | sample III_Fen_N1_1_FD_194549 | JGI IMG/M metagenome (GOLD analysis project Ga0302288, IMG submission 194549) | Peat permafrost microbial communities from Stordalen Mire near Abisko, Sweden - III_Fen_N1_1 | ecosystem: Environmental > Terrestrial > Soil > Wetlands > Permafrost | place: Sweden: Abisko...
ATCAAAAATCATCTGGGACAATTTACCACTTTTAATGAATTCAGTGACTTATTAAAATCCAAAGACGTTACATACTCCAGAATCAGCCGTTGCCTCATACATATCCTTCTGAATGTCAAGAAAGATGCTCTGGCTGCTTATATGTCAGAAGATAATATCTTATATGCAAGGATGCTGGGATTCAGGCAGGAGGCTCGACCACTGTTAAATGCCATAAAAAAGAACAGTCAGATTCCCCTTCTTTCCAAGATGGCTGATGCCAGTAAAAAAATAGACGCAACGGGAGTGATGATGCTAAAGGAAGATGTAATGGCTTCTCATGTATATGAATCCATTGTGTCTTCTACCTTTAATCTTCCATTATCCAATGAATATACAAGAAAAATCGTTAAGCATTAGCTTAACGATTTTTTATTACAAGTCATCTCATATATTAAATTTGTTTATTTGGAATTCTTCGCATAAGAATTCCATTTTTTTCAAGAACACATGTATTTTTAGTATTATTTTTCAAGCTACGATTGGCGCAAGTATCGTCGTAATATCTTGAAAAAAGAACGATTCCTCTCTCTTCCACGATCAGGCTCTCTTCACTTGCATTGATAATGATTTCCAGGTAATTATCTATCCAGCCCACTTTTTGAAATTCTATGACTCTTGGATTAGGGTATTCACTGGTAAAATGAAAATTTCTGGTTTTTAGAAGTGATTCCTCTTTCCTTATCTGAATCAGATTTTTCATTGTCATAATTCTATCCTCAAAGGTTCCTTTTTCAATTTCCTTCCATGGCATACACCTTCTGCAGTCAGGATCGTAGCCTCCCTCCAAAGCAATTTCCGTTCCATAATAAATGCAGGGACTTCCCGGCATGGTAAACAGAACTGCCAACTGCTGGTAAAATTCGTCCAGATTCTGGCTACGGCTTGCAAGCCTGATGGTATCATGGGAATCCAAAAGATTAAACAACACATCATTGGTCTGTTGCATATATCTGGTATAACAGCGGTTTATGGTATATTCAAAGTCTTCTTTAGTAAGATTTTTATCTACCCAGAAGTCCTTTATGCTCTCTCCCAGTGGATAATTCATAACACCGTCAAATTCATCTCCTCTTAGCCAAGGAAAAGCATCGTGCCAGATTTCTCCAAGTATGTAAAAATCTGGATTTATACTTTTCAAACGATGATGTAGTTCTTTACAGAAAGTATGTGAAACTTCATTTGCCACATCAAGTCTGAGTCCGTCCACTTTGTATTTTCTGATCCATTTTTCACAGATATCTAAAAAATAATCCCGGACTTCTTTTAAATTAGTATTTAATTTTGGCATATCATCGTAGAAAGCAAATGTATAAAGCTGATTTTTCTTAGCAGCTCCTTTTCCAATATCCATCGGCCATTCATTTATCATAAACCAGTTATAATAGGGAGACTTTGGTCCATTTTTGACAACATCCTGCCAGGGGGCAAAATATTTCCCACAATGATTAAACACTCCGTCCAGCATAACTTTCATGCCTTTTTCATGGGCTTTTTCGACCAGTGTAATAACTATTTCTTCTGTACCGAAATGCTGGTCGATACTGTCATAATCCGTTGTATCATATTTATGACTGGTTGGTGACTGGTTTATAGGTGTGAGATATAACCCGGTAACCCCAAGATTTTCCAGATAATCCAGCTTGTCAATAATCCCCTCCAGATCTCCACCAAAAAATTCCTGATTACTTACCTTTCCATTTTCTCTCCACTCCTTAACACCTGCCGGATCATTTTCTTTATTTCCATTACAAAATCGTTCTGGAAATATCTGATACCAGATGGTTTCGTTCACCCAGGCGGGAGTTTTCGGTATATCACTGGAATTCATCCAGGGGAACACAAAATACTGTTTACTTCTTTCTTCCATACTAAACTGTTGCTCACTTAAAAAACCATCCTCAAAAAAATACCATTTTTCATCTTCTGTAATCAGTTCAAAATAGTATTTGAGACGTTTAAAAGGCGGAGTTATGGTAGTTGTCCACCAAAGTTGATTTTTTAGCCTCTTTTTAAAAGGAATGTTTGTAGAAACCGCACCACTCCATCCTTTATCTGCTCCAAGTATTCCTGATGAAAATGGATCACCGTGGATTATGTTTACATATTTTACATCATATCCGGTTTTTATATTGATAATTAATTCATTCTCATTTATGGGATAACAATAATTATCGCATGCTCTGTGATAAACTGCATTAAAGTCCATAAAGTACCTCCTTATGTTTAGGAAAACGTTTTCCTTATAGGAATATAATAACGGCATCCGTGAAAAAAATCAAATACTTTTTTCGGAAGCCGTTATTTTTTATATTATTTAAAGTTCTACAAATGGTTCCTATATGATTCTTATATGATTCTATATAATCTTTAATCTTTAATTTTTAAAGCTATGAATTGGAGCTGGAATTCTGCCACCACGATTAATAAAAGCATCACAGGAAAACCGGTTTACTGGCATAATAGGCGCATAACCTAAAAGTCCACCAAATTCAACTGTTTCACCAACGCCTTTACCAATAACAGGGATAATACGTACTGCTGTAGTTTTCTGATTAATCATTCCAATAGCCATTTCGTCTGCTATGATTCCTGATATAGTAGTAGCTTTTGTATCCCCTGGAATTGCTATCATATCAAGGCCTACAGAGCACACACAGGTCATTGCTTCTAATTTTTCAAGTGTCAGAGCCCCTGCGATAACTGCATCAATCATACCCTGGTCTTCACTAACAGGAATAAAGGCTCCGCTTAATCCACCAACATAAGAAGATGCCATTACTCCACCTTTTTTTACCTGATCATTTAAAAGTGCCAGTGCAGCTGTTGTGCCTGGTGCACCTGCCATTTCAAGTCCAATTTCACAAAGAATATCAGCAACTGAATCCCCGATTGCAGGAGTCGGTGCCAGTGAAAGGTCTATGATACCAAAAGGAATTCCCATTCTCTGGGAAGCTTCCTGTGCTACTAACTGACCAACACGGGTTATTTTAAATGCAGTTTTCTTTATAGTTTCACAAAGAACTTCAAAATTCTCACCACGAACTTTTTCCAGGGCTGTTTTTACAACACCAGGTCCGCTTACGCCAACATTTATAATAGCATCAGCTTCTGTTACACCGTGGAATGAACCTGCCATAAATGGATTATCATCCGGGGCATTACAGAAAACCACAAGTTTGGCACAGCCAAGGGAGTCGTTATCTTTGGTATATTCTGCCGTCTGGATTACAATTTCACCCATTAACTTAACCGCATCCATATTGATACCGGTTTTTGTGGAACCTAAATTAACGGAGCTACAGACTCTTTCTGTTTGGGAAAGCGCAAGGGGAATGGATCTGATTAGCAATTCATCTGCTTTTGTCATACCTTTTGAAACCAGTGCGGAATATCCTCCTAAAAAGTTTACTCCTACTTCTTTTGCTACTTTATCAAGAGTTTTTGCAATACTTGCAAAATCTTCGATGCTTTTACAGGCAGAGCCGCCTACCAATGCTATAGGTGTAACGGAAATTCTTTTGTTTACAATGGGAATTCCAAATTCTTTTTCTATATCTTTTCCTGTTTGAACCAGATTATTTGCAATTCTACTGATTTTTTCATAAATATTCTGATTCAGTTTATTGATATCACTATCGATACAGTCCAGTAAACTGATGCCAAGAGTTATGGTTCTTACATCCAGATTCTCCTGCTCTATCATTTTATTAGTTTCTGCTACTTCGTACATGTTAATCATGGAAAGTCCTCCGGATTCTTTATTTAAATTCTGTGCATCTTGTCAAAAATGTCTTCTCGCTGGCATTTGATCAGAACACCGATTTTCTCACCTGCTTCTGTTAAATCATCGCAGATTTCTCCAAAAGGCTTGGTTGCTTCATTCATATCCACAATCATCATCATGTTAAAATAATCCTGAACTATAGTCTGTGAAATATCCAAAATATTAATTTTGTTTTCAGCCAGATAAGTACATACTTTTGCAATGATTCCTACTGTATCTTTTCCTACCACTGTAATAATTGTTTTTTTCATAATTTCCTCCGTGAATGTTTTATTTATACCTCAATTAAAGGTGAAGGTTCACTTCTTTTTGCAACCGTAATCGGGAAATCATCCCCTTTATACGGGCAATCAGCCATGGTTATTTCTACTCTGACTGTTTCATAGGCTAGGTCTGGCATATTATTTTCTGCGCTTAAATGCCCAAGCACAATAGCTTTTAGATTATCATGCAAAATACTGCTTAACAGTCTGCCTGAAAGCTCATTGGATAAATGTCCTCTGTCTCCAAGTATTCTTTGTTTCAGATAATAAGGATAAGGCCCTACCTGAAGCATTCTCACATCATGATTTGCCTCCAGTAATATGGCATCCAGTCCCTGAAGATTTCCTGCAATATAATCATCATATGTTCCAAGGTCTGTAATTACCGCTATCTTCTTTTTATCATGCAAAAAGCGATAGGCCACAGGCGATGCAGCGTCATGAGATATTTTTAAAGGATCTATCACAATGTCTTTAATACTGCATTTTTCATCCGGCTGGATAATTCTTAAAAGTTCCGGATCAATATTCCCTAACTGGTTCATCTGGGCAACTGCATTAAGGGTTCCTTTTGTAGCATAGATAGGAATGTGAAATTTTCTGGCAAGAACACCAAGTCCACTAACATGGTCAATATGCTCATGGGTAATCAAAATACCATCCAGCTCTTTACCACAAACCCCTAGTTCTTTTAATCCGGCTTCTACTCTTTTACCGCTGATTCCAACATCTACCAACAGATGTGTGGCATCGCTTCCAATGTAAATACAGTTTCCACTGCTTCCACTGGCTATACTGCACAGTTTCATCTTATCAACCTTTCCAATATATCTCTATAACATCACCATTCTGAACCGGTTCCATGTATTGGGCGGCTCGTCCATTCAAGGTTGTTACTATTGATCTTCCCTGGGATGCAGTTAAATCAAATTTAATATATTCAAAAATATCTACATAAACATAAACTGCTTTATCGTTCATCAGAACTGGAAGTCCATTTACAATAACGCGGATAGGTCCGGGTACATGATTCTTTACAGACTCTTCCATTGATGAATCGGCCTTACGTTCTTGTTCAGAACTCTGTTCTGAATCTTGTTTTAAGCCTTGCACTGGTTCCGGCTCATCCTCGGAATAAATATCCTCTTTCAGCGAACTATCGAAACTGATGGAAAAGTTTTCATATACTTTTTCATCTAATCCTGCAGGTTTATTATTTACATAAACGTTCATGTGGGATTCTATCATAATATCCATGAAGTCTGCAACCTGTTTCACTGTATAAAAGTTGACAATTTCAATAATATCATCATTTTTTATATCATAATAGCCAGATTGAAGGGTTTGATTTACTTCTGCAAATTTTGGAAGAACTACTTTCTGATCATTTACATAGACAAAAATAGAAGCCTGATACTCCGGTAACTGCATAATTTCAAGACTTGCAGGCTTTCCTTTTGAGGATTCTGTTACAACAATCACATCATTTGCATGAATGGGTGTATGAATATCTGCTTCTTTACCATTTAAGGTTATAATCGCAGCTTCTCCTAACTGACCTCTGGTAATTCTTGTTTTGCCATTAATGGTAAAGCTTAATTCCTCACCTCTGCGTGGGAAAAGTCCATCACTTGGAAAATCCGACTGCATGGCTGCATCTACAATTGCAAGTTTTGAATTATCATATAATTTAATACGTTTTCCATTAAAACTTACAAATATAAAATTATTGCTCTGTTCATAAAAAGAAAGGCAGATTCCTACCGGGGTAACTAAAAGTGAATCTTTTTTTATGGAAGTATCCATAAAATGAATCTTGCCCATCACTTCTTCACCTCTTAAGGCTACTCTTTCTTTCTGTATTCCAAGTTCTTCTGCCAGCATTTCCGCATATCCTGCGATTTTACCACCACCACCTACAATAAATACTGCACTAACAGGTTTTGAACCGTTAAGTTCTTTCATTTTGTCTGCCGCCTGCTTTGCCATATCCTTAATAGTAGGTAAAAGAACTGTTGCTATCTGATTGTTTGTAACGGTCTGGGATAATCCCATAATATCAAGATATTCCACGGCTTCATTTTCAGTGATTTCTTTTTTGATTCGCTCCGCAGTATTAAAATCCACCAGACAAAACTGGGCAATGGCTTCAGTTAGTCCATCACCTGCTGTAGGAAGCATTCCATAGGCGATGATACTTCCATCCTTTGTAATGGAAATATCACTGGTTCCAGCTCCAACATCAATAAGGGCGATATTTAACATACGATACATATCAGGAATTGCTACCTGAATCGCTGCAATTGGCTCAAGTGTAAGGTTTGCAACCGCAAGACCTGCACTCTCTACCGCTTTATACAGACCATCTACAACATCGTCCGGTAAAAAAGTAGCGATAAAATCTGCACTAATGATGCTGGCTTTGTGTCCCACCGGTTTGCTGATCTGATGGTTATTGGTAAAATATCTGATTACTGTATATCCTACACAGTAAAATTTTTCTTCCGTATTATTTTGCTTTGCAAATTCCTCATAGGCGTTTTCCACACCAAGGGAATTAAGGGCAAAAAGGTCTTCTTCGGTAATACTCTTTTCTCCATTTAAATCATATTGCGCATGGACATTTATGGTTTTAAGCACACGCCCTGCAGCAGCAATACAAGCCTCTGTTAAAGGCTGTCCCACTTCTTCTTCCAGTTGCTTTTTTACATGACGAATACTTTCTGCCACTTTTTCAATGTCATGTATCTGTCCATCCAGCATGGCACGGGTTTCATGCTCCTTCACTTTCTGGGCAACTACGTAAAATTCATCTTTTACCTTATATCCAACGGTTCCCACGATACTTCTGGTTCCAATGTCAAGACCAAATATTAACTGTGTTGAAAGTTTCTGTTTCTCTGTCATTGTTGCTCCCCCAGCTTATCCTCTATTTGTTTTTTAGTAACTGACATATCTCCATTGTTATCAATGACAACATCACATCTTCTGGCAAATTCTTCATCCGGAAGTTGTTTTTCAAAAATGGACTGTATTTTTTCCTGTGAGTAATTTCTGGAATCCATCAGTCGCTTCTTTCTGATTTCTTTATCTGCCCTGATATACCATAATTCATCCACTATTTTATCATAATTATCTTCCAAAAGAAGTGCTGCTTCCAAAAAAAAGTAATCTATCAGCCCCTTCTCTTTTTCAAATTGAATTTCCTGTAAAATATATATTTTTACAGCCGGGTGGATAATACCATTTACTTTTTCCAAAAGATTCCGTTCACTAAAAATCCGGTCCGCCATTTTTCCATGGTCGATTTTTCCTTCCGGATTTAAAATCTCATTTCCAAGTAAAACCACAAGTTCATCAAAGCAGGGCTGACCCGGTTGTTTCACCAGATGTGCCACCAGATCTGCCTGTAGAACCCTGCAATTATAATTTTCCTGTATAAATGACAGTACCTTCGATTTTCCGGCACCAATTCCACCTGTAATTCCAATGATTTTCATAATTACCACCGTACTTTTTATTTTGCCTTGTACTTTTTATTCTGCCTTGTAATTTTTATTTTGCCTCGTACCAGTTATTTCCCGTATGCAGATCAATTTCCAGGGAAACTGCAAGTTTCGCAACATTTCGCATCTCTGTTATCAGAATTTCTTTTACCGCAGCTTCTTCTTCTATATAGGTTTCCACCAGTAGTTCATCGTGAACCTGGAGAATGAGCTTTGATCTCAGACCTTGTTTTTTTAATCTGCTCCAAACCTGAATCATAGCTATTTTTATAATGTCTGCGGCTGTTCCCTGAAGAGGTGAGTTCATTGCCACTCTTTCTCCAAAAGAGCGTTGCATGAAATTGCTGCTAGCAAGTTCCGGAATAGGTCTTCTTCTTCCAAAAAGTGTTGTTACATATCCATTTTCTTTTGCTTCCTTTACTATATTTTCCAAAAATATTTTTACTTTTGGGTAAGTTTCGAAATACTGCTCTATATATTTTGCAGCTTCTTTTCTGGAAATGCTCAATCCCTGGCTTAATCCAAACGAACTGATTCCATAAATAATTCCAAAGTTTACTGCTTTCGCATTTCTTCTCTGGGTATCCGTAACTTCATGGAACGGTGTATGAAATACTTGTGAAGCAGTAATTCTGTGAATATCTGCATCTGTTCTATAAGCTTCAATTAATTTTTCATCTCCCGACATATGAGCCATAATACGCAACTCAATCTGGGAATAATCTGCATCCATAAATATGCAGCCTTCTTTTGGCACAAAAACCTTACGAATCAGACGGCCTAATTCCATTCTCATGGGAATATTCTGCAAATTGGGTTCTGTCGAACTAATTCTTCCTGTAGCTGCTATGGTCTGGTTAAATGTGGTATGAATACGGCTGTCTGCCTGAATGCAGCTTGCCAAACCTTCTGCATAGGTAGTTTTTAATTTCATAAGACCCCTGAATTCCAGAATATCAGAAACAATGGGGTATTCTTCAGCCAGCTTTTCCAACACCTCTGCCCCAGTAGAATAACCGGTTTTTGTCTTTTTTCCGCCGGGAATTCCCATTGTTTCAAATAATACTTCGCCCATCTGTTTTGGTGAGTTAATATTAAAAGTTACTCCTGACTGGGTATAAATATTTTGTTCCAGTTCCAGAATTCTTTCGGTAAGTGCTTCTCCATACGCTTTTAATTCATCAGGACGGATTAGAATGCCTTCCTGCTCCATATCATATAATACCAGAGTCAAAGGCATTTCCATTTCATAAAACAATTTACTCATGCCTGTATCAACTAAGTTTCTCTCTAATACATCTTTTGCATGAAAGACTACTGAAGCACAAGTGCAGGCATAATCTACAATTTCGTCGCGATTTTCCATAAATGCCTGAGCATAAGTACGTTTCCCAAGAACCTGTTTTTCCTCAGGTATCATCCATTCCAGAAACTCATTGGCTATATCATCCATATGATAATCATTCTTCAGCGGATTTAACAGGTATGCAGCCAACTGGATATCAAACAACCCATCGCTACTCTGAGTTTTTAAGTAATCATATATTCCTTTAATATAAAATCCTGCTATATGAGTTTGCTGTTTTAAGGTGGATAGATGTCCTGTTAAATAATCTTTGGTAAGAAAGCCAGATTTTTCAATAAAATAAATCTCTTCTTCTGAAATAGCCAGCGCCAGTCCCACGAATTCTTCTTCTGTTTTACCACTTTCTACTGCATAGACACCCACATATTCAGCTTCTTTTGCCTTCACAAATATTTTTTCTGCATCGTTAAAATCACTGATACAGGAAAAATGCTTTTTTTCAATATTCTGAACAGTGTCTTCCACAGTAAAACGGGTAAGCAGGTTTTTAAATTCCAACTGTTTGAATAAGACGTAGGCTTCTTTTGTATAAAAATTTTCTATTGTGAATTCTTCTATCTGATATTCTATGTCACAATCTATATTGATTGTAGCAAGAACTTTACTAAGATCGGCAAGATGACGGTTTTGTTCCAGTGTTTCCTTTATGCTTTTTTTAGTTATATCTTCCAAATGATGATAAATCTCGTCTATGGAGCCATACTGGACAATCAGGTCTGTAGCCGTTTTCTCACCAACTTTTGGCACCCCTGGAATATTGTCAGAAGTATCTCCCATCAGGGCTTTAAGATCGATAAACTGGATAGGATTCACCTGATATTTTTCTTCCACGTCTTTCCAGTTATAGTCTTCAATTTCTGTCTTTCCAGCCTTTGTCTTAGGAATTCTGATTTTAATATGCTCACTTGCAATCTGCAGCAAATCACGGTCACCTGAAACCAACGAAACCTCAAAACCCAGTTTTTCAAATCGTTTAGCCAGTGTTCCTAATATATCGTCTGCTTCCAAACCTGCTTTTTCCATGATTCTTATATTCATAGCCTTAAGCACTTCTTTCATTACAGGAACCTGCTCACGAAGTTCTTCCGGCATAGACTTTCTTGTTCCTTTATATTCGGCATAAATGTCATGACGAAAAGTTGGCGCGTTTACATCAAAAGCCACACATAGATAATCTGCTTTTTCTTCATCCAGTATTTTAAACATAATATTTAAAAAACCAAGCACCGCGTTTGTATGAAGACCCGCCGCATTGGACAGGTCTGGGACTCCATAAAATGCACGGTTTAATATACTGTGTCCATCTATTAAAACTAATTTTTTACCCATTCTATATCTCCTATTGAATCAGCCAGTAAACCGATATGGCTAACATTCCTATCATAATAATTAATTTTACAAGATGATCCAGCGCAATCAGTAGTTTTATCCTTCTTGATTTAGAAGTTGCTGCCTTAATCTTATCACTGATTTCCTTATTCAGATTAAAATTGCTTGCATCTTCCAATCTCAGCATTCCCACCTCTACCAGATACTGTATATTCAGTTCTTCCTTGCATTCGGGGCAGTTGCTTAAGTGCTTTATATATTCTTCCGTTTCCTGATAACTCAGGTTAT
>Ga0302288_1002559_pt1 | contig 10568 bp, 7 predicted proteins | sample III_Fen_N1_1_FD_194549 | JGI IMG/M metagenome (GOLD analysis project Ga0302288, IMG submission 194549) | Peat permafrost microbial communities from Stordalen Mire near Abisko, Sweden - III_Fen_N1_1 | ecosystem: Environmental > Terrestrial > Soil > Wetlands > Permafrost | place: Sweden: Abisko...
TGTGTAAGTGCCAAGATTAATCAACTGGGCAGCACTGTAATGGATTTTCACATACAGAGAAATTGACAAAGATACGATACCTACAACAGGAAGTGCTATTTTTGATTTTCGCCATACAGGAATAAACAGCAGCATTAAGAAAATAAAGTAAGCAAGAATAAATATTTTATAATCAAAAGATAGATTTAAAGGTATCTGTGTAAGTAGTTCGTGAAAATCGGAGATCTTAATGGTATTAAAACCGCCACTGATATAAGAACTGTTCCCGTTCATAGTACAGAAAACTTTCCAGGATTGATAAAGTACAATCACAATAGCAGACATGCAACAATTACTTAAAAAGCGTACCAGGAAAGAAATCGGTTTCATAGGATGAAAAGAAAGTATAAATAGTAGTAGTAAAGCTATTAATGCAAGTAAGATGCCAACGGATTTTGCAAGAACCAAAACACATAGACCAAAAAGTAGTGAAAAGTAGATAAGCTTATTTTTACCATCATAGCTCAGAACCAGGTAAATACAATAGGCAAAGGTCATTGTAACAAAACAATCTACGGTAAGATATCTTGTAAAAATTTCCAAAACTACAAATGGTATAGATAAAGTAAAAAGAAAAATGAAAATGGAATTTACTTTTTCTTTTATTTCTATTTTTTTGAAGAGTGGAAGAAGCATGGTAAATAAATAAATTCCATTAACCATAAAAAGAGAATTTCCCTGGAAGATTTTATTTCCAGACAGAACAAAATAACTTAATAAAGTATAAATTGGTGGGTAGTCGGAATAGTCACTTGATGAGTTAATTCCCTTTGGAAAAGCATCAATACTGAAAAACTGTTTTACATTAGTAGCCCAGTGACTGAAATCATCCCATTGCGTAACCCTGTGATGATAAAACAAAACTATTAATAAAATACAGGTCAGCAGATAAAGAAGAATACCAGGAGTGAACTTTTTCCATAGATTTTGATAAGTATTACGATATGCGTAAATGACAATAAATAAAGCACATAGAAACATCAAAAAAACTTTGAAATATTTTGTGAATTCCAGAGAATTGCTAAGTCCCAGTAAATATTCTGTTATAAGAACGAAGAATAAACTTATTGGAATTGTATCCTCCCATTTTTTGTCGCATAAAAGAGCTGCTACCAAAGCTAGCAGCAGAATGTCAAAAAAAGCTAATATAAGCACTTGTGTTTCCCCCAAATCATAATGTGTGTATGCAAAAAATTATATCATGGCACTAGGGGTGCATGCAAACGGATTGTGAATAATAGTAAATATTGATAATCACTATATGTGTATCATAACAATGTACATTTCCACCAGTTTTCTTTGTACCCTTTTAACATTGTCATAGTAAAATGCACATGTTATAATCTACATAGTCTGTTTAGATTAAAAAAAGGAATTTTTATTACCGAAAATCGATAAGTGAGGATACATCATGCTTTTTAATTCCTATAGTTTTCTCATCTTTTTTCCAGCAGTAGTTTTGATATATTTTGTGGTACCAAAAAAAATAAGATATATATGGCTCTTAATAGCCAGCTACTATTTTTACATGAGTTGGGATCCAAAGTTTGCCATTTTCCTTGGGACGTCTACACTAATTACCTATCTTGGCGGGCTTTTTTTGGGTGCTACTGAGAAGTCACAGCTGAAGTTTAAACTTGGGCTGAAAAAGGCGATTGTGGCGGTATGCTTCACAGCAAACCTTGGAATTTTGTTTTATTTTAAGTATTTTGATTTTTTTATTGACTCACTGAATAAGTTGCTTTCTCATTTTCAGATACAGGCAGTTAATCAGCCTTTTGATATTATTCTTCCGGTGGGAATCTCTTTTTATACGTTTCAGGCATTAAGTTACACAGCGGATATTTACAGAGGGAAGATGGATCCTGAAAAAAATCCTTTGAGATATGCGCTATTTGTATCGTTTTTCCCACAGATTATTTCGGGACCTATTGAGCGCGCACCACATCTTTTAAAACAGATGCAGACAATGGATAAACTGGTTCTCTGGAATTATGAAAATGTATCAAGAGGTTTTACCCTTATGTTATGGGGATATTTTCAGAAAATGGTTATTGCAGACAGAATTGCCATATTAGTAAATACGGTCTTCGACAATTATTATATGTACGGAAGTGTGGAACTTTTTGTTGCTGCCGTGGGATTTGCCCTTCAGATTTACTGTGATTTTGCAAGTTATTCCAATATTGCTATTGGCGCTGCCAAAATTATGGGCTTTGATGTTATGGATAACTTTAATACTCCATATTTTTCCACTTCGGTCAGTGATTTCTGGAAACGTTGGCATATATCCTTAAGTTCCTGGTTTCGGGATTATCTTTATATTCCATTAGGAGGAAATCGCTGTTCAAAACCCAGGCAGTATTTTAACATAATGGTAACTTTTCTGGTAAGTGGTTTGTGGCATGGAGCCAGCTGGAATTATATTATCTGGGGTGGCTTAAACGGTGTTTATCAGATTGTTGGAAAAATAACAAGGCCATTAAAGGATAAATTAAATATCAAACTGCATACCAGAACGGAAAGTTTTAGCTATAAATTTGGGCAGGCGCTGATTACCTTTCTACTGGTAGATCTTACCTGGATATTCTTCAGGCTGGATAATATGGCAGATGGAATATACTACTGCAAACGAATTTTTACAAAATTTGATCCATGGTCGTTATTTAATGGAAATATTTATACACTTGGCCTGGAACGATTTGAATTTAATATTTTAATGGTCTGTCTTTTTGTACTGCTGCTCGTAGATCTGGTTAAGGCAATAAAAAATGAACGTATTGATGTATTTCTGGGAAAGCAATGTCTGTGGTTTCGTTGGTCAGCGCTGTTTTTTCTGCTGTTTACCATATTAGTTTACGGAATTTATGGAATGAACTTTGATTCCTCCCAGTTTATATATTTTCAGTTTTAAAAAGGAAGGTTTAGCGAGGAAAATCATTATATGAAACTAAAAAACCTGATTAAAGTACTTGCATTCTTATTAGTTGGAATTTTCTTATTTGTTGGAATTTACAAGGTGTTATCCTGGAAAGATACTTCCGGAGCACAATCTTCCGTATTTAGTAGCATTTATGCAACGGACGATAATTTAGTAGATGTGCTTTTTCTAGGCAGCAGCCATTGCTACTGCACTATAAATAATGCCATTTTATGGGATGATTATGGTTTGTCCACTTTTGATATGGCAGTTTCAGGACAGGATATGGTCAGCACCTACTATTGTTTTAAGGAGGCATTAAAGACCCAGAAACCCAAAGTGGTCTGTGTGGAAATGACTTATGCAGGCTGGTACGGATATGATGTGGAAGGCAATCTGTTTCGCAATATATTAAACTATAGCTACTCCCGCAATTACTATGATGCGGTAACTTCTCTGATGGATGAAGACAGACAGATGGATGTACTTCTGAAAATACCTATTATCCATACCAGATATAAGGAATTAACAGAATATGACTTCACTGCACAGAAAGTGTTCAACCGGGGTTTTTCAGGCTCATATAGCATAGGGAGTTCTTACCGTTCTGATTATGATCCAAAAGACGACATTGTTGCACTTAAACAGGACACAGAAGAATGGATTTATAAAATTATTAATCTTGCACGTGAAAATAATATTGAAATATGCTTTTTCCTTTCACCTTTTCCACCAAATGAAATGGTTTCAGGAAATTACAGGGCGCTGGCACAACTGGCAGATCAGGAAAATATTCCTTTTATCAATTTCCTTGAAAAATACGATGAACTAAATATAGACTGCAACACAGATTATCGAGATGTCACCCATATGAACAATTCAGGCGCTGAAAAAATTACGGATTACATTGGAAAATATTTGGTGAATAATTATAGTCTGATTGACCACAGAGGTAATGACACGTATGAACTGTGGGAGGAAAACTCTACAGACTGGAAACATCAGGAAACCCAGCAGAGCCTTATTACAGCACCGGATTTTGCCACTTATATCAATTATCTTAAAAATCTGGATAACTATACGGTTGTGTTGTCTTTGGATGGAACTTATAGTTCGGCTTCAGCCGCCATCCAGCAGGTAGTGGAAATTCTGGGAATTAACAAAGAAACCTTTGACCAGGGTGGAACTTTTGTATTGGAAAATAATTTGTTCAAATATTTTTCAGAGGGAAAAAGTGAATATCTTTATCATCAGGAAATAGGCAACTCTGACCTAAAAGTACAGGGGATGATAATGGATACGGATGAAAATGGAACTGAGACTCTGGGAAATGAAATTGTAATTGATAATACAGATTATAAAAAAGTATTGAATGGTATCAATATTGTGGTTTATGATAATTTTAGTGACAGCGTGGTTGATGCTGTTGGATATAATACGGACGACAGTCTTAACCCTGTCAGATAGTTAAAAGGAGAATTCTTGTATGAATTTTTTAAAAAATAAAAAAGTTTGGCTGGGAATAGGAATTCTCCACTTTATATTGTCTTTTTTCTATGAAGGAATATTGTTTACGGATACTGCAATGGATGGAGTGGTAATGATACACAACACCACGGGTGAGATTTTATTCTGCCACATTCTGTCTAAGATACTTGGTGGGGTTATTATCATCTTTCTCTGGCAGTTAGTACCCCTTGTTCTTAATAACTGGAAAGAAAAAAAGGCCTACTTTATCCCATTTTTTATTATCACTGGCTTGTATATGACTGTAGCAGTAGTTACTTACCCAAGAGTGTGGGAATGGAATCTGGATAACTATGTGGATTATTCCATGGCTATACGATATATGCCGGATTACTGGCAGTATTATTTTACTAATATAGTTTATTCTGCAAGTCTTCAGGTGTTTCCTCATCCACTCAGTCTGACTTTTGTAGAATGTATGGGATTTTCGGGAGCGCTGGGTTATCTTTATGGAAATATGAAAGAGTCCTTTCCAGAAAGTAAATGGAGATATCTGACCTGGAGTATAATTTTATTTCCAACAGCTGCGGTAGTTGCTATATTCCCTTATCGTAATAGTTTTTACATGATTGTTTGTCTTTGGACCCTGACTTTTATCACTTTTGAATATATTAAAAAAGCTTCTCTTACCTTAAAAAAAACCATTATCTATCTTCTCCTTGCGGTAATCCTTTCAGGCTGGAGAAGTGAAGGTATTATTTTTATTATCTTTATACCTATTTTTATGGTACTTATCTATAAAAAAGAGCTGACGAAAAAAAGATGCCTTATCTTTCTGGTATCCATGCTTGCAATATATTATATTTTTTCCTTGCCTCAGAATATGGGAATGAAAAAATATTTCGGCAAAGATTATTTAATCATAAATCTCACAAACAGTACCCTCTGTTATATGTTAAACAATGAAAATATTAATTTAAGTTATGAGGGTGCAGATCAGGATCTTGAAAATATTAACAATATCATAAGCCTTGATTATATTAAGCAGATTCCTGACATTGCTTATCAGAAATACAATGAAGATCAGGGGAGATTTCTTAGTCAGACGCTGGCAACTCCTAAGGATCAGGCAGCGTTTGTCAGTAGTGCCTACCACATTATTTTTCATAATCCGGTTTTATTTATCAGAGAAAGATTCTACTGTTTTGCAAAAGCACTTGGTATTTCCTGGCCGGACACGGTATCTACACCAACTGACGAAGGCATTGAAAATCCAACCAGTTTAAATGAATTTACAAAATTATACACCTTTGGTAAAAATGAAATTCAGAAAACGGTATTCTGGACAGATGTAAACAGTGGTTTTCATGGGGCTGTTTATCAGGTTTATAACCTTTTTACCCAATACAGAGATGCGATACTTACTCCGGTTATGATAAGCTGCAGATTATTTGTGATCTGTTTTCTTCTATTTGAACTGATAGTATCACTGATAAAAAGACGCTGGTTCTGGTTTACCATCTGCATTAATCTTGGTTTTCAGATAGGAATTATTTTCCTTATGGAACCTGTGGCAAGGGAATTTTATTTTTATCCCATGTTCTATTGTGGTATAATGGTGTTCATGGTTTTTACGGCTTCTGTCCAGAAAACAAATAAAAACATACAGGTGGCAGATCAGAATGAAAAATAAAATATTATTGTTTATCCCTATGTATAATTGTGAAAAACAAATATCAAGAGTTCTTAGCCAGGTTGATGAAAAGGTTGCATCCTTAATCAGTCAGGTCATTGTGGTGAATAACAGGAGTACTGACGGAAGTGAAAAAGCGGTGGTGGATTTTTGCGAAACGACAAAAGCCCAGGGGAAATTAATGGCACCGGTTACTTTGCTTCGCAACAAGGATAATTATTCCCTTGGCGGTTCTCACAAGGTAGCTTTCCAGTTTGCCATGGATTATGGATTTGATTATGTAATAGTTCTCCATGGAGATGATCAGGGAGATGTTCATGACTTGGTTCCTTATCTTGAAAACAATTCCATAGAGAAATATGATTCTTTTCTGGGATCTCGTTTTGAGAAGACATCAAAGCTTATAAACTATTCAGGATTTCGTATTTTTGGAAATCATGTATTCAATTTTTTCATATCATTTATGGTAGGTCGAAGGCTGACAGATCTTGGTTCAGGTTTAAATCTTTATAAAACCCAGTATCTGAAAAACAAATTTTTTATGAATTTTCCAAATAATCTGACTTATAATGTATATATGTTATTGTATGGAGTGTTTTCCAAATCAGAATTTACCTTTTTCCCACTTTCATGGAGGGAAGAAGATCAGATAAGCAATGCAAAGATGTTTAAGCAGTCCAAAGAAATATTACAACTCACCCTTCAATATATAATTAATAAAAAGAAATTATTTTCTGGAGAAGACAATAATTTTTCTGCTATTGATTATCAGTCGGAGACTGTATATGACAGCGCCAGGTAAAGGAGAAAAAATGAAAAAAAAAGTTCATTACATTATGCCTATGGGCGGTGGCGGAACACGCTTTGGAAATACGGGTTTTCATGTGCCAAAGCCTTTAATTGAAATTCATGGAAAACCATTTTTTTACTGGGCAACCCAGTCACTTATGAAATATGTAGAGGTTTGTGATCTGACTTTTGTGGTTCTTCAGGAGCACATTGATAATTTTGATATTGATAAGAAGATTCTGGAATTATATCCCCAGGCTCTGATAAAAGTTATTCCACAGGTGTTAAATGGGGCGGTTCTGACCTGTAAAGAAGGAGCCGAAACTATTCATGATGATCTTCCCATCGTTTTTAATGACTGCGACCACATGTTTATCAGTAAAGAGTTTAACGATTTCTGCAATAATGGAGATTTTTCTTATATTGATGGGGCAATTCTTACTTTTATGTCAAAAGATCCAAGGTATAGTTTTGCAAAGTTTGATGAGGAAGGCTATATTTCAAGGACTGTGGAAAAAGAGGCAGTCAGTGATGAGGCAATCTGCGGTGTTTATTATTTTAAGAATCGCCAGATTTTTCAACGTGCCACAGAAAAATATTTGAATCATTGTCAGTATAAAGAATTTTTTGTTAGTGGATTATATAACGAAATGGCAGCAGAAGGGCTAAAATCTGTGAGCTTTCCAGTAGATCTCCATATTTCGTTTGGGACACCGGAAGAATATGAAGAAGCTCTTAACCGGGAAGAATTCGAGGAATTTATCTAATGCAGGCAGTATACTTGATTTTTGCAATCCTGCTTTTATGTGTAGCCCATTTTTGCAAGATGCTTCGTTGGAAGATGTTTGTGGAAATATATGAAAAACCCCGTAAGGACAGTCTGCTGAGTGCTCTGTCCCTGGGTTATCTGATTAATTATATTGTCCCATTCAAACTTGGAGATATTGTAAGGGCATATGTGGCAGGAAGAAAAATGAAAAATGGCTTTGCTTTTTCGGCGGCTACCATAATCATAGACCGTTATCTGGATGTGGTTGTAGTAGGCGGTATTTTCGTGGTCTATGTTCTGACAGGAAATCAGCAGATGGTGGGAAGTGCTGTTTTTTATATTGGTATGTCGGCGGCTTTGATTGTTCTTGCACTGGCAGCCTTTATTTTTAGTGGATGGGTCAAAAAAGCCCTGCGGCTAATGGCGTCTATCTTTAATAATAAAATCGAATTTTTCCTTTTGAAATTTTCATGGTCTCTGATCTGGAATTTCAAGGACATATTTCTAAAAATTAAGAAAATGAAATTATTTGTATACACTGTAGTAATGTGGGGACTCTATTTAAGCTCCTATTATTTTTTCGCTACCTACCTTAGCAGCTACGGAAATAAATTTAATATGACAGATGTTTTTACTATGTTGTTTTCTCAGAGCAGTTTTAGCGCGGGCACCGCAGGAGCTGTTTTTAAGGTGAATAATATGGTGGTGGAAATGCCGGTTATTATGTTCTTCTACTACATGGTTATCCCGTTGGTAATTATACTGGCAGTTGCTTTTATCATAAAATATTTTGCTGTAAATGAAAAAACAGCAGATAGTAGTGGAGAGAAATCATATATTAATTTGTTACCTCACGTGGAAAATAAAGATCGTTTAATGTTTCTGGAAAGCTACTTTTCCAACGATAAACGGGATTATATAAAAAATTATCTGATTGTAAACCAGAATGTTTCGATTATAAGGGATTATTCGGCAGGTTCTAATGCTACTACCATGCTTTGCATGGACGGAGAGAAGACATTTTTCAGAAAATATGCATTTGAAAAAGATAGCGATAAGTTGTATGAACAGATTCTGTGGCTGAAGGAACAGGAAGGCAGACTTCCGCTTCCTGAAATTATCAGAGATAACCACGGGATTGATTTCTGTTTTTATGATATGGAGTATCACGTAAATGCCATTGGAATGTTTCAGTACATCCATTCCAAACCTCAGGAAAACAGTCTGATCTTGCTGAAACGGGTTTTAGAATGTCTGGAAATTAATCTTTATAAACCAACACTAATACCAGATTCCGGGACTCTGAATTCTTATCTGGATGAAAAAGTATATAAGAACCTGGACTTAATCAAAAAATCCAAGAAATTAAAAGGACTATTGGAATATAGCGAACTGATTGTAAATGGAACCACCGTTCCCAATATTACCTATTTTGCAAAGTATCTGGAAAAAGAAAGATTGAAAAAAATATTTGCCGTGGACCGCCATTCAGTCATTCATGGAGATCTGACCATTGAAAACATCATCTGCGTGTGTCAGGATGATGTTAATGACAGCTTTTATATTATAGATCCAAATACGGGAAATTTATGGAATTCCCCTAATCTGGATTATGGAAAATTACTTCAGTCCCTTCATGGTGGTTATGAATTTTTGATGGCTACTCCAACGGTAGAAGTGGAGAACAATAAAATAACCTATATTGCCTCCAAATCCTCAGCTTATAGCTATCTGTTTGAAGAGTATCACAGATATCTTGTGGAGCTATTTACGCAGGACCAGGTAAAAAGCATATATTATCATGAAATTATCCACTGGCTCAGACTGATGCCCTATAAACTGGATAAGGACAGCAACCATGCCATCCTCTTTTATGTAGGCATGCTGATGGTAATGAAGGACGTAGAAGAAATGTTTGAACGTAATAATTAATTGACGCAAAACTTGGGATATATAGAAACGAGGAAAACATGAAGACAAAATTAGCACTTTTTGACCTGGACGGTACTTTGTTTGATACAGGAGAAGTTAATTTTATGGCCTACAAGACGGCCCTTGAAGAATGTGGATTTTCTCTGGATCATGATTATTATGTGGATAAATGCAATGGAATGCAGTATAAGGTCTTTCTTCCGGGTATTGTTGGACATAATGTTGAAATCATGGAACGGGTTCATATAAGAAAAAAAGCTTTATATGAATCATTTTTAAACAGGGCAAAAATAAATGAACATTTATTTTCCATCGCCAGAGCTTTGAAAGAAGATTATTATATTGCAATAGTAACTACAGCTTCTAAAAAAAATACAATGGAAATTCTAAATTATTTTCACAAAACGGATCTCTTTGATCTGATTCTTACGCAGGAAGATATTCAGCAACCCAAACCAGATCCGGAAGGATTTTTAAAAGTTATGGAATATTTTAAGATAAACGGCGAAAATACAGTGATTTTTGAAGATTCCCAGGTTGGTATTATGGCAGCAAAAGAATGTAATGCAACGGTAATGGTAGTTAATCAGTTCAAATAACCTGTTATAGATGAAAAAGAAAGGGAAATGCCAGTGAATATAGCAGTAATCTTACGTATTATCTTAAGCACGGGATTTTTCCTTGCAGTCCTCCCATTTTTCTGCGGACTTATTATAGCAGGATATACAAAAAAAGAAGAACAGACAGTTTCGAATATTTATATTATGGGGTTTATAACCTACCTTGGTATTTTTGAAATTGTATATACACCTTATGTGCTACTTCAGATAAGCTTTAACTTAATGTGCAATACACTTAACATTGTATATGGAATTATATTTCTGCTGAGTTTGATTTTCAGGAGAAAATTGATAATGCAGGTTTTTAGTAATTTTTCTGGAAATATAAGAGGGGCATTA
>Ga0302288_1002564_pt1 | contig 10556 bp, 3 predicted proteins | sample III_Fen_N1_1_FD_194549 | JGI IMG/M metagenome (GOLD analysis project Ga0302288, IMG submission 194549) | Peat permafrost microbial communities from Stordalen Mire near Abisko, Sweden - III_Fen_N1_1 | ecosystem: Environmental > Terrestrial > Soil > Wetlands > Permafrost | place: Sweden: Abisko...
TACCTCTCACTCTATCTCGTGAGCATAAATTTAATACTCATACCAAAATCTGAAGAAGAAACAGGATAGGATAATGAAATAAGCGGTGTACTCATTTGCCGGTCATAAAACAACTGGAGATTTACTTTCGCACTGAAGACATAATCGGCAATAATTTTAAGGGTAAACAGTTTGTTCCCGCTCGAAGCTTGTGTAACGTCCTCATCCACTTTGCGCAAAAGGGTTTTAATATCCTTGTAGGATAAATCGGCACTCAGTTTCAAATCGTTTTTCACCTTAGTCTGTTTGTCAGATTTCAGTTTAAGGATAACATCAAAATCCTTCAATACATACCCTAAACCCACTACATATTCATCTGAAGATGATTCAATTAACTGGGTACTTGAAAGATTTAAATCCATAAGACGTGATTTACGGTATTCCATTTTGGCTGTCATGCTGTTTTTTAATGCCACGTTGACACCGATTAGCGGTATGAATTGTTCGTTTATGGAAACATCCGAAATATCAAAAGGCGAAGAAGGCAGTGCATTATTCTGATTCTGAACATCACTTACATACCCAATAGTATTACTTGAGCCCATCCCTACCCATGATGAATAGGATGTGTATGAACCGATATTATAGCTACACGAATAGGCATGTGTCAGGCTGACCGATTTAAAGCGTTCTTTTATCCAGTCGATATTCGATAACCCGTCGTAGCTTATTCTCCAGTTTGGCAGAATGCTCAGAAGCGAAAGGAACGGATTGGTATCAACCGATTTGACATTCTGGCCTGTATAAGCTGCTAAGAATGCCGGTATCAGTACATCCGATGAGTTAATAGTATAAGCACCCAGACTTGAATTGTATTTTGAACCTGCAATGGACGACCCTTTGAGGAATCCTGCATTTGGGTAATTCGTTCCGGCATATTTTGCATTCAACCTGTCGGCAATCACTTGTCTGTTAGCTAAGAATGTGTTAAAAAGTGACGAGTTATAATTTTGCAATGCGCTTCCTGTTGGTGTAAAAGCTGTTGCCAGTGCAATCATAGTAATATTATAACTTCCTGTATAAGTTGTTGGCATCCCCGTGAACAAATAATTTACGGAGGAATTCTTTGCTTCATACCGTTTAGCACTTAAATCGATCTTAAATCCGGATATAGGTTCCACCGAGACTTTGATATCCAGGTCGGAAGTAAATGCCCTGGTTGCCAGATTCACAATTGTGGTATCGGTAGACAACCAGCCATTATGCATGGCAGTAGGAATCGTCGAATCGTCAGTCAGACCAAAAGCAAAACCATATCCCGGGGCATTCTTATCCTGACCCAGAAAGCCTGTTCCCGGTAAAAAGCCCGGAAGGACCATGCTGTTCGATTCACGATAGGTAAATGATGCCTTACGGAACATCATCAGCGTACGGGCCACAAAATCAACTGTACTTTTGACCGGACTCTCCGGAGCAGATGCATCAATAGTGGTAAAACTCAGTTGTACACTGTCGGCACTAATAAATGGAGTTACTTCGACAGTAGTTGTATTTTTTGTTTTATACGTCAGGGGCAATATCTTTCCACTTCTGTCGATAGCTGTAAATTTAAGTTTATCACTACCGAGCCTGTGATTGATGGTCAGCACCTTATTCTTTTCCAGATTCACCCGCTGGTTGTAGGTCTTCGCCTGGAATTTTGGCTTTGGTAAAGTGGACTGGGGCCCGTACCTCTTGTTTACCTCTTTCAGGTATTTCGATTTGTTATAGAGCGATTCAAAATTAAACTGTCCATCCACCTGCCAGGCTCCCATGCTGGAAGCTATATTACCGGGTTGAGTACCACCACCCTGTATTACTGCCATTTTATTCCAGTTATAGGTTGAATTATACGAAGCATTCCCGACAACCCAATCGAAAAGCGGAATTTTATTAATTGGCAGATTCCATGTAGCTGAGAAAACCTGTTGATAGGTATAAGGAGTACCCAGTTTCTTAATATTCGACCATACTGAATCCCTCCATACCTCATAATACTGTTTCCCGATTTCAGGTGTCCGGTTGATCGGTTCGGCAATATTTGAATTCATAACGGTTGCGAAAGTGAATTTTATTGCACGTGTCAAATCATACTTCAGGTCAAACTGGTTGTTCCACATAAAGTTTGTACTGTGAGTCAGGTTCAGACTATTATCAACATTCTGATCGGTTGAAGTAATACTTAAGTCGCGTAACTTAACCTGTGAATACTGTCGGTCCAGGTTACTAAGGAAGCTGAACGAAGAAGGCAGATAATTGAAATTAAAGTCCTTGATAATTTTAAATACAGGACTATCCAGTGCCTTCAACTTCTTAAAAGGTTCAAATGGTTTCGGCGTAAATGCAAAACTGTAATTCACAGCCGCACGTTCTTCCTTGACCAGATTCTGCTCAATTTCAGAGCTATGCTGGTTTGTTTCGTTATACACATAGGTTAGCGAAACATTCGCAGGGTCATAAAACTGAGGTGTCTTGCTTTTGATATTTACTTTGGCTCCTGTTATATTAAAACTCTTCGAAGTACTCACTGTCTGTGACAATAAATTCAATGAATCGCGCTGCGCCTGGCTATTTGTATTATTTAGTGACGTTGAAAGCAGGACATCTTGATCCAATGGATTATATTTCGGCGTAGTCGTTTCATTTGAATACGAGAAAAAAGCTGGTATTCTTAATTTGATTGCTTCAGGCAAAAAACGGCCCAATTCCAATGAAGTGGAGAAATTCATTTGATACAAATCGTCCAGCCGCCTGGTCATAACATTACTTTCTATACCACCATATCCTGCCGATTCAAAACGTCCTGAGACATTGACAGTACCAATATCCGACAAGCCAATTGCCATATTTCCCATAGCAGCATAGCCGCCCGATTCATCATATTGCGACATGCGTAATTCATCTGCCCATATTTCTCCCGATTTATAGGAGCCACTGGCATTACGGACACCGATCATGACATTCTCAACATCTGAAATGGTCGGATTCCCGACTATGGATATTTTATTTAATGGTTTATCAGGATCGTAAACAACATAGGGAGTCTGATCTGATACATTCGACGAACTGGTTTGTTTCGCCAGGTTTCGTTTCATTTTAGCATTTGTAAGCGCAGAAAATGGAAAGTCGAACATATTTTCGGGATACCACACGATTTGCTGGTCACTAAGTTTTGTTCCCAGATAAACACCTGCAGGAGTTATCCGCAACGGAACTTCATATTCGTAATAATTAGCCACCATATCCGATCCAATCCGGATAAAACAGGTCAGATCATAATCTTTCAAAGGAAGAGTGTTGGGATCAAGCAACATCTTTTCGGCATGAACAAACATTTGCAGGCGTTTGTACTGTCGCATGTCATAGGTGGTTGCCTTGTATACAGCACGGGCATCCAGAGGCGCAAGGTTTGTTACCCTTAACACCATCGATTGTTCGTTTTCCAGTAATAACTGGGGTTGTCCGGGATCGGTCTGACGGGTTATTCCGGGAGGCAAAATATAATTTACAGGCGATTTACTGGCATTTTCTTCAATATTCACAGCCTGTATATCCAGCTTGGCAGTCGAAGCAACAGCATTGGTTCTCGGATTGAGAGCTTGTTCAAACGCGCGCCATTCACCACGGACCAAATCAAGGGTTGCAAGTCTTAAATTGGCTGCATTGTCAAAGTTAGTCATGAACATCCGGATAAACCGGATCGACTTGAAATTATTAATACCTCCTATTGCTTCCGGATTTTCACGGATTGGAATTTTAAACTGATACCAGGTAACATTTTCTGTTTTTCCGTTTTTCAGTGTCACATTCGAGGTGATGGCATCTGTAATATAGTTCGAACCCACTGCCATGGAGTTTTTATCTATGCTCACTTTATACTGGTAATACTTCTCATACTCATTCATCGTATTATCACCATTAATATCTTCCCCATCAGGGAGTGAAGTGGCAGAAGTAGTATACGTTTCAGTCACATTGCTGGCGTCGGGCGAATTCCCTTCCACTCCGTTATAATGCTTATAACGGGTCATTATATCAACTTGTTGCTTATCGTAATCCGATCCTCTGTAAAAATGGTAATCATCTCCTGCCGGATCATTCAGTGCCGATAATGGATCGTTTTGCATTTTTTGCAGTACATCAGGGTTAAGTTTCGTCTTTATCTGATTCACATAATCAGCATAAGCGGGGAACAGCTTTTCATCAGCATCCGATAATCCGTCCAATCCTATATCCTGAAACTTACGGGCACCCACAGTATTATCAAAAGCATTTACACTCGATTGGGTTTTTGGTACTCGTCCCCAGACAGTAGTATCTGTTTTAGATATATCACCATCGATAGGCAACCCCGATTCATAGGCTTTTTTACCATCTTTCAGAATATCTTCGCTTATATCTCCCAGATTAAAGTACAGTTCTCCTTTTTTATCAGGGGCCATTCCACCATTGACATAAGGATCCATCATCCAGAATTCGATATATTCAATGTTTGCAACATCAAAATCGGTTGCATCCATTTTACGCATAATTCCACCCCATCGTTTGGTTGGATTAGTCAGTGTTCCATCCGAATTCATACCTGCTACATCCAGATTATAAGGTCCCCGTTCTGTTGGATAATAAGACAAATTCATTACAGTCAACCTCGAAGTCTGGGTAGCCAGTGTCTGTTTATTCGGAAAAAGTTCAGGAATCATGACATCACGTGTCATATTATTGGATTGGGCATCCAGGCTATTGCGGATGTAATCGGGATTCGACTGGGTATCACTGTTGTTAAACAACGGATCAACATAATACCATGCCAACAATGCCCTGTTTTTACCATAGGCTATGTTATCGCTCAGTGCAGCTTCAGGGAACAGTGCACTGGCACTGTTATTAAAAGGTGTACCTGACAGATACCAGTTAGTAGGGTAATGAATATCAATCGACGTTTGAGTGGATTCAAAATCATCAATATAAGCTGTTCCCGCTGATCCCACAACATTGGAGTGACCCGGTATCAACTGGGCAAATTCGGCATTTAAGGCAATGGTGGAAGGCTTTGTTGCATTGACAAAAGGTATTTTATTCAATACATTGGTCAGAAATTGCGATTCCGTTCGCCAGGAAGTATTCATTCCCCAGATGGTATTCGAAATCGGTTCATTACCGGTATTGACTTTTGTGGTTAACGGCAATTCGGAAAGGTGCATAATCGTCCCTCCCAAACTGAAATCCTTATTGAATTTATACTCTAAATGAGTACCAAGCAAAGTCTTGCGTTGCATATTAAACAGTGACTGGTTTTCGAGCTTCACATCAATATTAGTTCCCGATTCAACTATCCCTGTATTAATAATGGTCACTGTTCCTATAGTATAATCAACGGTATAGTCCTTATTTTCTACTAATGTCACTCCTCCTGCAGTTACAGTAACCGATCCCCTGGGCACATTCGATGCATTTAACCTGATTTCAGTTCCTGACGAACCTTTGTAGACTCCAACCAGATGGAATTTATTTTTTTGACTGAATTGTTGTGCTGCTATAAGCGTTGAATCATACAATTCCTGATAAATATAGTTTTTTGCATTATCATTCCCGATAGCCTTCCCAAGAAAGGATCCGAAAGGTTCCAGCTCGGGAAAAATAATGAGCCCTGAAGATGAAATAACGGTATATCCTTCAATATAATCAAATTTACCATCAGGATTCGGTTTACCATTTGGTTGAGGGGCATTCTTTGAATCCAGGTTATCAAGATTCATAACCTGAAGTAACGGTTTATTCTTGATGTTTCCTTCGGTAAGATACTGCAAATCAGTCCCAACCGAATCATTACGATAAACAACGTTTAATACAAATTTATCCTGTTGAATAGATGACGCGCCTAAATTATAGATATTTTTCAACATCAGTTTCCATGATTTTAACTTTGGTGATTCTGAAGTGCTTTTCAACAATTTGATGATTAAAGCCTTAGGAGCCACTATCGGGTCGGTGGAGAATTCACCTACCTGATAAACCTGCCCATTATAGGTATATTCGTAAGCTACACCCAGTACCTCATCAGGATTTAACGCCGTACGCAGGGAGATAATCCCCAGGTTTGCACTGTAGGTATATTCGGATATATCGAGCTTGCGGGCACTTTCTATTTTTTCATAATCCTCACCCCCGGTGAAACCCTTACCACTATAATTCGATGCTAAAATTGAATTTGTTTGCTGAATATCACGTATAGCAGTGTTCTTGGATATATCCCCATAAAGGTTATTGGCATTATTAATTGGTAATTTATTTGCCGTATTTGTAGAATGCCATAAAAGTGTATTATCAATGGTGTCCGGTTCAGCTAAATCCATAAAAGCGACGATATTTCTGGCCTGGTCATACACTCCCCGTTTATTGGTCACCCATGCTTCTATCCTGTTAATAGTTATTCCGGATGAAATATAGGGAAGCTTTTTAACATTAGTTTCATAGGTATTACGGAAATACTGGCTCAAAAAGAAATGCCTGTTTTGATCGTATGTATTGATGGGAATATCAAATTTGGTCGTCTGTACACCACCCTTTGAACTTACAGTCTGGGTTTGCGATTCCTGTTGCGAAGCCAATGCAACAACATTCAGTTTCCCGAACTGTAATTCGGCTTTAATACCAAATAAGGCAGTGCTACCGGTAATCAGAGAACTGTTAAGCGGCATACTGACATTTCCCGCTTCGATATTTTTTATGATATCATCTTCTTTCCCTTTATAGGCCAGTTTGATCATCTTCTGATCGAAATCAAAACTTGATTCCGTGTTGTAGTTTAATCCGAAATTGACTTTATCACCTACACTTCCGGTAACATTCATTTGTATCTTTTCATTGAAATCAAAGATATTTGAAGTCCGCATCCGTTCGGTTAAAGCCGGATTATTCACCGTATTACTTTTAAATCCGAATATAAGTTCCGCCGAACCCTGTGTTTTAATCTGTACACCTCCGGGACCAAATACTTTATCAGCAGGTCCGATATTAAATTTCATATCCGATATGGAGTACTTATCTTCGTTATTAACCGTTACTTTTGAGTTTTTTTCTTTCCAGTAACTTTGCATATCCTTCTTTTCGGAATAGTTCCGGTATTCCTGCCCTGTCATTAAGAAAGGTGTCGCAATTTCATTCTCACCGACAAAGGTCCGTAGGATATAATTACCGGATTTTAAATCATATTCCACAACCGATTTAACATTATCCGGTTTGGGAGCATCCATAGGATATTTGGTATTCAATTCATCATAAGTATCCTGTTTGTACTTTTTAATGGGAAACTTAGGAAGGTTGTTTTTGGAAGAATCGGGAGGAGCAACAGCAGCAGGTTCGTATGGTTGAAACTCTCCTGCATAATGTTCACTTGCTTTTACCAAAACGTAAGCAGAGCTGAGTGCAATGCCGCAGAAGAGTATGATTGCGAATGTTTTATTTGTAAAAATCATAAATAATTTTTGCTTCTGTAAAATAAAATAGACTAAGGTTGAATATTAAATTCAGTAGGTTAAATGAAACAATCAGAATTTAATATTAATTACATCATTTTTAAGGCGATTTTAATCAATTGTTCTACTTTAAGAGCGGGTTGTTCAAGCAAAATACGCTCTACTGTTTTTTGTGAAGCTGCAGAAGCAAAACCAAGCATTATTAAAGCAGACACAGCCTCTTCTTTTTCTTCTGAATTTTTAGTTGAAGCCATGCCGGGTATATTCAACCCGCCGGTGCCTTTTACTATTTTATCTTTTAAATCGACAATAATACGTTGTGCTGTTTTTGTACCGATTCCCTTTATGGCATTTAATGCTACAACATTTCCGGATGCTATCATTTCCTGAATCTCCAGTGCCGAATAGGATGACATAATCATCCGGGCAGTATTGGCTCCAATACCCGAAACTGAAATTAACAATAAGAATAACTGGCGTTCACTCTGATAACGGAAACCATAAAGGATATGGGCGTCTTCACGAATTGATTCGTAAACAAACAGCTTCGCTGTAGTTTGTTCCCCTAAAAATGAGAAAGTTGGTAGAGTAATGTGTATAAAATATCCGATTCCGGTTGTTTCAAGCACTACGTAAGCAGGTGTAAGTTCGGTTATTTCACCTTTTATATAGTCAATCATTCAATTAAAGTTGTTGGTTTTATTTTCTTAATTTTAACTTGCAAATATACTAAATTTTTATGGCAGGACAAAATGATAGAGTCAAACATTTAAAACTTTATATATCGTAAAATCAATAACGATTTATTTAAAATAATAGTACAATCCGATAGGTTAAAACTGAAAATACTACAAAAAAAAATTGAAATGAGGAGCAAGGAATGAGAAGAGAGGTAAATAGTATGAGGTAAGAGCTAAGACAAGAAAGTAACAGTATAAGTAGTAAATAGTAGGTAGTATGTAGTAAATAGTAGGTAGCATGTAGTGTGGAAAGTATTGGTTTAAACAAATTTCAGCACGGTACATTTTATTGAAAATAATATCATGAAATAATATCATTGAAATAATATCTTTGAATAATATCTTTGAAAATAATATCATGAAATAATATCATGAAATAATATCTTTGAAATAATATCTTTGAAAATAATATCATGAAATAATATCTTTGAAATAATATCATGAAATAATATCATGAAATAATATCTTTGAAATAATATCATGAAATAATATCAAATTGACAATTAATACTTTAAATTCAATGGTAAATAAACAATTTATCAAAATTCTTGTTATAAAATTACAGATTAAAAGTCAATAACCATAAATTCCAAAAAAAAATGAAACGATTAAAAATCCTGCTTTTCCTTATTCTGACAACTTCCATCTTATGCTTTGGCAAGTTTAAACTACCTGCACTGAATTTCAGATACAATGCACTGGAGCCCTATGTTGACAGCACGACCATGTATATTCATTACAACTTTCATCATGCTGCTTATGTTACCAATCTGAACAAAGCGTTGGAAAAACATCCTGAATTATATAAGAAGGATATTCTGGAATTGATTCAGAACCTTAATGAATTACCTTCTGATATTCAAACCGCAGTACGCAATAACGGAGGTGGTTACTATAACCACAGTTTTTTCTGGACAGTACTTGCACCGGCAGGTTCGACAACTATGTCACCGAAATTAGAGAAAATACTGGTCGCAAATTTTGGAAGTATTGATGCGTTCAAGGCTGAGTTTGAAAAGGCATCTTTAGGAAGATTCGGATCGGGTTGGGTCTGGTTGATTAAAGAAAGTTCCGGTAAGCTACGGATTATTTCCACACCAAACCAGGATAATTCATTAATGCCAAATGCGGAAGTTAAAGGGAAACCCGTATTAACACTGGATGTCTGGGAACATGCCTATTACCTTAAATACCGGAATAAACGAATCGATTATGTAAAAGCATTTTGGAACATCGTGAACTGGACTGAAGTGGAAAGATTGATTGAACAGTAAATATATTTACTAAAAAGCCTCCTGAATCAAGGAGGCTTTTTTTTGCATACTCCTTTCGGATCTGATTTATTTGTTTGCAATTTAGATTTTAAGACCTACTCATCACAAAGACTCTCAGCTATCTTACTATTATTATTATCATCTGGTTTTGAAATATTTACTGTGATATTTTTTATATTTTGCTAATTGAACTCTATCTTTGCGGGGTTAATTATTTATAGGATATTACTTTAAATTAAAGTGATTGGCAAAGAAATAGGTAATGAATCTTACAATCACCATGACGGGTTAATCCATACGTCAACGATATGTTAATCATTTACTGACACTGCATTTTCAGTTCTACCTCAGGTTGAACGTCATTATTACTGAATTATTTTTTTAATCCATCACGATTCTCATTATCTTTCCAAACATTCTTCATATTCGGGCAAGTTTCAATCCTTCGAAATATCCTGTTTTCAACTAAAAAATCAACTCCCGTTCCTATCTGTTTTATCCTCTTTCCAGTACTTACGTACCTTCGAGGTAACTCCTATGTAACCTCTTGAAATATATACCATTAATACATTAGAAAAATACAGGTAAAATACATATAAAATACCTCTATAATAGATGAGTTTTATGTCTGTTTTAGTTGACTGTTATAAGAATATCTGTTGATTTGATAAATAGAAGCTACATAGGAGCTACGTTGGAGGAACGAGGGATGTGGAATGAAGCAGGAGTAAGTAGTCGGTAGTTGGTAGTTGGTAGATAGTAGTTGAGGAGGGAATAAAAGTTTAAACGAATTTCATGAGTTGACAATTTGACGAAGAAAATAACTGAAGAAAAGAGCAACCGGTTGATTTCATTTTATTATAAGAAAAGGGTTATATTTACAACATATCTGATAGTGAAACGGAATATACGGAATTATGATAGTTTGTACAAAACAAAGTATCATGAATAATAAAAAAAATAATTTGACAGGATTTATTGTCAATAAAATAAAATAAAATAATTTAATCGGATGTCGTAGAGTGCTATATATTAAAGAATATATTCAA
>Ga0302288_1002565_pt1 | contig 10555 bp, 5 predicted proteins | sample III_Fen_N1_1_FD_194549 | JGI IMG/M metagenome (GOLD analysis project Ga0302288, IMG submission 194549) | Peat permafrost microbial communities from Stordalen Mire near Abisko, Sweden - III_Fen_N1_1 | ecosystem: Environmental > Terrestrial > Soil > Wetlands > Permafrost | place: Sweden: Abisko...
CGTTATTACGCATCACGATTACGTGTCCTAATTCGCCGGCAAAACCATCATGACCGTATACTACTTTGCCATCAATAACAATTCCACTCCCTACACCTGTTCCCAGGGTAATCATGATAAAGTTTTTCATCCCACGGGCAGCACCATAGGTCATTTCACCTACTGCAGCGGCATTCGCATCATTCGTCAACGCAGTAGGTATACCGAATTTATCCGCCATCAGGCTTGCAAAAGGGATAACACCTTTCCAAGGAAGATTAGGGGCAAATTCGATATTGCCTGTATAATAATTTCCGTTAGGAGCACCGACACCGATACCTTTAATTTTATCAATTCCTCCGACAGCTTCAATCAACTTACTTAATTGGACATAAATATCTTCGATATATAAATTGACATCCTGGTGAGTTGAAGTCTTAACAGCACCTTTTGATACTACAGTTCCCCGGGTATCAACAATACCGAAAACGGTATTTGTTCCACCCATATCCATTCCGATTACATATGGCTTTTCCATTATTATATTTTTAAAATTAAATTTATTCAGCAGACTGTTTTACTTTCGAACCTGATAATGCATAATACAGAATAAAAGCTTCGCCTAAAATAACTAAAAACCAAGTCCATCTCCAACCAAATGCATCAGCCAATCCACCTTGTAGAAGAGGAATTACTGCTCCACCTAAAACTCCAATCATGAAAACTCCTGAAGCAACAGATGTATATTTTCCAAGTTTATGAACTGACAGTGTGAAAATAGCACCCCACATTACAGAATGGAAAAGTCCAACTACAACCAATAACCACGGATTGTTCAAGACAATTGCAGCAATTGTAAATATTGTTGCCAATATGCTTGTCACTGTTAATTGAACCTGTGGAGTAATTTTACTGAGTGAGCTGGAAATTAATCGGCCAACCAACATTCCACCCCAATACAATGTAGCCATTATAGCAGCTTGTGAGGCAAATGTACCTCCAAGGCTAATTGCGAAAAGATTAATATTGGCACCAATAGCAACTTCAACACCCACATAAAAGAAAATAGCTATAACACCTAAAGTAAGATGACTAAAAGACCAAACACTTTTTTCTAATTTTTCACCCTTTTCAGTTTTTGTACCTTTAATATCTGGTAAAGACAATTTTGAAAGCACAAATGTTACTATTGCTATAACAATCATTAACCCAACAAAAGGAATCATCAATTGTTTTACTTCAACTTTTTCCATTGCCAACCCTCCAAAAACAATACCTGTAACAAAAAACGGAGCTACTGTTGTACCAATTGAGTTTGAAGAACCGCCGATATTTAAACGTTGAACAGGTTGAGTTCCTTTTACATTACAAGCCGTTAAATAAGGATTAATTACAACTTGCAAAATAGTAGCTGCCGAACCGACAACAAATGAACCTAATAAGAAAATAAAATATCCGATTGGAATTGTTGCAGAAGCAATTTGTACATTTGATCCTGGAAATTGTTCGAAATACCAAGAAGATGTAAAGAAAATACCAAGGCCTACAATCATTACTAATAAAGCACGTATTAAAGTGCTTTTATAACCAAACTTTGAAACCCAGGAAGAACCAATTCCACCTGTAAGAGGATAAGCTAAAAACCAGGAGAATGAAATAAGAGTTGCAAATGTGTTTTTCAAATCTCCGGCTCCACTTAAAAATGCGGCTTTTAATGGCCCTTGAAATTGTCCGTTAGCTGTGGTTAAAAAACCAACAATAAAGAAAAGGAAAACCAATGTAATAAATGGTCCTAAGTAATTTTCTTCGGATTTTGTGTTACTCATTTTTTTTGATATTAAATTAATATAAGTTGATAGTTTTTAAAGTCCCAAAGATACAGTTATTTTCTTCATTTAACGAAAATGTGGTCGAAAATGTCATTATAAAATAATCCGTAATACATGTTCTATAACAGCTTTTTGAGGCTATTTGATAGTATTTGACAAGTTTTTCTAAAAAAACAACTTTTAATGGTGATATTTATAAAAAATAGAATGGATCAATCAAATTAAGATCGATACATTCTATTTCAAATAAAGTGAGACTTATTATAAATTTTTGATCAGAAAATCACTCATACGTGTATACAAATGGCGGCGGGTTTGTTTGCCTAAAATACTATGGTTTTTATCCGTGTAGATTTGCATTTCGAATTGCTTGTCGGCTGCCACTAATTTATCGATATAAAGCATGGTGTTTTGGGTATGCACATTGTCATCGGCACTTCCATGAATGATCAACAATTTGCCTTCCAGTTTACCGGCACGTTGCAGAGCTGAAGAGGCATCATAGCCTTTGAAATTTTCCTTTGGCTGACGCATAAACCGTTCGGTATATGCCGAATCATACAGTCTGTAATCGGTAACCGGAGCAACAGAGATTCCTGCTTTAAACACTTTTTCACCGGTAGTCATACACATAAGGGTCATGGTGCCGCCAAAACTCCAACCCCAGATTCCGATTCTGTCCTTATCAATAAAGGGTTGTTGTGCCAGGTATTTAGCCCCTTCAACCTGATCCTGCGTTTCAAGGATACCGAGTTGCTCGTATGTACATTTGCGGAATTCGGCTCCACGTGCTCCTGTTCCGCGGCCATCTACACATACAACGACATAATTGAGTGTCGAAAGATAGTATTCCCAATCAATAGTCCATTTATCCAGGACTTCCTGTGAGTCGGGACCACTGTATTGAACCATCAGGACTGGATATTTTTTTGAAGCATCAAAGTTTATGGGTTTCAGCATCCAGCCATTCAGTTTTACTTTCTCAGAGGTCGTAAACGAAAAGAATTCTTTTTTAGGAAGATTCAGCGCTTTGAAATCGGCAGCCAAAGCATTATTGTTTTCGATACTCCGAATGGTCGATCCTGAATTTGAACGGAGTGTCAGATCATTTGGGACTTCAAGAGCGGATGCATTGTCTGCAAAACAGGTCATGGTGGAATTAAAAGTCGCATCGTGTGTACCCTTTCCATTCGTCAGACGTGTTTTTTTACCGTTTGAATCCACTTCATATATATCACGTTGAAGAGGAGATACTTCAGCCGATTGATAATAGACTACCTGCTTTTTATTATCATATCCATACACATTCGTCACATCCCAGTTACCTTTGGTCAGTTGCTTCACAACGGTTCCGGTCATGGTATATTTATAGATATGACGGTAGCCATCCTTTTCACTTACACCTATAAAGTACTGGTTGTCGTCTGTAAAAGTTAGATAATCGATATTCTGATAATCCACATAATACTTGTCATCCTCACGCAGTATCATTTTGGTTAATGTCGACCGTGGATTTGCCAACAACATTTCAAGGCTATTCTGATTGCGGTTCAGTTTGAAGATAGCCAGCTGATCAATTGAATTTGTCCATTTAATTCTTGGTATATAGAAATCATTTTCATCATCACCCAGCTTCATTGCTTTTATAGATTTGTAATAATCATCATAAACACAAACACTTACTTTTGAATTGTTTTCACCCGGTTTGGGATATTTGAACTGAACCACTGATGGATACAAAGTCAGCTTATCTTTGTCAGCAGAATTATCCTTATATTGGATAAAAGAGTATTGAGGTACTTTTGATTCATCAAACCTGACAAAGGCAAGTAATTTACTATCCGGACTCCATTCGAAATAACGTGTTTTCTCAAATTCTTCTTCGTAAACCCAGTCGGGTGTCCCATTAATAATACTTCCTTCAACACCATCTTTGGTAATCTGACTTTCGGTATTGTAATCCAGTTTTTTCATAAACAAATTATTATCACGGGCAAAAGCGATATACCTGCTGTCGGGCGAGAAAAGGGGCACTTCCTCAGAACCGCCATCCGAAAGAGTCTGGAATTCATTATGTTTCACATCAAAGACATAATAATCGGCGGTAAAAGTACGGCGGTATCGTTTCTTCACATTGGTATAAACCAGCAACCTGCCTTCATTCGGACTAAATTCGTATCCTGAAATTTGTTTTATGGGCGAATTCTTTAATCTGAAGATACTGAATAATGTATCGACAACAGCACCCGTTTTGTAATTACACTTTACAATTGCTTTTTGATTCACCATCAGGGTAAAATGTTCACCATCGTTCATAGAACGGGGTACATCCATTGTCTTCACCCTGTATTTACCATCAGTAATATCATAAAGCAGACTGGCGAATAAAGTATTTACACATAGTGTTAAAACAAAAATAAGATTGAGGCGTTTCATTATAAATTAAATTATGTTATTAAACCGGATTGTTTAAAATTATTGCCGTACATTTAACTCAAATAAAAAGAGCAATCGAAATACGACTTTACTATCTCACAAAAATAGGTCAATTTATTCTTCTTAAGGATTATCAGGTAAAAGTTTTTATTCCATTAACAATATCCGGACAAAGATATAAACTATTTTAACCCAAAAACAGACAAATTCATGAACATGATTAAAAATTTATTCTCTTATTCCTCACGAAACGAAGCTCTTGGATTGTGTCTGAGCGGTGGAGGAGCACTTGGATTTGCGCATATCGGTGTGATTCAATCACTTGAAGAGAATGGAATCTACCCGACTCATATTGTAGGTTCAAGCATGGGTGCCATCATTGGTACATTGTATGCAGCCGGTTATTCTCCTGCGGATATGATGCAAATGATTAAGGACGATAAATTGTATAAAGTCACCAAATTACTTACTTTCAGGGCTTCATTTCTAAAATCGGGTTTATCGACTCATACTTTATTACGAAACCTTATAAAAGAAATGATTCCGCATAACAGCTTTGATAAACTGAAAAAGAAAAACTATATCTGCATCGCTAATCTGAACAGCGCAGAATGGGAAATCATTGATTCGGGTGAGGAACTTGATATATGGGTGTCAGCCTCTGCCAGTATCCCCGGAGTATTTGAAACGGTTAAAGAAGGGGAAACATTCTATGTAGATGGAGGGTTGTTAAATAATATGCCGGCGCAGGCGATTGAGAAAGATTGCCTGAATATCATCGGTGTAGATGTGATTCCACATATTGCACCCTCTGAACTGAATAAACCGACAGATACCCTCGTATACTCCATCCGGGCCATGCAACATCAGAATTCAAAAGAAGGGCGTGAAATATGCCGTTTTATCATCGAACCAAAAGCAATTGAAGAATATCATGAATTTAGTTTTGATGCCTATGAGGTGATTTATCAATACGGGTATGATGCTGCCAATAAATTCATTGCCGAACATCCGGAAATGCTGAAATTATCGTCAACGACGGCTGCAAAAAAGAAGTAAGGAGTAAGTAGCGTTGAGCATTGAGTGCTGAGCATTAATTATTAAGCATTGAGCATTTAGTGTTGATTGTTAAATATTAAGCAATGTGTCTTCATGAAATTTATTTAAACTTTTACGATTTATATACTTGTTACGACCCCTTAATTCTTATTCATTCCTCACCAAGTGAAACCCTCACTAAGTTTTCAGTTAATGTTGAATTATATTAAAAAACAAGAGCATCGCTATGATTAGTGAGGGCTTCACTTCCCATTATAAGGTCTTCCTTACTCCTTACTCCTTACCTCTTACTCAATCCTCAATCCTCAATCCTCAATCCTCAACGCTCAATGCTCAACGCTATTCTTATTCTGCTTTTGGCAATTTAATAAAGAAAGAAGTGTTCTCATTCACAACGGTTGTAAATGAAATTGTACCTCCCGATAATTCGATAATGTTCTTTGCAATAGCAAGCCCTAATCCCATTCCTGTATTTTTTGTAGTGAAATTCGGCACAAATAATTTTTCCTGAATATCGCTTTCAATTCCAACGCCATTATCAGTGATTTCAATGACAATTTCATTGTTGATATCCTGTAATTCTATTTGTATCTGTCCATCCCTTTCATCGGGAATGGCCTGAATAGCATTTTTCAACAGGTTATTAAACACCTGGACAAGTTGTTCGGGATCGGCATATACAAAGACATCTTTTTCTTCCCCTTTATAATCAATCTGAATATGTTCGTAGTTATTCATAAATAACTGAACGACTGAAAACAGCTTTGCAGCAATATCCACTTTCTCGAAATTAGCTTCAGGCATACGGGCAAAATCGGAAAATGTACCGGCTATTCTGGCAAGATTATCAATTTGTTCGACCAACATTGCTGTTGATTTTTCAAAATAATCATCAAACCTTTCGTCATTCATTTTTTTTGTTCTGCGCAGTTGTTGGATGCTTAGTTTCATTGGAGTAAGCGGATTGTTTATTTCGTGAGCTACCTGACGGGCCATTGACTTCCAGGCCGATTCACGTTCGGATTTAGCCAACAGTTTAACGCTTTGATCCAACTCATCCACCGTACGGTTATATTGAATAACCAATTGTCCTATTTCATCGTTTTGAGTATAATCTATTTTTTCGTTTCGGCTTCCCAGACGCATTTCTTTCAATTTATTTTCCAGCATAATAAGTGGAGCCGAAAGTTGTTTCCCAATAAACAGGCTCACTAATATCGCCAGTACAACTATTATCAGGTAAATCTGGATAATAACCCCCAGAAAGCTTTCTATTTCACTTCTTATTTCATCCTGACTGAAAAATTGAGGAATAGCGATGTATCCGATTTGCATAAAATCGCCATTATTAAAATCAGTATAACCCGTAAGATACTTTAACTCTCCGATATGCTCGTATTGATTAACATTCGAGTTGGAGGAGAAAAAAGGTCTGGCTGCGATCCGGTTACTTATCAGATTTTTATTAAAAATAATCGGTTGCGAAGTCCCTATCAATAACCCATCATTATTATAAACATGGATATCGGTATGATAAATATACGAAAGGTCCTGTAAATCCAGATTTAAAGCTTGTGAGTTAATCGCATTCAAATCCTGAATCCAGTAATACATATCCTGTAATGCTTTTTGAATATAGCCTTTTTTACTTTCCAGATTTGCAATCTGTTCCTCCTGATATTTCTTCTGAATAAAATTGACCGATTCAAGAAATATCCATACGAAGCTAATGATTAGCAGTGAAATAAATGCATATTGAAATTTTGATGTTAATCCTAGTCGATATTGCTCTTTCCGGCTACAAATTAAATATCCCCATACAAACAGGCTACAAATAACAAAAAAAGCAAGGAATATATATACAAAATAGAGAAAATAAGCCAACGGGTTATGCGATTGAAGTTCAGTAATGACGATATAAGTTTTCTGATTGGGTGAAAACACATACTGGTTCAATCCTTTGTCAATAAACGAAAAATAGTCTGTTTTCAGTGTTGGTATCCAGTTTGTATCGGGGGAATAATCAACTTTACCGGATGAGTACACTAATTTTTTGTTTTCATATTTTGCTACTGCAATATCCAGTTGTGTCTGAATATCGGGAGTTGAAGCAATCAGTAAATTAGGAAAACTATAACTCTTGAAATTACGTCGTGGATAAAACTCCATATAAAAGAACAGAGAATCAGAGCGAACAAAACCTGACTGAAATACGCCAATATAAGTAATATTGTTTTCGTTGGCAGGGATGATGTAGAAATTGGTATTTTTCAATTGAATCCCAACGTTGTCGATGTATTGGGCATATTCTTTATACAAATCGGAATGTTTTTTAGCAACATTCAGTCGCATATCGTATTTATTCCAGAATCCGCGTTGGTAGGTTTTATCAAGATAATCATTTGCAGCAGCCAGGGAATCGTGTTTAGCAACAAAACGATTTAATTTACGGTCATTCCTGATCTGGACATTTAATTCTTCCAGTAAAATATCAGCCATACGATCATTCTCATTATTGCCGTTTACCGAGATATTTTGAGCTAATACTTTAAATTTATCAAATTTTTTAGTCTGGTTTATATTATAAGAATTTAAAACAATAAAAGCAGTATAAAAAAATACCCAACAGGCAATATAACCGTATAAGTTTGTATATTTCGGGAAGAGATAAGGCAGATAGAAGGCAGAACTCAACACAAGAAACGAAGCACTTAACCTGATTGAATCACCGGGGAAAACTTTCTGACAAATGAAATACATCACAACAGAGAAAAACAATTCAATAAAATAGGTAAATCTCAGAAGCAGATTCTTTTTAAACCATGCATGGGTTTTAAAAAACATCAAGGCTAACCCGAAACCCCAGACCATTATCAATAAATGAACCCAGCTACCCAGAATTGAAAAATCCTTAAATTGAAGAATACTCAACTGAATACTGGAGTTAAAGATAAGTCCCCTAAGCAAAAAGTAAACTAATACAAAATACAGAACGTACATCATAAACAATAGAATACGACTTGTCATTGTTTTATATTTATCCGTATTGGTATAAAAATAAAACAAATAAATAGTGGAAATGAAGTATCCGGTGGCAACTGTCAGATGGATAACGGATGCCAGAAATGGATTCGATGCATATTGGAAAGGAGAAAATAATTTACTCCAGAAAAGAAGGGATGGAATATTAAAATACAAACAGAGTCCTGTGAGTATTCCTACACCAAAAGCCAACCCAGTCCATGTTTCCAGATTGATCGATTTTTTATGAAAAAGAACAGGGGAACGTGCATAAAGAATAAAGAAAATAAGAAATGCAAAGAAATACGCTATTAATCCAATGTGTGCGTATAGTTCATTAAAAACAGGCGTTTTGGGTTCGGCTAAGGAGAATAAATAGTTTCCGGGAGAACCAAACACCGCCAGTTTATCTTCTTTATTTCCTTTTACAATCTGAACCCTTTTATCTAAATTAAAACCTCTGGCAAAACTATTGTTTAATTCTTCATTTTCATATGGATAATTATTTTTAATAGTAATCAATGCCATTAACTTAGTTGCATCAACAGTTTTTATCCTGCTAACACAAACGGAATTTGGTAACTGGTCAAAATGCCAGTCAGTAGAATCAGGAATTGCAATACTGCTTATATCGTGATGATTATCGGACCAGAAAACCAGTTCAGTTTTATCAAAAACATAATAAGAGATGTCATTTTTCTCAAAATGATAATGAATCAGGGAATCAACCGATGAATGAACAATAATCTGATTCATCTCATCCATTGTTTTTAAAGCCTGTTTTTCTTTAATTAAAAGCTCTTTTTGGAATTCATTTAAGACAATAGCATGTTTAGGCGAATTTTGATAGATATAACCACAAATCAATCCTGTCGAAATGCATAAAAGCATGACAAGAATTAAATAAACTGATTTAATTGAATTAGTATCTTTGATCGTTTTATTGGTTGAATCTTTCATTTTAATTTTTAATGCACTTTTTGTTGTTATGTTCTGCGTTCCGTGTTCCGTGTTCCGTGTTCCGTGTTACAGGTTGCAGGTTTAGTTTTGATACTTCTGATAGTTAGTATTCAATTATTCCCTATCTTTTGATGTCACTTGGTTTTATTAGTTAATCCCTTAAACGTAACGTTTTATTCATTATTTAACAATTTACAGTCAGAAGGCATCAAAGGTAGTTACATTTTATCTACCAATCAACCAAATCATTTACCAGAAACGCGGAACACGAAACTTAATAAACTTATATCAACCAATTAACCAATTAACCAATCAACTAATTAACCAATCATTCAGGATTCATTTTCATTATTCATGATGATAGGGTTCACCTTTTAAAATTGTCATGGCACGGTAAAGTTGTTCTACAAAGATCAGACGTATCATTTGATGTGAAAATGTCATGGTTGAAAGTGATATTTTATTATTAGCCCTTTGATAGACACGTTCTGAAAAACCATAAGGACCTCCTACTACAAAAATAAGGCGTTTATGTGAAGCCATAATTTTTTTTGCGATAAATTCAGAGAATGCAACAGAAGTAAACTGGATTCCTTTCTCATCTAATAAAATAACATGATCATTTAATTCAATTTGCTTCAGAATTAAATCAGCTTCTTTTTCCAGTTGTTCAGTGATTGACAGGCTTTTTGTGTTTTTTAATTCAGGAATCACCGTTTGTTCAAAAGGAATATAAAATTTCAACCGGTTTTGATATTCATCCTGCAGCTTAATGATATGATTATTTGTTGTTTTACCTACTGTTAATAGTACTATTTTCATTCGTTATTTTTTTGTTCTGCCTTCCGCGTTAAGTTTTCTGTGTTCTGTGTTCCGTGTTCCGTGTTCAGCGTTTCGTGTTAAGTGTTCCGCGTTTCGTGTTCCGTGTTCCTCGTTCCGTGTTCTTGGTTCTTGGTTCTTGGTTCTTTGCTCAATGCTCAACGCTCTTTGTTCCTTGTTCTTTGCTTTTTATTCTTTGCTCTTTGCTCAATGCTCAATGCTCAATGCTCAATACTCAATGCTCAACGCTCAACGCTCTTTGTTCTTTGATCTTTATTCTTTGCTCTTTGCTCTTTGCTCTTTGCTCAATGCTCAATACTCAATGCTCAACGCTCTTTGTTCCTTGTTCTTTGCTTTTTATTCTTTGCTCTTTGCTCTTTGCTCTTTGCTCAATGCTCAATGCTCAATGCTCAATACTCAATGCTCAATGCTCAATACTCTTTATTTTCCTT
>Ga0302288_1002568_pt1 | contig 10549 bp, 8 predicted proteins | sample III_Fen_N1_1_FD_194549 | JGI IMG/M metagenome (GOLD analysis project Ga0302288, IMG submission 194549) | Peat permafrost microbial communities from Stordalen Mire near Abisko, Sweden - III_Fen_N1_1 | ecosystem: Environmental > Terrestrial > Soil > Wetlands > Permafrost | place: Sweden: Abisko...
ATTATTCATGCAGGTGCAATGAATTTATGCAAGGTTAAAGTTCGCTGGATTCATTCTGAAAAAATTACTGCTGAAAACGTTGAAAAGAAACTGGAAGGACTGAAGGGTATTATTGTAGCCCCTGGTTTTGGCCATCGCGGAATTGAAGGAAAGATTATAGCAACAAAATACGTCAGGGAGCACAACATTCCGTTCTTTGGAATATGCCTTGGGATGCAGATTGCTGTAATTGAATATGCCCGTAATGTTCTTGGGTTTGCCGGCGCTGACTCGACAGAAATGAATGAGCAGACCGATTGCCCGGTAATTGACCTGATGGAAGAACAGAAGGGGATAACCGAAAAGGGCGGAACCATGCGGCTTGGGGCATACAAATGTCAGATCAGTGATAAAAACTCCAACATTTATAAGGCTTATAATAAAACAGAGATCAAAGAAAGACACCGGCATCGTTATGAATTTAACGATCTGTATCTGGAGCAATTTGAAGCTGCAGGAATGAAAGCTACAGGTCTGAATCCGGATACCAATCTGGTTGAAGTCATTGAAATTCCTTCACACAAATGGTTTGTCGGAGTTCAGTTTCATCCCGAATACAGCAGTACAGTTTTAAAACCACATCCGTTGTTTGTTGCTTTTATAAAAGCGGCACTCGGTAAATAATTAATATTTTATATGGATAGAAATACGATATTAGGTGCAGTCCTGATTTTCTCAATTCTTATTGGGTTCAGTTATTTTAATAAGCCATCCGAAAAGCAGCTAGCTATTGCCAAGCACCAACGCGATTCAATTGAGCTTGCCCGTGTTGAGCAGCAAAAGAAAATTGTATCGGAAAAAGCATTGGAAGTGGCACAATCAGCTCTTTCTGCAAGCACAAATAAGGATAGTTTAGTTTCGGGAGCAAACCAGGCGCTAAAAGAAAAATTCGGTGTTTTTGCTGAAGCTTCAGTCGGAAAAGAAAAATTTTATTCGGTTGAAAATAACCTGATTAAAGTTACTTTATCGAATAAAGGAGGACGGATTTATTCAGTAGAACTCAAAAATTTCAAGACTTTTGAGGGCAAACCGCTGATCCTTTTTGAAGGAACTACCAGTAAATTTGGCATGAATTTCTTTGCACAGAATCGTAGTATTGAAACCGAATCATTTTACTTTATTCCATCCGATTCAACTCCAAGTCAGGTGATTACTGGTCCTGAAATTAAAATCGGGAAAGAAGGCATGGAGAAGTTTAATACAGGAGGAGCGAATAGCACCAAAAGTATTTCGATGCGGTTAATGGCAGGCGATGGAAAATATCTGGAATATAAATACAGTCTTAGCTACAACTCTTATCTGGTAGGTTTTGAGGTGAATACCCAAAATTTAAGCAAGATTATTACCACCAATTCAAATTACCTGAATTTTAACTGGAAAATTGCAGTGCCCCGTCAGGAAAAGAAATCGAAGATGGGCGAAGATAATTATTCAACGATTTACTACAAGTACCAGGAAGATGATGTGGAAAAACTATCGACCGGGAAATCGGGTGCCGAAAGTTTACGTACTAAAACCAAATGGGTCAGTTTCAAACAGTTGTTCTTCGCTTCAACTTTGATTGCTGATGATGCATTCCCAACTGTTGATATTAAATCAGAGTTAACCAAAGAAGATCCGCGTTACGTGGGTACCTTCAATGCTGATGTGGCCTTCCCATACGAAGGTAAGGATTCGGAAAGCATTAAAATGAAGTTCTATTTCGGACCAAGTCATTATACAACGCTAAAGCAATATGATCTTTCTTTGGAACACCAGATTAATCTTGGTTATGTTGTTGTTCGTCAGGTTAATCAGTGGATTATCATTCCGACTTTCAATTTCTTGAGAAGGTTTATCAGTAATTTTGGTATTATTATTTTATTGCTTACCGTATTTATTAAGCTTTTAATATTTCCATTTACCTATAAATCATACCATTCTCAGGCCAAAATGAAGGCATTAAAGCCTGAAATTGATGAAATCAATGCCAAGTTTGGTAAGGAAAAACCGATGGAGAAGCAACAGGCTACAATGGCTTTGTATAAAAAAGCAGGTGTGAATCCGATGGGTGGATGTTTGCCCATGCTGTTCCAGTTCCCTGTCCTGATTGCCATGTTCTTCTTTTTCCCGACTTCAATTGAGTTGCGTCAGCAAAGTTTCTTGTGGGCAACCGATTTATCCACATTCGATTCAATCTGGAATATGCCATTTACGATCCCTTTCTATGGCAACCATGTCAGTCTTTTCTGTTTGCTGATGACCATTACGACTATCATCTCCACTTACATGAATTCACAGACCCAGAACACAGAGGCTATGCCGGGAATGAAAACCATGATGTATATAATGCCGGTCATGTTCCTCTTTATCCTGAACAGTTATGCTTCAGGATTGAGTTACTATTATTTTCTGGCCAATGTGTTCACCATCGGTCAAATTTATGTTTTCCGCATGTTGATTGATGAAGATAAAATCAGGGCTCAAATCATGATAAATAAGAAGAAGCCGGTCGTCAAGTCCAATTTCCAAAAGAAGCTGGAGGAGATGTCGAAACAAAAAGGAATACAACCTCGAAAATAATTTCAAAAAAATGCTGCTCCCGGGCAGCATTTTTTGTAACTTGTTGTTTGTAAACTAACAACAAGAAATCATGTATCAATACAACGCAGTTATTCGGAAAGTAGTCGATGGCGATACCGTTGAAATCGACATTGATTTAGGTCTGTCGGCCTGGGTTCATAACGAAAAAATAAGACTTTACGGTATTGACACTCCTGAGGTGTATGGAGTTAAAAAAGGCTCTCCTGAATGGGAACTTGGAAATCAGTCTTCTGAATTTGTAAAACAAAACCTGAAGGAAAACAGTCAGGTGATCATCGAGACCATTAAAGACAAGAAGGAAAAATACGGTCGATACCTGGCATTGATCTATATTCAGATTGATCAGCGTGTTATAACCGGATTGACTGACATACGAAGTATTGGTGATTATTATTGCCTGAATGATATTCTGATAGCGAAAGGTTTGGCAAAGAAATATATGCTTTAGCTGAGGCGTTATAAGCAAATTTGAACCGAGTTTTCGGAAAGAATTAAGCCGTTCATTGATTCAAAATCAATGAACGGCTTAATTGTATGCTAAACCCGAAAGAAGCGGGGGATTATGCTTTTGGAAGTATTTTTAATACCTGGCCGACTTTCAAACTAGTGGCTTGCTTAATGTTGTTTAGTCTCATGATGTCGCTATTCGAAACACCGGGAAATTTCTTGGCAATTGTCCAAAAGTTATCTCCTTTAAGTACTTTGTAATAAACAAATTCACTTTTCTCTGCCGTTTGTTCATTGGTTTTTTCAACGGTGGAACTCTTTTCTCCTGATTGCTCTACCGCTTTTTCAACAGACTTAGTTTCTGTGGATTGCTTTTTAGCAACACTGTCCAGTTTTTGAGTTGAACTGACTGTAGGCTTTTCATTCAATGATTTTTGCCTTTCAGCATAGCTCTTTTTATTGAGTTTGCTGTAATGCTCACCTTGTCCTTCAGGAACATAAATGGCAAGTTTCTGACCGACTTTGATGAAGTTTTTATGAATGTTGTTCCAATACTTCAGGTCTGAACTTCGTACTCTAAACCAAGCGGAAATCAGTCCCAGATTATCACCAGACTTTACGGTATAATTGACCTTGTCGCGTCCTTTAATGTCGCCTGGACTATGACTGGCAAAATTATCCTGCGGGTTAATAATTTGATTGTTTGGGAAGAATTCGGCGCGACGGTGATCGTGTATAACAGCTTCATTCTCCAAATAGGCCGAAACTTCATCCTGAGGTAAAACCAAGCTGTATGCTTTCTCCTTGCTTGCCGGAATAATGTCACGTCGATATTGAGGATTTAAACTACGAATCTGTTCAACCGGAATCCCAATTATTTCTGAAATCTGGTTGAAATGCAGATAGTCATTGACCATTAGCGTGTCGGTAATGATTGGAAAGTTTGGTGATTTTGGTAGGATATTGTGACTTTGGTAAAAATTCATCACGTAATTTGCGGCAATAAATGCGGGCACATACCCGCGGGTTTCCTTCGGCAGCCGGTAATAAATCTTCCAGTAATCTTTCGCATCCCCACAGCGTTTAATGGCTTTGTTTACATTCCCCGGGCCACAATTATAAGCTGCAATAACCAGATGCCAGTCTTTATAAATGTTGTATAAATCCCGGAGGTATCTGGCAGCAGCATCCGTGGCCTTTAACGGATCACGGCGTTCGTCGACAAAGGTGCTGATTTCGAGCTTATACATTTTCCCCGTTGAATACATGAACTGCCAAAGTCCAACAGCACTTGCAACTGAATTGGCTCCCGGATTTAATGCTGATTCAATAATGGGAAGGTATTTTAATTCCATAGGGAGACCATATTTGGCCAGTGCTTCTTCGAACATGGGAAAATAGTAATTACCAAGTCCAAGCATAATCGCAACCAGTTTGGGTTTACGAACAGTGTACATGGTAATAAAGCCCTTAACGGTATTGTTATAAGATAAACTTACCGCAGATTGCATTGATTGTAAACGTTGGATATAAATTGAATCAGGTAGTGTTTGTTTGAGGGTATCGGCTTCTGCCAGTTCAGTACTATCAAGAAGAAATGCATTCTGTACATACCAGCTGCTCAACATGCTGTCAAGTTTGTCTGAAAAAAATTTATTCATCGTTTCATCAGGAATCGAATAATATTTTTCATATCCACTTATTGTGTCAAGAGCGCCAACATTTATTGTACATGCCTTCCTAAGGTTCTCTTTCCTTGCTCCGGAAGCAAAAGAATTGACTCCGGCAATTGTTAGTAAGACTACTGTCAGTTTTAATATCCTCATAAGCTTTCAGTTAAAATGTGATTTTGCAATGCAACCCTATCCCTTTCTGATCCATACAAATAATTGGACCAGGAACCCAATTGATAGTTAAGTCATCGCCAATGTCGAAATTAAAAAAGTTGGCATCAACACTTGCATCTATGATATTTAAAGCATAAAAAACAGCAGTGCTAATAACCACCAAATCTCTGTTACGCCTTGATCCGTCTTTTGCGAGCCTTAATCTTTCTGTCAACTGAGATATTTTATCAGGCTCAAAAAAGATTGGATTAACATTTAATTTCTTAAATGAATTGGTGTTTGGATCAGTATCTATAATATCAGAATATGCCTGTTTATATTTGACGTATAGTTCGTTGTTAAAATTAATAAAGTATCCTAAAGTTACAAAACCTCCGTAAACAATAGGTAACTTCCAGTATTTCCGGTTGTATATCTGACCCAGCCCCGGCAATACCGCCGAATAAATGGTCGCTCTTCGTGGCGAATGTATGGCCACTGGTTTCTTTATTCTGATCGAATCGACTTCTGTTTTCTGGCTAAAGGCAGAAAATCCTGTTGCAAAAAACAGGATTACGAGCAGCCAGATAGCAGACAAGTTTAAAGTTACGATATTTTTCGGTCTAAACATCTAATTGATCAAGAATTCCTAATATGCGCTCCAGATCTTTAGTCGAACCAAAAGGAATAATAATCTTGCCTTTTCCGGTTTGATCCATCCTGAAATCAATCTTCGATTGAAAATGTTTACTGAGATGATTGTGAAGATCCTGGTATTCAGTCGGAAATTTTGGGCTTTTCGCCTTTTCCACTGGATGAAAACTATTGCTGTCTTCGTTGTAATTTCTTACAATTTCTTCTACCCGTCGAACCGAAAATTCATTTTTAATAATCTCATCGTAGATCATTAGTTGCATTTCCGAATCTTTGATATTTACCAAAGCTCTGGCGTGGCCCATGGAAACGATTTTCTCAACGATCCCTTTCTGAATACGGGCAGGAAGTTTTAATAGACGCAGATAATTAGTTACTGTCGATCTCTTTTTGCCAACCCGGTCGCTCAAATTTTCCTGAGTCAGTTTGCACTCATCAATCAAACGCTGATAACTAATCGCAATTTCAATGGCATCAAGGTCTTCCCGTTGTATGTTCTCAACAAGAGCCATTTCAAGCATCCCTTCGTCATCAGCAGTTCTGACATACGCGGGAATGGCTGTCAATCCGGCAATTTTCGAAGCCCTGAATCTCCGTTCTCCGGCAATGATCTGATATTGGTCATCATCAATCTTCCGAAGTGTGATCGGTTGAATGATCCCAATTTCTTTAATTGAGGTGGCTAATTCATTTAGTGCTTCCTCGTCAAACTTAGTCCTGGGTTGAAACGGGTTTGCAATAATTTTAGAAATCTCGATCTCGTTGATTGATGAACCTGTTTCTTTTTCCGGAACGTCGTTAGCTCCTTCGATCAACGAACCCAAACCTCTTCCCAATGCGCTCTTTTTTGCCATAATCAAAAGGTCTTATTCAATAATTTTTTCTGAATTTTTAAGTTTTGTCATGCCATTGTTTTGCAAAAGTTCACGAGCAAGGCTCATATAGCTTGCAGCTCCTTTTGAAGTCGCATCATATAAAATGGCAGGTTGTCCGTAGCTTGGAGCTTCACTCAATTTAATGTTTCGCGAAATAACCGATTCAAATACCATTTCCTGAAAGTGTTTCTTTACTTCGTCCATCACCTGATTCGACAGATTTAACCGCGAATCGAACATGGTCAGAAGAAATCCTTCAATTTCCAGGTCTGGATGTAATTTGGTCTGAATAATTTTAATCGTATTTAAAAGCTTTCCAAGACCTTCTAAAGCAAAATATTCGCATTGTACCGGAATGATAACCGAATCAGCAGCAGTCAAAGAATTTACCGTAATCAAACCTAATGAAGGTGAACAATCGATCAGAATAAAATCGTAATCATCCCTGATTTTTTCGATGACATGTCTCAATACTTTTTCCCTGTTAGGCAGATTCAGCATTTCAATTTCAGCGCCCACCAAATCAATATGTGAAGGAATGAGGTCTAATCCTGGAATTTCTGTATTTAAAATGATTTTTCGTGGATCAAGTTCATCAACAATACATTCATAAATGCTGGTTTTTACATTCTTTACATCGAATCCCACGCCGGAAGTGGCGTTCGCTTGCGGATCAGCATCAATAATTAAAACCTTATATTCTAAAACGGCCAGACTTGCTGCCAGATTTATAGCGGTTGTGGTTTTCCCAACTCCTCCCTTTTGGTTCGCAAGTGCAATTACTTTTCCCATATAAAAAATTACTTATTTGGTAAGTTCCAAAGTTAATATTAAATGTATAAACAGGTCGAATAAATTTACTAATTAAACTTAATTTGACTGTATTTGGTTGAAATACAAACAATTAATGCTTGATAATTTTATATCGAAAGCATTTTCGGATAAATACAAATTTATGTCTGCTATTATAAATTCAAGTCGGTTTGACTTGATTCACAGTTTATCGATGCCCTCTAAATTTCTGCCAAACGAAATAGGACAGATCAGCTTGTCTGTATTTTTTTTGCTTCTTTTTTTAACTGCTTTAAATCAATAGGTACAACTCCCAGTTTTTCACAAACTAATCCACCAGCCAGATTTGAGAGTTGTGCCATGAATGGAATTGACAGTCCGGCTGCCAAACAAAGACTTGCAGCTGCAACAACTGTATCTCCGGCTCCCGAAACATCGGCAATATCGCGGATTTCGGCTGGATAATAATTCTGTTTTACTCCATTGGTCAGAAATACTCCCAACTCTGATAACGTTATAAAAAGCAATCCAATCTGCTTTTCTTTTTTGAAATTTTCAGATACAGTTTTCAATTCATTCATGTCAGTCTTTTCGATCTCCAGTTTTAACCCTTCCTTAAATTCTTTAAAGTTGGGCTTAAAAAGATCGACACGTTCATAGTTATTGAAATTTCTCCTTTTAGGATCGGCCACCGTAAATATCTTCTTAGATTTTGCCAGATCAATAACATTCTTTATTAATCCCTCGGTAATGAGTCCTTTATCGTAATCAACAAAAATGATTATGTGAATCTGTTTCCGATCGATGATCTCCTTAATTCTTTCGAATACTTCTTTTTCAAATTCTGAATTTATAAGTGCTGATATTTCCTGGTCAACTCTTGAAATCTGCTGTCCTCCGCTGATAATTCTGGTTTTAACCGTGGTCATCCGTGCTTCGTCAACGAAGATGCCCTCACTTGTTAAATGGTTTTCGTCCATTAATTCAGAAAAGATCCGACCTTTTTCATCGTTACCAATAATTGATACGAGAATTGGTGTTGCGCCAAGCGCCTGAATATTGAGTGATACGTTTCCGGCGCCCCCTAATCTATTTTCCTGTTTGGTAACTGTTACGATTGGAATTGGAGCCTCAGGAGAGATACGGTCGACCTTTCCCCACAAATAACTATCAACCATCGCATCGCCAAGAACCAACACATTTAATTCAGCAAACTTCCCGAAAACCTGTTCTATATTGTCTTTTTCCACTATCCGAATTTTATCGATGCGACAAAAGTAGTAAAATTAAATACGAAAAAAATGATATAAACAGCCAAATGCAAGCCTGACTTAAAACACGAATGGGAACATTCCGTTGAGGAAAGTTCCCATTCACTTTCAGATTGCCCGAAGGCTTTCCTTAGTGCCAGACTACGGTTATTAGAGCTGGCTGTTTCATCCGGTTTCTCCAACCATTTTTCACAGCCTTGAGCTTTCTTGTAAAACTTGTTACAGCTTTACATTCCAGCTGTTCGTTCGACGCTTTCGTGAAATTGTCTTCCCGAACGAAGTCCCATTGAAGCCACCTTTTTGTTCATCGATTTCTGCAAACCGATGATTGGTGAAAAACTACTCCCGATCCTGAGATCTTTTCGTTTTCAGTTCGACAATAAATAACCTGAGTTTTCATTGTCTCCTGCTTTTCTTGAATCAACATTGAAGTGAACGTTTTGCGATCATCTGTTTTGCTGATGAACCTGACATGAAATGTTTCGGTTCAAACTTCAGCTTTTTCGGAATGCGAATCCGAAGATCCGAACGATCAGGCTCGTGATTCAATTAAGTATCCTTGCCTTTTCCATTCTTTCAAAGCAGCTTTTTATCGCTCGTCTGATGAAATAAAGTTAATACAATTATCACCTTCAAGTCAAGTAAATTATCAATTTTGAATGAATAGTTTGTAATCAGTACTTATTAACAATTGTTGATAACTTTTGGTTCTTGGAAGTGATTGTATCGTAATTAGATATATTATAAGTTAAGGGTTTAAAAGAGAGTTATGAACTTTTTAATAGTTGATTTTATGTCTGAGACAAAAAAATATTTAGCTTTTTAAGTATCTGAATATCAGAATTTAGGTTGATTGTTTTTTAGTGTAATTCTTAAGCCTTCCTCCATTCTGAATTCAGCAGTTTCAATTCCAAATTCTTTTAACGCTGCTCTGAATCCTTCGTTCATCATTTTACCTGCCCGTAATGGAAAGTTAATTAATGCAGGAAAATTGGTTTCGTTTTCAGGATGGTTGTAAAATTCAAGGCAGGTTTCGAGTTTTGTCGAAAGATATATTCTGCAAGCCATTGGTCGTGCTTTGTATGCAGAACATGCTCCATCTTTTAGTAACGGGCAGGGAGCCTTGTATTTCAATATTTCTTCATCTAATAATTCTGAAGTTATCTGATATTTTGCATCCGTTTTTCCAATTATATCTGCAAGATCTTTAGGATAAAAATCCCTTTTTATCCTGTCTGATAAGTAATGAAGTTCGTAGGAGTTTGCATAAACAGCTTGGTGACAACACCATTGGCATCCCTTAAAACATGCCACTTTAATATTTTGTCTTTCAGCAAGTGCAATGATTGAATCATTGAGTCCATCAATAGCAGCATATAACGATTCGATTGCTGAGAATAAGGTGTCATTCGATATTCCAACCTCAATTGCTGATTGTGCCAGTTTGTACCCATCTGAATAAAAAATCCGGTCGTTTTCGCTGAAATGTTTATTCTCCATTTTCATCAACTTCTTTTTTTCGACAAAAGTAATTTAGTTTTCAGGAAAGGATTAATTTGCACCATAAATTTTCAAACCTGCTAAAGTAATTCCAGTGAAATTTGTACTTGCTGCTTTCTTGTTGATTGCCAGTGTTTTGGTGTTTGCCGGATCGGTTGATTATTTGCCGGTCCCATCAATTGATCTGATCAGACATTCCTATTATAGTCTTTCGTACAACGAAAAATACGAACAAGCGAATTGGGTATATTATACATTGACCGATAAAATGGTTAGTGGTGGAGGGCAGGAGCGAAGCAACAAGTTTAAAGCGGATATGATGGTTCCTTCCGGATCAGCGAAATCTTCGGATTATACTAAAAGTGGTTACGATCGGGGACATCTTTGTCCTGCTGCCGATATGGGGTTCAGTCCAGCCTCGATGGAAGAAAGTTTTTTGATGTCGAACATTTCGCCACAGGCTCCTGATTTTAATCGTGGTATTTGGAAAGAACTTGAGACTGAAGTCCGTAAGTGGGCAAAAAAAGAACACAAAATATATGTCGTAACTGGCCCTGTTTTT
>Ga0302288_1002569_pt1 | contig 10546 bp, 9 predicted proteins | sample III_Fen_N1_1_FD_194549 | JGI IMG/M metagenome (GOLD analysis project Ga0302288, IMG submission 194549) | Peat permafrost microbial communities from Stordalen Mire near Abisko, Sweden - III_Fen_N1_1 | ecosystem: Environmental > Terrestrial > Soil > Wetlands > Permafrost | place: Sweden: Abisko...
GAATTAAAAACAATCGGGCTTTTAATCAAAGCATGTGGTTGCAAAAAAGTTATTTTCACCCGTGGGATTCCATCTCGGATGAAACTGAATCCGTTGAAACGTTACTTGTTTTCAACTGTAGTAACTGATGTAATTGTCAACTCAAATTACGTAAAAAATAGCATATCGAATATTACAAAATTATTGAAGAACGAACCGGTGATTATTTATCATGGCATAAATCCTGAAACTAATAAAAAAGCTGATTATCAATCTAAAAACATAGCAATCGTTGGCAGATTATCGCCCGAAAAAGGGGTGGATTTAGCCATTCGGGCAATGCAAAAAGTCCTTGTATCAATTCCGAAAGCTCAGCTTTGGATTATTGGAGATGGAAAAGAAAAAGAAAATCTGATTCGGCTAACATCCGAACTTGGAATACAAAACTCCGTTAAGTTTCTTGGTTTTTCAACCGATGTGGAAAGTCTGTTGGTACAATGTTCTATGCTTGTCTTGCCTTCGAGGTGGGAAGGTTTTGGATTGGTACTTTTAGAAGCAATGAAACTCAGCATGCCCTGTCTGGCTTTTGACCATACGGCTGCCAACGAGATAATAGTAAACAACGAGACCGGCTTTTTAATTCCGGATATGAACACCGAATTATTAGCTGAAAAAATTATTAACTTGCTTTCAAATCCAGAGAATGGAAAATTAATGGGAGAAAAAGGAAATAATCTTTTAAAGGATAAATTCACAATCGAGAAAAGTATAGATGGATACCAAAATATAATTGGAAGAAACTAATGGAAAAAAACATACCGATATTATATTATCATTTTGTAAAAGCTCCGGTCTCTTCCACGCGGATAAAAGGCTTATATACAAGTCCAAAGCAATTTGACTGGCAAATAAAGCAATTGATTAAAAAAGGTTTTACTTTTATTACTTTTGAAACTATTGCAAAAAAACAATATGACCCGACCAAGCGAAATATCATCCTGACCTTTGATGATGGTTGTGAATCGCTTTACTTAAATGCTTTTCCAATATTGAAGAAATATGGAATAACGGCGGTAATTTATGTTGTTGCTGAATCAATTGGTGCCAGAAATATTGTTTGGAAAGACAATGAAAATAAAGATCCACTGAATATTTTGTCAAAAGAACAGATGGTGGAAATGAAAAACTACGGTATTGAATTTGGTTCACATGCCTGCAATCATGTTCATTTGAATCAATTAGCACAAGAAACGCTCAATTTTGAACTGAGAGAGTCAAAACTCATTTTAGAGACAGTACTTAACAGTGAAATTTATTCGGTAGCGTATCCTTTTGGAAGTTACAATAATGATGTTTTAAAATCCTCTTCTGAAGCTGATTATCGGTTTGGAGTCACTACGAAAAACGGAAATAATCTTTCTGCAAATGACTTAGAATTATTTCGGATTCCTGTAAGAGGGCATTCGTTGCGTCATTATTTTTATTTTTATAAGACTCTGAATAATTTAATGCGAATCGTTGATTAACGAAAAATGAACAAAAACGAGTTACAACAACCGAAAGTTTCGATAGCATTGTGCACTTATAATGGTGAACGCTATCTGGTAGAACAATTAGAAAGCATTCTAAATCAGGATTATGCTAATATAACAGAGATTATTTGCGTTGATGATAACTCAACTGACTCTACCTGGGAAATATTGAACAGGTATGTTGAAAAATATCCAACCTTCAAAATTATTCAAAACAAGACCAATCTTGGTTTTATACGAAATTTTGAACATGCTATTTCACTAACAACTAACCAGTTTATTGCCATTTCCGACCAGGATGATGTTTGGCGTACCGATAAAATATCAAAATTGATTTCGGGTATTGGTAATGGCATGATGGTTTATTCTGATAATGAATATATTGACGAGAATGGACAAAAAATAGGAGTTCTTTTTTCGGACAAACGAAATCTGGTAGCAACTACTTCTTGTCTGAATTTTACACTGTTTAATGCAATATCCGGTCACACAATACTTTTTAGAAAAGAATTACTTACCTTTGCACTCCCGTTTCCGACTGATATTCATTACGATTGGTGGTTGGCATTTTGTGCTTCTCAGCACTCTATCATTCAGGTTGTAAACGAGCCACTTGTTGGATACAGACAGCACATTGCGAATGCAGTTGGAGGTTACGGTATCAAAGAAAGCGATAAAAAGGCTCAAACGTTTAATATCCTAAACGAAACAAGTGTTCGTGTTAATTATTTTTCAAAAAAAATTGCACCAAATTTAATGCATGAGAAAGAAGTTCTGGATATAATGGCATTAAGCTATGCGGATAAATCATTTAAAATGAGGATTAAACGAATAATTATTTTTTTGGAAAACAGGGAGAGTCTGTTGCTTTTTAAGAAAAGAAGTAATTTCCGAAAAATGATTTATTGTTTTAAAGCTTTCTGGAAATATGATTAGGTTGCATTAAAATACTACTTAAATAACAAAAATTACTTATGCTTCTAAAGAGAATATCTACATCAATAAATTATATCAACCTCCTTTCCTGCCTTTTCCTTACAGCATCATCTCTTTATTATACAAAATTTCAACAGATAGGGTTTTATGTTTTTTTTATCAGCTATTTTATAGAGATTTTTACCGACAAGAAATGGAAAAATATTAAGTTTGATAAGGATAAAATTTATTATTTAGCTTTGCTATTATTTTTTCTGCTTATTTTTATTTATCATCCATTTGAAAATTCAAACAAATACTTTTACCGCCTCGTTGAACTGCGTTTAGCCTTATTCGGCTTTGCTGGAGTTGGTTTTTTGGGTGTTAATAAACTATATAAGGTTAGTTATTTTGCCAATACATTTATTGTTTCATCGGTAACTGCGATGATGTATATAATCCTTGGAATTGGAATAACCGAATTTATTAGTAACCCACAAAGAGCTAATCTTGTATCGCTCTTTAGAGTAGAACATATTAATTCACATATCGTTTTCAATTCGTATTTAAATATTACGTTGGTTTGTTGCTGGTATTTGATTTCTAGAACTAAAACAAGATTCAATGCTCTAAGAATCTTGTTTTATGTATTATCAACAATCCCAATTATTTACTTCCTAATTATTTCTGAAGGGCGAGTTGGCATTGCTGTATGCATCATACTTCTCTTTACAATTTCCGTTTACCAGCTTTGGAAAATACATAAATTATCTGTTGTTGTCTTTCTAATTATTTCTCCTTTTCTTATTTGGCCAATTATTAGTAATCATCAACGCATGAGTAAAGGCGAGATTCTTAATGACCCTCGGGCGTTTATTTGGAAAGCATCTATTGATGTTGTCAAAAAACAGCCTTTGATAGGTTATGGTGCAAGCAGGGCTCAGGAAGAATTTGATGCAACTTTGCTCAATTATGAAACTAAAGAGTTTAAAGAATATTGGAAAGACATAAAAATTATGCACAGCCATAATCAGTTTGTTCAAACCTATATGGAGTTTGGTATCATCGGGATAATATTATTGCTTGGATTAATTATCGGACCTATATATTTAACAGAACCTAAGCGTAGATTTTTTGCTATTATGTTATTTTTTGTCTTCGTATCACAATTTATGACTGATATTGTAATCACGTACCAAGGTTTTCCTGTTATTTTTGGCATTCTAACTTTAATGACTGTTGCTGTTAAGAAAGAACCATCGCAACAGGAACAAAAGCTTCCTGCCCTCTAAGCTATTTATTTTCTTCCAAAATCTGCCGGAATTTCACCCCAAACCGAGGTTTCCCATTTCATTACTTGAGTTGAATACACGTTTTCTTTTAACCAATTTTCGGCGCGTGTAACCATATCGAATAAAATGGCATTATCATCTGTCTTTTGTAAAATAGTCTTGGTTTTCTTTGCTTTCACCCAAGCTAAGGCTGTTTTACTATCGGTATAAATTGGAAGTGGACTATTTTTCTGCTTCAGGAGTGCTAACCCATGAACCAATGCAAGAAATTCACCTACATTGTTAGTTCCATCTTTAAATGGACCTTGTCGAAAAACTTCTTCGCCGGTTTTTGTATATACGCCACGATACTCCACTAAACCCGGATTTCCACTGCAAGCTGCATCTACTGACAGACTCTCAAAATCTGGCAAACCAAATTTTGCTATTTCGCCTTGTGATGGTTTTTTTATCTTGGCATTTTTTCCGATATAATCCCAACAAGGGGAAAGCATGGCTTCACGAGCTTCGGCTTCTGTTGCAAATCCTTTGTAAAGTGCGCCAGCAAATCCATGAATCTGGTGTTTACATTCGTCCCACGAGTTATAAACACCGGGTTCTTTCCCCTCCCAAACCACGAAAAATTTATTTTTGCTCATGTTTTTTATATCGGTAAAAAAACGTAATTTTGTACCACTTAAAAATGATCCTGTAGTTCAATGGATAGAACAAGTGTTTCCTAAACACTAGATCCGGGTTCGATTCCCGGCGGGATTACACATAAAACCTGTGTGTTAAATATATAAATACTTTACTTTCTGTCTGGAATTGATTTGTTTTTATATTTAAACGATGCAAAAATAGATAAAATAAATACTTAAACAAAACTCTATTGAACTGAGCTGTCTATGTTCGTTTTATATATTTTAAAATACAATACATTTTTATATCACTTTCCTGCGGTTTTCGATTGGTTGCTTAAATATAGTTTGCGTTCGAAAGTAGCTTTCTGACCACTCTTTTTTTCTCAAAAATGCAATTTTTTTGGTGTGTAGGTATGAGTAGCCTATCGGTTTCAACCGGCTTCAAATGTTATAACCCTCAATTTATAATTCTAATAGAGAATCTATTAAGTCAACAACTTTGCCCCCTCCCAGACTTGGTAACTGTTTATACTACATTTGAATAATGCGATATTAAGAGCTTTCTGACTGATATAATTTTCTTTATTCAGAAGTTGAAAATGATTTTTCTAATAGTTTTTTGCCATTGAATTTTTTTTTGAAAAGACGGCTGAAAATATTATTTCAAGAGTTTGCACTTTCTTGCAAAATGTCTTAAATCAACCGAGTATTTGTAAAAACAGGGATGTAATTTGAACATTTTACACTCATTTTGAATTGTAATAGGTACAAATTGTTTTGAATTAATAATCAGAACAATAATAAACACAATAATATGGATGGATACGAATCGAATCGTCGGGATTTTTTGAAGAAACTGGGTTTAATAGCCGGAGGTGCAGCTCTCTTTGTTCCCGGAATTAATGGTGTGGCGGAGTTAATTACTGAGAAAAAAGAGGATTTTATACTGACAAAGAAGCAGCGTGCATTTGCAAAGAAATACGAGAAATGGCTAAAAGAGTTTCATGCTATGGCTAAATTTCAGGTTACTGACCGTGAGCACCCCGAGAATAACAAGAAACTGGTTGCACTATCGGAAGAGGCGAAAGTGTGGCAAAAAGAGTTGATTGAACACATGAAAGATGAGAATTTTGCTCGTTACTTTATGGTATTGACAGAGAAGGTGACGGCTACTATATAAGATATTTCATGCTAAGGCTCAAAAAAGTTAAAAAACGAAGTGTTTTTTTTAAAACAACAGATTAATAAAAAATCCTCGGTCTTTTGAACCGAGGATTTTTGCGTCTTTGCGCCTTTGCGTGAAACTTTTATTTAATATCGCCTTCGGCAATCAGGTATTCAGCGATTTGAACGGCATTAAGGGCTGCCCCTTTTTTAATCTGGTCGCTTACACACCAGAATGTCAGTCCGTTAGGGTTAGAAATATCTTTACGCAAACGTCCTACATGTACAGGATCTTTTCCTGACAGGAACAATGGCATTGGGTATTTCTTTTCTGCTGGGTTGTCAATCATTTCAACGCCGGGAGCAACTGCAAATGCTGCACGTGCTTCTTCCACACTTACCGGACGTACAGTTTCCAGCCATACACTTTCGGAGTGAGCACGCAAAGCAGGAACACGCACACACATAGCACTTACTTCCACATCGGAATGCATGATTTTACGCGTTTCGTGGTACATTTTCATTTCTTCTTTGGTGTAACCGTTGTCAGTAAACACATCTACTTGCGGAATCAGATTGTAGGCCAACTGATAAGCAAATTTACTTACCGTAACTTCTTCGCCGGCCAATACTTGTTTGTATTGCAATTCCAGTTCGTCCATAGCTGCAGCACCCGCACCCGAAGCTGCCTGATAAGTAGATACATGAACACGTTTAATATGCGACAAATTTTCGATAGCTTTCAAAGCTACCACCATTTGTATGGTGGTGCAGTTTGGATTGGCAATAATACCACGTGGACGATTTTTTGCATCGGCTGCATTTACTTCGGGCACTACCAATGGAATATCCTTGTCCATACGGAAAGCCGATGAATTATCTATCATAACGGCTCCGAATTTGGTAATATCTTCGGCAAATTGGTTGGATATACTTGCACCTGCAGAGGTGAATACTAAATCGAAAGGTTTAAAATCGTCGCCATGTTTAAGCTCTTTCACGGTGAGTTTTTCACCTTTGAACTCATAAACACTCCCCGCACTGCGACTCGAACCAAAAAGGCTCAGCTCTGTCAATGGGAAATTGCGTTCGGCCAACACACGCAAAAATTCCTGGCCTACGGCACCACTGGCACCTACAATTGCTACTCTCATTGTGATAAAAAATTAAAATAACTACCCTAACCCGACCTCAACCCAACCCTCTCCAAAGCAAAGGGAGGAGGAATGGGAGCAAGATAGCTCGGTTTTAAACTATTCTCGTCTATAATGTTTTTTACAAAAAACAAATAAATTGTTAACTTTAAGACAAAATATTCATATATTTGTACTTTAATTTAAAATTCTATCCCACATTTCCTTTTTAGGGATGAAGGACGGTATTTTAAAAATTGACTACAAAAGTAATTCATTTTAATAAAAAAACTGCAATCAATGAAGAATTTAGGTCTGTTTTTTATGATATTTCTGCCTGTTTTTTGTTTCGGGCAAGTGAATGAAAGTTTTTTGGATGGAAACTTTATAAATAATCCTATTTGGACTGGTACTACGTCTAATTTCACAGTCAATAGTTCTTTTCAATTACAATCGCAAGCACCGTCAGCTTCCACTTCTTTTTTGTTTACCCCATCCGAAGCCATTGATAATGCTGTTTGGGAATGTTGGGTAAAGATAAATTTCAATCCATCAGTCTATAATTATGCCTGTATATATTTAATTTCGGATAAAAATGATGTGTCGGGAGGATTAAACGGCTATTATGTTCAAATTGGAGGTTCAAAGAAAGAAGTATCGCTGTATTTACAGCAAGGCACTATAAAAACTAAAATTATAGATGGTGCAGATAATAGGACAGATGCTAATTCGTTGGAAATACGAGTGAAGGTGACTCGTAATGCACAAGGAAATTTTATCTTATCAAGTAAAAAAGCAAATGAAGCAGATTTTGTTCAGGAAGGAAGTGCAATAAACTCGGTCGTAAAAAGTAGTTTGTATTTTGGTGTAATGTTCGTCAACTCTAGTGCAAACGGTTCTGCCTATTATTTTGACGATATTGTGGTGACGGGCGATAAGGCGGTTGATAAAGAAGCTCCAAAATGGACAACATTTACGCTTGAGCAGCCGAATAAGCTAAAACTCGGTTTTTCTGAGCCTATAGATTTAACCCATGCTGCGTTTAGTGTTGATAAAGAAATTGGTATTCCCTCTTCGCAAATTATGTCTGATGATAAAACATCTGTAATACTGAACTTTATAAAAGAATTCCAAAAGGGAGTCATTTACAACCTTCATGTGTCTGGAGTGAGTGATTTATCGGGTAACCTGTTACAGGATACAACACGCAGTATTGGAGTAATAGAATCAAAACTGCCTGAAGATCTGATAATTAATGAAATTATGTTTGAGAACCCGCTAAACTCACTTGAATATGTTGAAATTTATAATCGTTCTGATAAGGTGTTAGATGTTTCAGGGGTAACTTTAACTACACGAAAAACAGACGGTTCATTTAATACTGGCATGAAGATTCCCATAAAAACCTATTTATTACCAGACACTTATCTTGCATTATGTGAAAATGCTGATTCTGTTCGAAATTATTATGGTCTTTCGAAAGCTCTAAATATTCTTCCAACCGAATGGAGTGCGCTTAATAATGAAAGTGCTACAGTCGCACTTACAAATATCAGTAAAGATACTATTTATGATCAAGTTAGCTACAATACGAAGTGGCATCACGTTTTGGTGAAGAATCCGAAAGGAGTTTCGCTTGAACGAATAAACCCCAACTTACCCTCGAATGATGCTGCATCGTGGCATTCGGCGGCTTCGGAAGTGAATTATGGAACTCCGGCATATAAAAACTCTCAGTATCGAGATATAAACGAAGTTGCAGCGGTCGATAAATTTGTGTGGACTGAGCCGGAAGCCTTTTCGCCCGATAACGATGGAGTAGATGATATCTGTATGATTCGCTATAAAACAGATGCAATCGGTTTTGTAGCAAATGCAGTAATATTGAATGCGGTCGGTGAGAAAGTATATCAATTGGCATCCAATATTTTACTTGCAACCGATGGATTTCTTACTTGGGATGGACGAACGAACAAAGGTAGTAATGCTAATGTAGGAGTTTATGTGCTTTGTTTTGAAATATTTAACCCTCAAACTGGTATTCGTAAACAATCTAAAATGCCTATTGTGGTTTCATCAAGATAATTTTGAAATATTAACGTGTTATTATTCAATAAATCAGCTATCTTTGCATCGTTTTTTTTACCCCTAACCTCTAAAGGGGAATGAAAAACAAGAGAACAATCTAAAAAAATGTTCCCTTTTAGGGGTAAGGGGTCTAAATTTATATGGAGAAAGTAAGTTATGCTTTAGGCTTAAGTCTGGGCAATAGTTTGTTAGGTAGCGGCGTTAAAACGTTGAATTATGCCAAAATGGCCAAGGGAATTCAAGATGTTATGGAGCAGAATGAACCGGAGATTAGTTATCAGGAGGCTCAAATAGTTATCACTGATTTTTTTCAAGCCTTACAAGCAAAAGTAAGTGATCAGGCTCAAAGCGAGGGCAAAATATTTTTAGAAGAAAATGCAAAACGCGAAGGCGTTGTTACATTGGCAAGTGGTTTACAATACGAAGTTATTTCTACAGGGACAGGTGCTATTCCAACTGCTTCGGATCAGGTTAAGGTGCACTATCATGGAATGTTAATTAACGGAACAGTATTCGACAGTTCGGTAAACAGGGGTGAACCAGCAACGTTTGGAGTAACACAGGTTATCAGCGGTTGGGTAGAGGCTCTGCAACTAATGTCTGTGGGTTCTAAATGGAAGTTATTTATTCCTTCTGATCTTGCTTATGGTGCTCAGGGTGCAGGACAAGACATTGCTCCATATTCAACTCTGATTTTCGACGTAGAGTTATTGGATATTGTTTAAATTTTATTTAAAATAAATCTTTAAAAATAATCAAATAGAAAAATGAAAAAGACAATTTTAATTTTATCTGCTGTTAGCTTAGTTTTTGCAACGGCAGATGCTCAATTATTCAAATCAAAGAAAAAAACGGTTACTACTGCACCAGTTGTTCGTACAAAAGTTCTTAACAACGATGTTGACTCAATGAGTTATTCGTTAGGGATGAATGCAGGATATGATTTCAAAAGTAATCTAAGACGTATCCCTGGTAAAAAATCAAATTTAGATTTGATTATCATGGGTTTTGCCAATAAATTAAAAGGTGACTCAACTCTGTTAGAAGCTACAACTGCCGCAGAATACTTCGATTCGTATATTAGCAAAGCTCTAATAAGAGATAGTGAAGAAAATAAAGTTGCCGGAGAAAAATTTTTAGAAGAAAATAAAACAAAAGACAGTGTAATAACTACAGCAAGCGGTTTACAATATAAAGTTTTAGTGGCAGGAAAAGGATCAAAACCCACTATAACAGATTCAGTAGAAGTCCACTATTCAGGGTATTTAATAAATGGAAGTAAATTCGATAGTTCAGTTGATCGTGGAAGACCGGTATTATTCCCCTTAAAAAATGTTATTCAAGGGTGGATAGAAGGATTGCAATTAATGCCGGTAGGGTCAAAATATAAATTCTTTCTACCATATAGTTTGGGATATAAAGACCAAGGTAACGGTAATAGCATTCCTGCATATTCAACGTTGATTTTCGATGTTGAATTGCTGGCGGTAAAACCCCTTAAAGTGTTTGAGCCTATAGTTGAAACCAAAGCAATTGAACCACAAAAGGCAAAGAATGCCACAGGCAAATCTGCCAAGAAAAAATAATAAAAGTAAAATTCATAAATTAGAAATCAAATGAAAAAACAAAGTATTTTATCGTTGGTAACTTTGGTTGCCATTCTTGTAATGACTTCGTGCAACAAATACGAAGCAAAAAAGGCTACGTTGAAAACCCAGAATGACAGCTTGAATTATACTCTTGGGTTGGCAAATGGCGATGGCATCAAAAGCTATTATATGACAAAAGATTCTTCAAGCAAAGCTATCATTACTTTGATG
>Ga0302288_1002575_pt1 | contig 10532 bp, 8 predicted proteins | sample III_Fen_N1_1_FD_194549 | JGI IMG/M metagenome (GOLD analysis project Ga0302288, IMG submission 194549) | Peat permafrost microbial communities from Stordalen Mire near Abisko, Sweden - III_Fen_N1_1 | ecosystem: Environmental > Terrestrial > Soil > Wetlands > Permafrost | place: Sweden: Abisko...
ATTTTAAGGGGCAGATAAGTTAACACAATTATCTGCCCTTATTGTAAAACATTTACAAAGTGTATATAATAGAAGTGTAATTCGAATAGTTGTTTGAAAACTATAGGAATAGGAGAGATTTGTATGAATACTATTATTACAATTAGCCGTCAGTTTGGCTCAGGTGGTCATGAAATTGGAGAAAAAATAGCAGAACATTATGGAATTAAATGCTATGACAGAGAGTTAGTGTCTTTGGCATCTAAGGAAAGTGGTTTTAGTCAGGATATTGTTGAAAATCAGGATGAGCGAAAGGTGAATTCTTTTTTGTACAATCTGGCGATGGAAAATAATATGTTTGGATATAACATTGATTCTCTAAGTGTACTGCCTGATACTCAGAAAATATTTCTGGCACAATTTGATGCCATCAGAAATCTTGCCAAGTCTGGACCATGTGTTATGGTAGGAAGATGTGCTGACTATGCCCTTAGTGACCTTGATAACTGTATAAATTTCTTTATTTATGGGAATATGAAAACAAAAATTGAGCGTATTATGAAAAAATATGAACTTCCAGAAGAAACTGCTAAAGAGATGATTATAAAAAAAGACAAGCAGCGTGAGGGATATTATAATTACTATTCAGCTAAAAAATGGGGTCAGGCTGATGGATATCATTTATGCCTTAATTCCAGTATCCTTGGAATTGATGAGACTGTGAAATTACTGATTCATTATATCGATGCTTATGAAAACAAGAAGCTACTTTCTGTATTCGGAAGGTGAACAACCTGTATAACGCTGAAATATTTTTGTAAAATAACTGGGACTGGCAAATCCACTTTTTTCGCCAATTTCAGTTATGTTTTCAGAAGATAACTGTAAAAGTTCTGCCGCATAAGAAATCCGGTATTTCATTAAATACTGAATAGGAGAAACGCCCAGGGCATCCTGAAAGCATCGCAGACATTCCCTTCTGCTCACATTAGCACTATCTGCAATCTGCTGTAATTCAAGGGCTTCATTATAATGTTCATGTATAAAATTCAACATAATTTTAATACGTTTTGACTCTGTTTTCTGGTTAGCGCCGTTATCAGTAAGTAATGAACGGTTATTCTTTATAATCTGAAGGCAGGCGTGGGTCAGTAATTCCCTGATCAAAAATTCAAAGCCATATTCTTCTGTCTGAAAAATCTCATAAGCTTCTTTTATATATTCTAAAATTTCTTTTTGCCAATCCTTATCATTTTTCAATTCAACACCTGCTAAATCAGGGCAGGATAGAAGTGGAAGTAAATAACTATGATTAAAAACACTTTCGAAAGGACCACTGATAAAGCTGGAATGAAAAACAAAAGAATGAAGAATGCAGGTTTTATCTACAACCCCATACCCAGAATGCAGAATATTGGAATTAACAAAAGCTCCTTCACCTTCTTTTAGCAAAAAGCAGGAAGTGCCTGTGTTTATAATGAATTCACCTTTATGTACCAGAATCAGTTCTAGTTCTTCATGCCAGTGCCAGGAAATTTCACCTGTAACTGTATTATCAATGTCCGACTGATAACAACCGCAAGGAAACATGGGTGTTCCATGCACTGTTAATTCCTGTTTTTTTTCGTTAATTCTAAGGCTGCATGTAGTGATAGCCATAAACCTCCCCTTTCCGTCAATCTATATTCAGACTGACATTGCAGTATTATTTTGTTGTAAGCTATATTATGGCGCTTTTGTTTTATTATATGACCTTATTGTTATTGATACAAGGATATTTTGGCTGTAATATTATATAATAATATCAATTCTGTTTGGAGGGGCTTTCATATGTATTCTTTATTACTTATTATTATTTACATTTCATTTATTAGTCTGGGACTTCCTGATACACTTCTTGGTTCTGCATGGCCATCCATGTATCACAATCTGAATGTTCCGGTGTCCTATGCAGGAATAATTTCCATGATAATTGCTGGTGGAACTATCCTTTCAAGTCTATACAGTTATAAGCTTATTCAGAAAATAGGTACTGGAAAAGTTACTGCAATCAGTGTTATGATGACTGCTTTTGCGTTATTTGGTTTCTCAATTTCCAATTCATTTATTTTACTATGTCTTTGGGCAATTCCATATGGTTTAGGCGCTGGAAGCGTAGATGCGGCTTTAAACAACTTTGTTGCACTCCACTATAAATCCCGCCATATGAGCTGGCTTCATTGTTTTTGGGGTATTGGAGCTACTACAGGACCCTATATCATGGGGTATATGCTTGCTGGTGGCAGAGGGTGGAACAGTGGCTATCGTTTTATATCCATTTTCCAAATATTATTAACAGCGGTATTAGTCTTTTCATTACCATTGTGGAAAAAGATTAATACCGGCGAAACAGAGAAAGCATCAAAACACATTAGTCTTACTATGAAGGAATTAATAAAACTTCCTGGTGCGAAACCAGCTCTGACAGCTTTTTTCTGTTATGCGGCATTTGAACTTACCACCGGACTCTGGGGCGCCAGTTATATGGTTATAAACAGATCAATGTCACCAGAAAAAGCTGCAAAATGGGCATCTTTATTTTATCTGGGAATAACCTGCGGAAGATTTATAAGCGGATTTGTAACCTTTAAATTAAGCGACAGAAATATGGTAAGAATAGGAGAGGGACTGGCTCTCATAGGTGTGATTCTTTTATTATTACCTTTTGGAAATACCTTAATGTGTTTTGGATTTATCATGATAGGGATTGGCTGCGCACCAATATATCCAAGTCTTTTACATCAGACTCCTGAGTTTTTTGGTGCTGACCTGTCACAGGCAGTTATGGGAATGCAAATGGCATGTGCTTATATAGGTTCAACCTTTATTCCACCTCTGTTTGGCTTGATTGCGGATAAATTTAACATTTTATGGTATCCATTATTTTTACTTGTTTTTCTTGTCATTATGATAGTTCTGGTAGAAAAAATGAACCACACAAAACATCCTCAGTCTCAAAATATGAAAGATTAAAATAAATTTTAAATTTTCACATTTAACTATACGTAATTGTAAGCTCCATTATATAGCAACACCTGTAATATTTTGAATGTAAATTATATGTAAATACAGTGTAAAGAAAATAATTGAACTTTAAAATAAGGTGTGTTAATATTGTTAAGGTTGTGTTTTTTATATCAAAAGTCTCATAAAGTTTTGGGGTTGCAACCGAAGATACCGTATGTTAATGGAGGATTATTTAAAATGAAAAAGAAACCAGACAAATTACTGACCTTACTATTAGATATTGCCCAGAATATGAAAGAGTGTGGAAATGCTTTTAGTAAACTGGAAATCGAAGCTTCTGCAGATTTAAAAGTTTTTTCTGAAAAAATCAAAGATTTTGAAACTAAAGGTGATTCAATTATTCATGAGACAATCATAGAACTTAATCATGCATTTATCACACCTTTTGAGCATGAAGACATCTTGCTTCTGGCAGAGAGAATGGATGAAGTAGTAGATGAACTTGAAGAAGTTGCAGTCTATTTTTATATGTATGGCATCACTGAAATGGATGAATACATGCAGGAATTCAGAAAATACATTGGACTGGCAGTTGATGAACTTTATGTAGCAATTGACTTGCTGGTTGCTAAACAATTGAAAAAGATTAAAGAACATACTGTCAATGTGAAATCATATGAAGAAATCTGTGATATGAATGAACGTAAAGCTATTCGAAAACTTTTCAAAAAATATACTGATCCTATTAAGATTATTCAATATAAAGATATTTATGAAATGTTAGAAAAATCTGTGGATGCTTGTCAGGATGTTGCAAAATCTCTGGATATCATCGTGATGAAGAACCTATAGGAGGACGCAATGATATTTATTATATTAATAGTCCTTTTAGCTCTTTGTTTTGACTTTATCAATGGCTTCCATGATACTGCCAATGCAATTGCAACAGCAGTATCTACACGAGCATTAACACTTAAAAAAGCAATTATTATGGCCGCAATTATGAATTTTCTTGGAGCAATTGTTTCAACAGGTGTTGCTCAGACCATTGCTAAAGATATTGTAGACCTTAATCAGATTTCAAATGGCTCTACTGTAATGATAGCTGCTTTAATTTCGGCTATTATATGGAATCTTCTTACCTGGTATTTTGGTATACCAAGTAGTTCCTCACATGCTTTGATTGGATCTCTTGCAGGAGCAGCAATAGCAGACGCAGGAATCGGTGCAATAAAAATGCATGGTTTTGAAAAAGTAGTTGCTTCTCTTTTAATTTCACCAATTTTAGCTCTCTCAGTTGGCTTTCTGATGTTTTCACTTATTAAGCTATTATTTAAAAAAGCGAATCTTGGAAAAGCGAATCATGGATTTAGAAGACTACAGATTTTTACCGCAGCTTTACAGGCATTTTCTCATGGAACCAACGACGCTCAGAAATCTATGGGTATCATTACGATGGCGCTTGTAACTTATGGATATCGTACTGAAACCACCATTCCACACTGGGTACAGTTTATTTGTGCATTAGCAATGGCACTTGGTACATCTGTAGGTGGATGGCGTATTATTAAAACAGTAGGAACCCAGATTATGCAGTTGAAACCTGTAAATGCTGTAGCTGCAGATTTATCTTCAGCACTTATTATCCAGGTAGCAACAAGATTTGGATTACCGGTAAGTACCACTCATGTTATTTCTTCCTCAATCATGGGAGTAGGAGCAGCTTCAAGACTTAAGAGTGTAAAATGGAGTACAGCCCAGAGAATGATTACAGCCTGGTTCACAACGATTCCTTTTACGGTAATTCTTTCGGCAGGAATATTTATTGTATGCAATATTTTTCTGTAAAAATTTTATATAAGATAGTCGTATAAAAAAGTACGTACCAGGTAAGTTTGTTCGAAGTTAAGTTACTCGAAGTATAAAAATATAATGATTTAACTAAGCCTATAAAATTTAAGTATTTAAAAAAATGATGAGGGATATTTGCCTGCATCATTTTTTTTAAATATTAATAACTTCTCAGTTTATTATGATTGAAGATATTTATAAATGGTTAATCTAAGATATTATATTTATATAATTAAAAAAGTAGGATTTGTTTTATTAGAATAGTACGTTATGAATTGGTTATCGATAAGCTTTAAAGACATCAGGAGTACTGGATTACATAGATTCAACTATTCGCAAAAGACAACTTTAACGAATAGTTTAATCGCTTTTTATTTATTATAAGGTGAAACGTCATTCACTTTCCATTGATTGTTTTCCTTTATCAAAGTGATGTTTCCTTTAAAAGTAAATGTTTTAGAAGCATCTTTTTTTGTATAAACCTGTATTGTAAAAAAATAGCGTTTGCTTCCTTCTAATGCATCTTCCGTTTTTAAGTCAATAGTTGACACCTTAAGATCCGAACTCTCATCGTGGGCAGTAAATGCAGCAATGGAGGGAATACGATTTTAAGAAATAAATAGTTATTTGTAAGCATAAAATATGCGCCTTCTCTAAATCGATAGTTAGTAATTTCAACTGTCATTTGAAGAATGCGCATATTTATATATTTTTTGAGGCTCTTATTTAAAACACAAATTTTTCTATTGCATGGACCACACCTAAGTCATCATTTCTTTTGGTAATATATTTCGAAACCTTTTTGATTTCGTCCATACCATTTTCCATAGCTACAGTCATTCCAAAATCCATACTAAGCATGGAATAATCATTCATACTGTCACCTAAAACCATAACTTCATCCATAGCATAACCTAATTCTTCAATATACTGTTTTAAGACAATACCTTTTTGGGCATTGATATTGGTTAGTTCCAGGTTATTAATAAAAGATGCTGCCATCGCAATATCCGGAATATCTTCCAGTACTTCTTTTGCTTTTTCTATCTCAGACAACTTATGAGAACTGATAAATATTTTATAAATTGGTATTTCACTTTGCATTAATTCTTCTATATTCTGAAAACATTGAATTCGTTTCATCTGTTCTTTAAAGAGATAATGATTTAGTATTTCTTCATCTTTACCACCTGCAAAATAAAATAATCTTGCTTCGTTTAACAAAGTTTCTTTTACATCATCAATATTGCCGATTACATAATCAATACCATCTGAACAAAATTTTACATCTACACAGGCTTTTTCCAAACGTTTTTTTATCTCAGGGAAATACAACCTATTCATAGGAATTCTGTGTAAAATTGTATTATCTGAATTTCGGATTTCTGCACCGCTGGCTAGAATATAATCACATTTTAGATCATATTCCTTAAGGGAAATCATTGCACTGGAATAGTCTCTTCCAGTTACAATGATAATACGTATTCCCATATTTTGAGCTTTTATAATCGTTTCATAAGTTTCTTTGTCCAGTTTATGTTCACTGTTAAATAATGTTCCATCCAAATCTGTAGCTATTACTTTTATCATGAATAAACGACTCCTTATTTAATCTACCGTTATTGAAAAACGGAAATCAGCAAAGATGCAGATAACCCAAATAATATTACAACTGTAACCCATGAAATGGCATTGGATAAAAATTTATTAACATATTTGCCCATTACTTCTTTTTTATTAATTATGATCAGCATACAGATAAGCACAACCGGAAGTAAAATTCCATTAATTCGTTGTGACCACAAAGAAATCTGAATCAAAGGTGCATTTGGTAATAAAATTATACCTGCTGAAATTGCAATAATTACAGTGTAAAGCCAGTAAAACTGTGGCGCTTCATTCCATTTTTTATCAATACCTGCTTCAAATCCAAAAGCTTCGCACACATAAAATGCAGTTGCTACAGGTAAAATTACAGAAGCAAAAATGGAAGCAATAAATAGACCAAAAGCAAACACTTCAGAAGCCAGTGCTCCTGCTACCGGAGCTAATGCTGCTGCTGCATCACTGGCATCATTGATTTTTGTTCCAGTTAGATGAAGGGTAGATGCACATGCAATTATAATAAAGAAAGCTACTACAATTGTACAGATACAGCCCACCAGAACATCTATCGTACAGAACTTCAAATCTTTTATCTGCAAATGTTTTTCAATTACGGCAGATTGCATATAAAATTGCATCCAGGGAGCAATTGTTGTTCCAATAAGCCCTATAACGGTGGAAATATATAAAAAGTTTGTTTCAATATCAGGTTTTACTATGGAACGGCCTACTTCACTCCAGTCAGGATGACCCATGAGTGCTGCAAATATATAAATAAGCAGGCAAAGACTGAAGAAAATAAAGATTCTCTCAGCCATTCGGTATGTTCCCTTTACAACCATAATCCAAACTCCAATAGCTACTAAGGGCACTGAGATATATTTACTTATGTGAAATATTGCCATACTGCCGGCTACACCACTGAATTCTGTCATGGTATTTAAAATATCAGCTCCAAGTAGAAATATGAAGATAAAAAATGTAACTTTAACTCCCATATTTTCCCGGATCAAATCTGCAAGACCTTTTCCTGTAACAATACCCATTCGGGCATTCATTTCCTGAGTTACAAATAATACAACAAAGGCAGGAATCAGAGTCCATATAAGTTTGTATCCAAAAATAGCACCTGCAACAGAATAAGTTGTTATTCCACCTACGTCATTATCCACGCTTCCAGTTACGATACCAGGGCCTAAAATCGCCAGAAATAAAAGCAGATTTTTTAAAAAGTTTTTTCTTTTAACTGGATTTGTAATGTTTTCTACCATCTCTTAGTCCTCCTTCTCAAATTCTTCTTCTGTTGGACTTTAAGAGATTATAAACAATATCATCTATAACTACCATTCCAAGCATTACTTTATCCTTATCAACAACCGGTACTGCAAGCAGATTGTATTTTGATATGATTTCAGCAACTGAATCTACATTTTCTGTGTCTGTTACATATATCGTAGTTTCCTTCATGATTTCCATTAAGGTGGTCTGAGGCTGTGATACAATAATATCTCTTAAAGAAACAGTAGCCACAAATCTTTCCAGTTCATCCACGATATATAAGTAATAAATAGTGTCCGATTCAGGTTTTGTTCTTCGAAGTTCCTGAATGGTTTCTTCAACCGTCATCTTTTTATTGAATGCAATAAAGTCAGTGGTCATTAAGCTTCCGATTTCATCATCTTCATATTTTAAGAGTTCACGTACATCTTCGGAAACTTCACTTTCCATTTGGGAAAGAATAGCCTCAGCTTTGTCCTCTTCCATTTCATCCAGAATATCTGCCACTTCATCCGCAGGCATAAGTTCAAGTACATCGGCTGCTTTTTCAACCGGCATACTGGCAAGAACGTGAATCTGTGCATCTGTTTCAAGTTCTTCTAATACATCGGCTGCTTTTTCTTCGTCTAAAGAAGCAAAAAATTCAGCCTGAATCTTGGCATCCATGTCTTCGATAATATCTGCAAGATCCGAAACATGAAGGGTGGATAACTTGGAATATGGAGAAGAAAGTTTAATTCCGGCATGTCCAAAATCAATGGTCTCAACTTCATCCCATAATATTAGCTTGTTTGGTAATTTTGCATGGAAAATATCCAAAAACATCTTAATTGGTTTTGCTACACCAAGTCTTCTAAAAAGTCCCTCAAGACCTACATCTACGGCTACTACCAGTGTTCCTGTTACCAAGGTAACCAGACGAAGATCATTTACACGAACAAGTTTACGTCCGTCAATATCTACCAGCTGTTTATCCAAGACATTATTTTTCAGATATAGAGTATTTTCCATATTTTCCGGAAATATTTTATAAGAATCATCGCAGATAAAAACATATTGATTTCCTTCTTTGCTGATTTTAACATTTGCAAAGTCAATCAGTTTTGTTTTTGTTCCTATTTTAACTTTTATTGCAATAACCTGGGGTTTTTGCGACTGCACATCAACTAAGATATCCCAGACTTTTCCAATTCTCTCCTTTGATTGTGTTACCACTTTTCTTCCCAGTACTCTGCTCAGATAAAATATTGTTACATCTAACATTTTACATTCCTCCTTTGGGTGGGGAATGTACATATATTAATCTTAAATCATTAATAGAATTTGAGACTAATATATATACATTCCCATGAAATTTTTAGTTAAAACTGTCATAATAATTGTTATCTGTTTATAATTCGGATCATCGTCCATTAGTTACCAACTCCTTTCTTTTATCAGCAAGAGTGTTTGTCTTTACAAACAGCCCATAAAAAAAGCCCCACCAAAATAAATCGGCAGGGGACATAAAATCACACAAAAAAAGCGTACCTATCAGTACATATCCGTTCAAGCTTTAGCATCGCAGGGCAATGAAATTGCGTTAGATTATGCCTTGCGACGACATAACCTGCTAACCTTCTCATAGTGTCTCCACCACTCCGCGGTAGCAATCCGTATCCCTGCGGTAGCCTCACCTACCGTATTTATATTCAGTTCTAATGCAAACTATACCATCTGCATTCTCATATGTCAACGTTAAAAAACTGATAGCGTAAATAAAAATTTAGTGCTACTATTCTATCCGTAGAATAAATTTTTATTACAAACCATAAAAAAGTGCGGAGCGATAAAATATGCCTTCTTATACATTGAATTTCAGTTTATTAAAAACATTCTTAAAAAAAATAATTGCTGATAAAAGAAAAAATACCTATATCATTATCTTTATCTTATTAGTCCTGTTTAATATTTTAGTTTTTCACAATTACTCTTTTTATAATAATTGCATTGTAAAAATCCAGAAGGCAGAAACAAGCCTTGTTTCCAGTGATGACAATTATTCTGATGGAATCGTATCCGTTTATGATCAGACCTTGTATGGTTCTGTTATGAATACAGGTGAAAAAGGTAAAGAAATTATTTTAAACAATGAATATTCATCAAATGGGATTTTTAATGATGCATATTCCAAAGGCGATGAAGTATTTGTAACACTATCTGATAATTCCGAAATCATAGGCAACAAATCCTACCTTACAGGTACCGTAAGCAGTTTGAAACGTGACAAATACGTTGCTCTTATTTTTTCAATATTTGCTATGATGTTGGTTTTACTTGAGAAGAAAAGAGGTATATTAACCGTTTTATCTCTTTTCATTAATATAGGAGCATTTTATTTTTGCTTGGAATTATATGGATCAGGGTATGATATACTGCTGCTCTGTATTGGGTTATCCCTATTTTTTATTATATTTTCTATAGTTTTTGTAAATGGTAATAATAAGCAGAGTTTTTCATCTATTATTTCTACCATCCTTTCGCTGGCTCTTACCATGGGACTTTTTATGTTGGTGCTTCACTTCAGTGGAGAAATGGATTATTCCTATATGGATTTTCTAATTATGCCTGCCGATGCCGGAAAAATATTCCTGTCTGAGTTGTTAATCGGAGGGCTTGGTACCATTATGGATATTGCCATAACAATGTCTTCTGCTGTAAAAGAATTAGTTTACAAGGACAACACAATATCCATTAAGAGCCTCTTCTTATCCGGACGAAAAATCGCTGAAGATATTATGGGTGCCATGATTAATGTACTTTTATTTACATAC
>Ga0302288_1002580_pt1 | contig 10523 bp, 8 predicted proteins | sample III_Fen_N1_1_FD_194549 | JGI IMG/M metagenome (GOLD analysis project Ga0302288, IMG submission 194549) | Peat permafrost microbial communities from Stordalen Mire near Abisko, Sweden - III_Fen_N1_1 | ecosystem: Environmental > Terrestrial > Soil > Wetlands > Permafrost | place: Sweden: Abisko...
TAGACACCACTGTTCAGGAAAAGAACATCACGTTTCCAACCGATCTGAAACTGGCTGTTCGCATTATTGCCAAGAGCCGGAAGATCGCAGAAAAACAGGGCATTCTTTGGCCACACCAAACAGGATTACCGAATGGCAAGAAACTACCTGAAAAGATTTGTTGGGGACGAAATTAATGCCCTGATGGTTGCTCCTGCGTTTAACTTCCGCCGGTGGTTGCGGAAAGTTAAACTTTTGTCCGATTTTTTGGCCGATTGGGTTTCTCAATACCTGCTCACAACCATTCGAACCCGGTTTGATGCTCGAAAAGGGAGCTTGGCATTATTCTGAATGATCTGTTATTGATATATTTTTGACTTTTTAAGGATTGACTAAATAATTGCGAACCGGCTTTGTTTTTACCATTATGTTCGAAGACTCTACCAAATACGCACAAAGACTTACTAAAAATACAGTTTTAGACTGAACTGTCTCAAAGTTTGAAAAATTACCTTCGTATTGTTATTACCTGAAAACCAAAAATGGAACTTTACCTGGAACTTACAAAAGATGTTCGGTTTGTTGAAGGCCTGAAATCCTGCATGAATTGTGGCGTTTGCACGGCCATTTGCCCTGCTGCCGAATTTTACGACTACGACCCCCGAATAATTGCCGGCATTTTACAATCAAAAGATGAAAAACGAATTGAAGAACTCCTGAAAAGTGAAACCATCTGGTATTGTGGCGAATGTATGTCGTGCAAAACCCGCTGCCCACGTGGTAATACGGTTGGACTGATCATCATGGCTCTGCGCAGCTTGTCACAGGACCTCGGCTACTTTGCCGAATCGGAAAAAGGCCGGCAGCAATTGGCAATCAAACGTGTAATAGGAGAAAATATAGTTTCCAAAGGCTATTGCGTACTTCCCGAAAATATGGTTCCTGAATTGCACCCCGAACAAGGACCTGTTGGCGAATGGATTTATGACAATAAAGAAGAAGTTTATGAGCGTGTTGGCGCTAATTACAATGGAGAAGGCGAAGGTGCTTTACGCAAAATTCCACAGGAATCATTGGACGAAATTTACCGGATCTTCGAAATAACAGGTGGGCTTGATCGTTTCAATAAAATTGAATATTTCTCAAAAGCTAAAGCCGAGAATATGGGATTTACCGAAAATGAGGACAATTATTCGGACTATGTAAACCACATCTTCACCACCAATAATGGCAAACACAACCGACAATAATGAAACGAGAAGGCAAAATACAAGTTTGGCAGGATTATCAGAAAGAAATAGCCGATGATCATTACTTCTATGTACGTAGTTGTATTCGTCAAAACTTCTTTCCTGGCTCAGAACAAACATTTCTGAAGATTTTGCGGAAAGAACTAAATAAAGATATACACGAAAATCCGCACCACACCAGTTGCTCCGGAATTGGCTATCATTCGGATATAGTTCCATTTGATACCATTCAAACAGTCGTTGCACGGCAATTTGCGTTGATGACCGAAGCTGGATATCAAAACCTTGCTGTTTCGTGCATCACCTCATTTGGCATCTACAACGAAATTATCGAAACATGGAAAGAGTTTCCTTCTGAACTGGAAAAAGTACGCACACTCCTGAAAAAAGCTACCGGACGCGAATTTGACATACCTCAAAATGTGGCTCATGCAAGTGACATTGTATACAAATTCAGAAATGAAATAGCAGCTATTGGGAAAAACCATCTTGTCAATCAAAAAACAGGAAAACCACTTAAAATAGTAGAACACATTGGCTGTCATTACTCAAAAATGTTTCCTTCCAAGGGCGTTGGTGGTGCCGAGTTTCCACATGTCTTGGTCGGAATGATCGAATCATGGGGCGGTGAAGTGGTTGATTATCCTGAACGTCGCCACTGCTGCGGATTTGGGTTCAGGCAATACCTGGTGATGTCTAACCGTGGGTACTCTGTATCCAACTCAAGGAAAAAATTTGAATCGATGGAGCCATATAAGCCGGATGCCATTGTGAGTAATTGCCCGGGGTGTCCAATGTTTCTTGATCGCTGGCAATATGTTATTGAAGAAATGGAAGGCAAAACCTATGGCGAAAATGGGCAGGGAATCCCGGTTTTAACTTACGAAGAAATGGCTGGACTAGTGCTTGGATACAATCCTTGGGATATGGGTATGCAAATGCACCAAACCAATGTAGAACCGCTCTTAGATAAGATGGGAATTGAATATGACCCTGATTTAAAATATGCCGGGAAAGATGGAAAAATAATCGGAAACCCTATGATGGTGGCTTGTGGAAAATAATTTAAAAATTTGATGATTCGATAATTTGAAAATGTCAAATAACCAATATCGAACAAAAAATAAAGTCAAAATCCATTAGCACAGAACATAGCGAGACGTTAAACATTGAACCTTAAATATTAAACTATTTGAAACACATTGTAATTATAGGTGGTGGAATTGCCGGAATGGAAACGGCCTGCGCATTAACTGATGCCGGACACTGGGTAACAGTAATCGAAAAAGAAGAAAAGGTTGGCGGAAAACTGAACAACTGGTCATACCTTTTTCCTGACTTTACGCCCGTTGATGAAATCAGGGATGCACTTCAGGAGAAACACAGTGAAAAAGATTTTTCAATTTTAAACCAAACTGAAGTCCGTTCTATTAATCGCCAAAATGGAAAGTTTAACATCGAAACTTCGGGAGAACAAAAATTAGAAGCTGATGCTGTAGTTGTTGCCACCGGCTACGAAATTTTTGATGCCCGTCGCAAGGAAGAATACGGCTACAAAATATACGATCATGTAATCACCTCGGCTGATCTGGAAAAATTACTTTTACCTGATGGAGACCTGTCTGTTGCTGCCGGACAAAATCCCAAACGGATTGCGTTCGTGCATTGCGTCGGGTCGCGTGATGAGAAATCGGGAAACCATTATTGCTCCAAAGTTTGTTGCATTACTGGAGTAAAACAAGCCATTGAACTTAAAAAAAGGTTACCTGATGCTGAAATATATTGCTTCTACATGGATTTGCGCATGTATGGTAAAAACTTCGAAGAACTTTACCGTGAAGCACAGGAAAAGTACGATATCCAGTTCATCCGTGGACGCTTGTCTGAAGCATCTGAGAAAATAGATAAAAGCTTGTTGATCAAAGCAGAGGATACACTTTCTGGCAGACCGCTCAAAATGAACGTTGATTTGTTGGTTTTGTTGGTTGGTATGGAAGCCGGAAAAGGGACAACAAGCGCAGCAGCAATTTGTAGCATTGGCTGCGAAGAATCAGGCTTCTTGAAAACAACGGATTCGTTCTTAAAGTCCAACTTTTCGGAGCAGGAAGGGATATTTCTGGCGGGAAGTTGTACTGCCCCTATGTCGGTTAACGACACCATTTTACATGCCAGGTCTGCAGCACAAGAAGTAAACAATTGGCTAAAAAAGAACATTTAATGAAAGACTTTGGCTTTTCAGTGATCAAACAGCGAACCATCGACTACGATCAGTTTGACGGTCGGCTACTGAATGAGGTTCTGGAAATGGAACCATCATTCAAGGTCTGCCTGTCATGCGGCGGATGCACAGCCACTTGCAGCGCTGCTGATTTGGTCAGTTTTAATGTCAGGCGAATGAACCTTCTGTTGCGTCGTGGAGAAACGGTTGAACTCGAATCAGAAATCCAAAAATGCATGCTCTGTGGTAAGTGCATGTTGGTTTGCCCTCGCGGAATCAACCTTCGCAATGTAATCATGCTAATCAAAAAAAGTATTCTGAAATACAAACCGGTAAATTCATAAGCGACTATGAAGTTTCCCCCATCTTTCATATTACCATTTACAATCGGGCTTTTGTTCATTTCATGCTTTCTGGTCATCATAGTCGGCATTTGGATTTCGGAACTTTCAAAAATCGACAAAAGCCGGATTATTCATAATATTTTAACCCGAAAAAGTTTGTTGGCTATTCGCGAAACATTTTCCGAATCATTACTTCACCGAAAAATATTCAGCAAAAATCCGGTTTTGGGTTATATGCACATGAGTCTTGCATTTGGATGGTTCCTGCTAATAGTAGTTGGCCATATCGAAGCTTGCATCCATTATCAAACCTTCAGCGTTCCGGCATATAAAGCTATTTTTATGCGCTACTTTATGACTGAACAATCCATCACACTTTCAGGAAAAATACTTGCAGCCTGCATGGATTTATTGCTCTTGTTTGTGCTTTCAGGTGTCACACTGGCCTACTACAAACGAATGAATAGCCGGATGTTTGGAATGAAAAAAACGACAAAGCTTAAAACTGGCGACCGCATTGCGTTGACTGCCCTTTGGATCATTTTTCCACTTCGTTTTATGGCCGAAAGTGTATCTGCTGGCATTCATCACAACGGAAGCATTATAAGCCAACCAACCGGGCATTTTCTTGCTTCAATGGCACCTGTTCAATCTATGGAAATGCCATTGTGGTGGGCCTATTCTGGAGCATTGGGCCTATTTTTCTTCGCGCTACCTGTTTCGCGTTACATGCACATCCCGGTTGAAGTAGTCATGATTTTTCTCCGAAATTACGGTATTAAAGTTCAAAAACGGATCGATGGCTATTCCCGGATTCAGATCTATTCATGTTCGCGATGCGGCATTTGTCTCGACAGTTGTCAAATGACACATGCTGCCATAAAGGATACACAATCGGTATATGCGCTGAAACATATCAGGAACAGGAAAATTACTGACGAAAAATTATTCAACTGCTTACTTTGCGGAAGGTGTCAGCCCGATTGTCCGGTTGGACTGGAACTTAACAGCTTACGCATGACTCAGCGCATTGAATCGACCAAAGAATATAACTCATCATACGAATACCTAAAAAATGGCAAAATAGAAGTTAGTCCACAAACAGAAGTAATTTATTTTGCCGGATGTATGACCCACCTCACTCCGACAATCATCAAATCGATGAAAGAAATCTTTGCTGTGGCTAACGTAAAATACTGGTTCATGGATGAGGATAAAACAGCTTGTTGTGGTCGTCCGTTGATGCAGATCGGACAATATGAAGCTGCCCGGAAACTGATTGAACACAACCGTGAAAGAATATTGGCCTCAGGAGCAAAAAAACTGGTAGTCTCCTGCCCCATTTGCTATAAAGTGTTCAAAGAAGATTATGCAATTGCAGGTATCACAGTTCAGCATCATTCTGAATATTTGCTTAAGCTTATGGCTGACAAACGCCTTCCTGTGAATAAAATGCCTCTTCGGGTAGTTTACCATGATCCCTGCGAACTAGGCCGGGGAAGCGGCATATACCATCAACCTCGCTTACTACTTGACGAATATGTGGATGTAATTCCAATTAAGAACGAAAAAGAATCTGCATTTTGTTGTGGTGGAAGCCTTGCGAATATAAAGATTCAAATGAACGAGCGTAACCAAATAAGAGACAAGGCAATGGAAGAATACCTCAGTTGTCAGCCTGATATATTAGCAACTGCATGTCCACTTTGCAAAAAAACTTTTGCAAAAAACCGTGACCTGCCCGTTCACGATATTGCTGAAATAGTGTATATGGCAATCGTTAAAAGTAAAACAAATTCAACAAAGAAATACTTAGATTTTCAGTTAGAAAATACACGAACAAAATAGAAAATAATTAAATCAACAATAATGTCTTTTTGAATGTATTTTAATAATATTGAAAACGATATCTGATAACAAATCAGCCAAAGATAAGCAGCGAAAGGATATTGTAAGTTAGACAACAAATATAAAGATAGCACAAGTGAATAATAAAATCACAGATTTGATACTAAAGTTTATTTGTTTTTTTGAAATAAATGTTTTATAATTGCACTAGAAATTCTAAAATGATATTTAAGAGAATTAGTTAAAAAAAATGAAAAACATTTTTATCTCTTAATTGTTTTGAATTCATAATATAAAAGACATCTGCAAAATTAGTGTTATTACACAGAAAATGTGGATAACAGTAGGTTTTCCTTTATTTATAATTCAAATTTCATCTGCTTTCGGGAATTTCATTTATTTGTTTTTCTTCACAAAATACCATAAATATCTATCCTTAACTTTTTCTTATATTCAATTTAGAATTCAATAGTTTCACTTTTGAGTATCCCAAATTGTTTTCGTTAAGCATAATTAGCGATTGTTTATTGACAAAAAACAATTACTAATTTAAATAAGCATTTAAATATTAATAACTAAATATTCAGCAAACTATGACAAAAAAAAGATTTGCAGAATCACAGATTTATCGTATTCTACAAGAAAATGAAAATGGAACAACGATTCCAACGCTTATTAAAAAATATGGAATAAGCCAGGCGACAATCTACAATTGGAGGGTAAAATATGGGGGTATGAATATATCCGAAATCCATAGGTTAAATGAATTAGAAGAAGAAAATGACAGGTTAAAAAGAATGTTTGCAGATTTAAGTCTTGAAAACCTTATATTAAAAGGTAAACTAGAAAAATCAAAATAGATATTGTTTTTACAAATTAGAATTTTGTAAAAGAAGTATTTATACTACAGATTCATATTCTACTTGTTCAGAAAATGATTTGTGAGTCATGTTTTATTTCAAATCAAAACATCATCAATACCCATATTTATATGGGTGTAAAGTTGAAAAGTAAAAACAAAAAGAGAGTCGGAAAATACCCATTGATTCTTAAATTTTTCTAGCTTAATTTTATTGCATTAAAGAAATTGAAAATGGTTTAAATTATTCTAATTAGAATGAAATAGAAATTATTCTAATTTAATTAGAGCCAATATCTCAAATTAATGTTTTATAATTATGATTTTGGAAAAACAAAACTATCACTGGTATGCAGTTTATACCAGGGCAAACGGTGAAAAGAAGCTTTTCGACAATTTGCAGGAAAAAAATATTGAATGTTATTTACCTACCAGAAAGGTACAGAAAATTTGGAGCGATCGGAAAAAATGGGTTGTAGAGCCATTGTTTAAGTGCTACATTTTCGTCAAGGTAAGTTATAAAGAATTCTTTAATGTTCTAAACACAACTGGGGCTGTTTGTTATATAAGTTTTGGTGGAAAAGCGCAATCCATTCCTGAATCTCAAATTACAAATGTTAGAAACTTTCTTTGCCAATGCGATCATGAGGTTACCTTAACGTATGAACATATCCAAAAGGGCGTTATTGTTGAAGTATTACATGGATCACTAAAAGGTGTAAAAGGCGAAGTCGCAAATATATATGGACAGACGAGACTTTTAATTCGGATTGACTCAATGAATTGCAGCCTATATGCCAACATTTCCAGAGATGAAGTAAAAATCCTTGAAGAAAATTTAGTTCAAAAATCCAACGTTTTAGTGTAAATTTTAATTGTTCGATATGATTCCTATCCTTACAAATGTATAGCTCAATACCTTTGATGTTTCTTTTGAAAATTTCTAACTGGAATAGATTTATTAAAGGAAATTTATGTCCATTTCCTTTTTATCAATAATAAACAAAAAGGAACATACTCCACCCAAAATTTATTTGCGAAGCTATCGGCCTTATTCCGATAAGGCGAATTGAAAATATAGAAAAGCAAATATTCTATATATGAATCTTGTTTTTTGATTTAACAACCAAATATCATGCTTAAGGAAAGAGAACCAGTTCTTGAAAAATTAAATGTTGTTTTTCAGGTCATCTTAACCATTCTGTGTTTTGATGGTGCGAAATGGCTGACACATGAGTTTTTCGTCCCTGTACAAGGTGATTTAACGCAATATAAAATAATACTTTTTATCATTGTTCCACTTTGGTTATTAATTCTTAATCAGTCGAATTTAGGTCGAATTGGTCGTCTTAAAATGTATTCAGTATTATTTGTTGAATACTTAACAGCAATATTTATTGGAAATGTATTACTTTATGTAGCAATTGTCTTTTTAGATCTTAATTTAGTTTCCAGATTAGTACTAGCTATTTTTGCTATTTTAAACCTAATTGTATTATATTCATATAAGTTCATTTTATCAGCAACAATGAAATACCTTCGAAGAGAAGGATTGAATAGCAGATTTATTTTAATTATTGCTGATGAAGATTCCAGCTATTTTATTGACAGATTGATTGAAACGAAAGATTGGGGATATCGAATTTGGGCAATAATGACTGACGATGAGGTAATAAAATCAAAATATGGCAAAGAGTTTCATATCATACCATGCGTAGGCGATCTTTCTGAAGTAATTGACAACAAAGCAATTGATGAAGTGTTTTATTGTAAGAGTTCGTTGGAACAAAATGAAATTCAGAAATTTATTTATTCATGTGCAGAGGTTGGTGTTGTTTTTCGTATGCAATCGCTATTGTTAAATTATATAAAAATGCAATCAACGCTTTCATTTTTAAACCAAATGCCGTTCCTAACCTTCAGGAATACTCCTGATAATTACCTGGCATTAAAACTTAAAACAATTCTCGATTTTACACTCTCAATTATAGTTCTTATTTTTTTATCACCAGTCATGCTGGTTATTGCATTTTTGATTAAACTTGATGGAGGACCAGTCTTCTTTCTGCAAAAAAGGATGGGTCTAAACGGAAGACATTTTTGGTGCTACAAATTCAGGACGATGGTTGTTAACGCAGAAAGCCTGAAGGAATCCTTGCTGGCACAGAATGAACAGGAAGGTCCAGTATTTAAAATAAAGCATGACCCAAGAGTTACAAAAATTGGTCAGTTTTTGCGTAAAACCTCGCTTGATGAATTGCCGCAATTTATAAATGTTTTGAAAGGTGAAATGGCCGTTGTTGGACCACGACCTCCAATTCCGTCTGAAGTAAAGCAATATGAACGGTGGCAAAACCGCCGATTAAGCATGAAACCAGGAATCACCTGTATCTGGCAGGTTTCAGGACGCAATAATATTCCTTTTGATCAATGGATGAAGTTGGATATGCAATACATTGACACATGGTCACTAAAGCTAGATATGATAATTCTTTTGAAAACAGTTAGGGTGGTATTAACTGGCGACGGGCAATAACTAAAAATATTTTTTTCGTAAAGGCTATTTGAGCTTCAACTACAACCATTCATGAAAATTATAATTAACTTTTTAACTAAACATTGATTAATTGTATAAAGAACTTTAAACTACCCAAATCAGATATGAAAAACTATTTAAAATTTCTCCTAGTTATATTTTTGTCAGTAATGTTTTCTTGCCGGAGCAGCAAAGAACTAGTCTTTTTTAAAGATGCTGCCAACGATAAAATAACCCACGGATTGCCTGCTGAATATACTTTAAAAAGCGGTGACATCTTATACATTAGCATCAAGTCAATAAACCCGGAAGTAAACATCTTATTTAATCCTGAATCGAATATGGAAGTTGGAAGTATGGGGCAGGGATATACAAAATACACAACTCCAAGTGGCGCATATCTCTATGGTTTTGAGCTTGATGCGGATGGATATATCAATTTGCCAATGATGGGTAAAATTTCAGTATTGAACGAAACGCTTAAACAGGCACAATCAGTTGTTCAAAAAAAAGCCGACGAATTTTTAAAGGATGCTATTGTAAAAGTGAAACTCCTGAATTTTAAATTCACAATTGTAGGCGAAGTAAGAAGTCCTGGTGTTTATTACAACTACAACAATTCAATAACTTTAATGGAAGCTTTAGCGATGGCAAGCGGAAATACTGATTTTGCTTCCATAAAGAAAGTAATGGTTATAAGACCTAATCCGCAGGGTGAAAAAACTTTTATGTTGAATTTGAGCTCAAAAAAAGCTTATTTGTCCGAAGCATTTTACCTTCAGCCAAACGATTACATAATTGTACAACCCGACAAATACAAAAACTTCCAGTTAAACAGCCAGGCATATTCTTTAGTTTTATCTTCTCTATCTGTACTCATTGCTGTACTCGGATTTGTGATACCAAAACTTTAATTTCAACCTATTGTAAAAAACCATTATTCAAAGATTATAATAATTCAATAAAATGAACTACGAAAATACAAATCCAAATGACGGATCAAATCCAGAGGAAAGTTTCGATGTAAAAAAAATCATCTACCTAATGCTTCAACAATGGCATTGGCTTGCCCTCTTTGGTATACTGGGAATAGCACTGGCTTATGGATATACTAAAATCACAAAACCCAAATACCAGCTTAGCACTTCTGTATTGGTTCCTGAAAAGTCAGACGCCCTAAACATGAGAAGCATATTTCAAGGTATTGTAGATGTACCTAAAAACAATATTTACAATCAGGTTGAAATCATCAAATCCTATTACAACATTAATCAGGCTCTTTTAAATCTGAACTGGAGAACCAACTGGTACGCCAAAGATCTATTTATATGGAGAGACATATATAAGCAGGAACCTTTTGATGTCCAGGAAGCTCAAAACTTTGTTAATCCAAAGGGAATTGCAATCTACATTACACCCACTTCCAGCGATAATTACACAATATCTGTAAATGGCAAAATTGATCAGGGTCATGGCACGAAAGATATAA
>Ga0302288_1002582_pt1 | contig 10520 bp, 12 predicted proteins | sample III_Fen_N1_1_FD_194549 | JGI IMG/M metagenome (GOLD analysis project Ga0302288, IMG submission 194549) | Peat permafrost microbial communities from Stordalen Mire near Abisko, Sweden - III_Fen_N1_1 | ecosystem: Environmental > Terrestrial > Soil > Wetlands > Permafrost | place: Sweden: Abisko...
CCCATTATAATAATTACACTTCTTATCCACATTTTACTGCAATCTATAAAATTATTGGTTTATAAACATTTGCAATGTCAGTAGCTCTATTTTCAACAGAAATTTTGAATCAATATGTATCTTTTTATATTCATCCTTTTTTTGTACTTTTGCAAACCAAACGAAAATTGAAGAAAATTACGAATGAACAATATCCGCAATTTCTGTATTATAGCCCACATCGATCACGGGAAAAGTACGTTAGCCGATCGCCTTTTAGAATATACCAATACCGTTGCAGGCAAGGAAATGCAGGCGCAGGTACTTGACAACATGGATCTGGAGCGCGAACGCGGCATTACCATCAAAAGCCACGCCATCCAGATGAACTATAAACTCAATGGCGAAGAATATATTTTTAATTTAATTGACACTCCTGGACACGTCGATTTTTCGTACGAAGTGTCACGTTCCATTGCTGCTTGCGAAGGTGCTCTGCTCATTGTAGATGCTACACAGGGCATTCAGGCTCAGACTATTTCCAATCTCTACATGGCTCTGGAACATGATCTGGAAATTATTCCGATTATGAATAAAATGGACATGGATAATGCCATGCCCGAAGAAGTGGAAGATCAGATTGTGGAGCTGTTGGGTTGCAAACCCGAAGAGATTCTCCGTGCCAGTGGTAAAACCGGCATGGGTGTTATGGATATTTTGGAAGCTATTGTAACCCGTGTTCCCGCACCAAAAGGCGATCCCGAAGCTCCACTTCAATGTCTTATTTTCGACTCGGTATTCAATTCATTCCGCGGCATCATTGCTTACTTCAAAATTGTAAACGGAACGATCAATAAAGGTGATTTAGTGAAGTTTGTCAATACAGAAAAAGAATATTATGCAGAGGAAATAGGTATTTTGAAACTGGAAATGTCGCCCACTAAAGCACTGAGTGCGGGAAATGTAGGTTATATTATTTCAGGTATCAAAACTTCGAAAGAAGTAAAAGTGGGTGACACCATTACGCATGTAAAACGTCCTTGTCCCAAATCAATCGAAGGTTTTCAGGAAGTAAAACCGATGGTTTTTGCCGGAGTATATCCTATTGAGACCGAAGATTTTGAAGACTTGCGAAATTCGATTGAAAAATTACAGCTGAATGATGCTTCCCTGACATTCGAAGCGGAATCGTCGGTAGCACTGGGTTTTGGTTTCCGTTGCGGATTCCTGGGTATGCTACACATGGAAATTATTCAGGAACGGCTCGATCGCGAGTTTGACATGAACGTGATTACCACCGTGCCGAACGTTTCCTATAAAGTCATAACCAATAAAGGTGAATTAATTGAAGTACATAATCCTTCGGGATTGCCTGATATTATGTCAATCGATCGGATTGAAGAGCCTTATATTCGCGCATCCATCATTACCCGTACCGATTATATTGGTCAGATCATGACACTTTGTCTTGGCAAACGTGGTGAATTGATCAAACAAAATTATATTTCCGGTAACCGCATGGAGTTGATTTATGATTTGCCACTGGGCGAGATTGTATTTGACTTTTACGACCGCTTGAAAAGCATTTCAAAAGGTTATGCTTCATTTGATTATCACATGAATGGGTTCCGTCCTTCGAAATTAATCCGACTGGATATTCTGCTTAACGGAGAACCCGTAGATGCCCTTTCGTGCTTGATTCACGTGGATAATGCTGTTGCTTTAGGAAAACGCATGTGCGAAAAACTAAAAGAACTGATTCCGCGTCAGCAATTTGATATTGCTGTGCAGGCGGCTATCGGTGCTAAGATTATTTCGCGTGAAACGATTAAGGCGGTTCGTAAAGACGTAACTGCCAAATGTTATGGTGGTGATATCAGTCGTAAACGCAAGCTGTTGGAAAAACAGAAGAAAGGCAAAAAGCGCATGAAACAAATTGGTAATGTGGAAGTTCCACAGAAAGCATTTTTGGAAGTGCTGAAGCTGGATTAAATAACGAAAAAACAATGGTATATTCCGGGTGGCAATTCAATGTCGAATAAAAAAAATTGGACGAAATAACCATTCAAATTGAGACAATTACGATTGCAACTGTTTTCTTCAATCAATTTCAATTTTTTAATACTAAAAATAAATTTATTCCCATTTTTTTCTATAAATTTGCGACTGTTTTTTTTGAAAAAAATAGAATATAATCAATTATCAAAAACACTATAAAATTATGTCAGAGTTAGTTGGACATATTTCACAAATCATTGGACCGGTTGTGGATGTTTTCTTTGATTTAAAAGAAAACGAAGAATTTAAATTGCCGGCCATTCACGATGCGCTAAGTATCGACCGTGGAAATGGGAAAGAACTTATTGTTGAAATTCAGCAGCATATTGGTGAAAACACTGTTCGTACGGTGGCAATGGATTCAACCGATGGACTTCGTCGCGGTTTGAAAGCCATTTCGCGTGGAACGGCTATTTCTATGCCGGTTGGTGATCAGGTGAAAGGCCGATTGATGAACGTAATCGGTGATTCGATTGACGGTATGAAATTGCTTGATAAAAAAGGCGCCTACCCTATTCACCGCGAACCTCCAAAATTTGAAGATTTGACAACCAGCCAGGAAATTCTGACAACTGGCATCAAGGTAATTGACTTGCTCGAACCCTATGTAAAAGGGGGTAAAATTGGTCTTTTCGGTGGTGCCGGTGTAGGTAAAACCGTAATGATCATGGAGCTTATCAACAATATTGCCAAAGGTCATAACGGATTCTCGGTGTTTGCCGGTGTAGGTGAACGTACCCGCGAAGGAAATGACTTGCTTCATGAAATGATTGAATCGGGCGTAATTCGTTACGGCGAAGAATTCAAAAAAAGCATGGAAGAAGGCAACTGGGACTTATCAAAAATTGATTATTCTGAAGTGGAAAAATCGCAAGCAACCTTGGTGTTCGGACAGATGAACGAACCTCCCGGAGCACGTTCTTCGGTAGCTTTATCTGGTCTTACCATTGCAGAGTCATTCCGCGACGGTGATGGCACAGGCGGTGGTCGCGATATTCTTTTCTTTATCGATAATATCTTCCGTTTTACACAGGCAGGTTCCGAAGTTTCGGCTTTGTTGGGTCGTATGCCTTCGGCTGTAGGTTATCAACCAACGCTGGCTACCGAAATGGGACAAATGCAGGAACGTATTACTTCAACCAAAAATGGTTCTATCACTTCGGTTCAGGCGGTTTATGTGCCGGCTGATGACTTGACCGACCCTGCTCCGGCTACGACCTTTTCGCACTTAGATGCAACAACTGTTTTGAGTCGTAAAATATCGGAACTTGGTATTTTCCCAGCTGTTGATCCGTTGGAATCAACATCACGCATCCTCGATCCGCTGGTTATTGGCGAAGATCATTATAATACGGCTCAACGTGTAAAACAAATTTTACAACGCAACAAAGAACTTCAGGATATTATTTCAATTTTGGGTATGGAAGAGCTTTCGGAAGAAGACCGATTAGTGGTGACACGCGCCCGTAAGGTACAACGCTTCCTTTCGCAACCGATGTATATGGCATCACAGTTTACCGGACAACCCGGAGTTATGGTATCTATCGAAGAAACTATTCGCGGATTCAAAATGATTTTGAATGGCGAGTTGGATTATCTTCCTGAAATGGCATTCCTAAGCGTTGGAACCATTGATGATGCGATTGCAAAAGGACAGAAGTTGATTGAGCAGTCTAAGAAATAGGAGTTAACCGGTTAATTAGATAAATGGTTAATTGGTTGCGTTTTGAATTCAAAACCTAACAAACCAATGAACTTAACAAACTAATCAACAATTCAAATGGCTGATATCGAAGTCATACAAAATAAAATTTACGAAGTCAGAGGAGTTCGTGTCATGCTGGATTTTGATTTAGCTATTCTTTATGGCGTTGAGAATAAGCGGCTAAAAGAGCAGGTTAGACGTAATATTGAACGTTTCCCTGCAGACTTTATGCTTGAGCTTTCTAAAGTAGAATGGAAACAACTAGTCGCAATTTGCGACCAGATACCTGAAAACTTAAAGCACAGTTATGCTTCGCCTTATGCTTTTACCGAACAGGGTGTTGCAATGCTTTCAGGAATTTTACGCTCACAGCAAGCAATTGAAGTAAATATTTCCATAATGCGGGCATTTGTACAAATGCGACAATTTCTGATTCAAAACAGAGATATTCTTAAAAGCATTGAAGAATTGAAACAAAATATAATTCAGTTAGAGCAATCCGGAGAGGATACATTAGCTGCTATTAACGATTTGAGCGAGGACACAAGAAAAGAAATTGACGATATTTATATTGCTTTGTCCGAAATGGCTGATAAGAAAAAAGAATCCGTTAAACCAAATCGCATAGGTTTCGTAAAAGACTAATAAACATGAAATTAGAAATAATAACACCCGAGCAAATCTATTTTTCAGGAGAAGTTACTTCGGTGACTTTACCCGGAACGAGTGGCTTGTTTACGGTGTGGGAGAACCATGCACCACTTATCTCCTCGCTAAAAGAAGGAAAAATCAGTTATGCGGTGGATAAAAATGTAACAGAACTGACGGTTGATGGTGGATTTGCTGAAGTAAGCAATAATGTCGTGACGGTTTGTATCGAAGTAGTTTAAAACATGCGAAAATTAACCGGCAAATTGATGAGTTTATTGACTTTGATTATGCTTACATTGGGCTGGTCAGGTTGGGGAATTCTTAAAAGCTTATATCCTTCGGAAACTTACTCTTGGTATCCATACATTCCGGGTGTATTTTTTCTAATGGGAATTTTGGTTATATTGATCCTTTCTAAAAATTACAAACTTGAAGCCAAAAAACTGGTAAACTTGTATATGGTTTTGAAACTGGTCAAGATAATATTCGCAATGGCTTATTTGCTGGCATTTTATTTTATCGTTCGGAAAGATATTCGAGTTTTTGGATTGGTATTTGCTTCATTTTATGCTATTTATATTGGAATGGAAACATATATTTTTTATTCTATCGAAAAACAAATAAAAAAAGGAGAGTAAATGAATCGTTTGCACAAAATATTATTTTTAATACTCTTAACGGTTTGTATTCCGTTTCTAGGGGCTTATGCTAACGAAGCTGAGACAAAAAAGGGGGAACAAAAAGAATTAGATGTTCGTTCATTCATTCTTGAACACGTTTCGGACTCATATTCATGGCATATTACCAAAATTGGTGAAAGTGAAATTTCCATTCCGCTTCCTGTGATGCTTTATAGTAAAACGTCCGGATGGCACGTGTTTATGTCGTCTGCATTTCATGAATCACCTACTTATGAAGGATTTTCGATTCCAGAAGAAGGAAAATATAAAGGAAAAATTGTTGAAAAAGATGCTACAGGAGAAGAAATCCGTCCATTTGATATTTCGATTACTAAAAACGTTCTGGCACTTTTGATAAGCAGCATTTTACTGGTAATCATTATTATGGCAGTAGCGCGATCTTACAAAAAAAATCCGTTGCAATCAAAATCCGGCTTTTCTGGCTTCATGGAAATGTTTATCATGAATATAAATGATGACGTAATAAAACCTTGTATAGGAAAAGATTATAAAAAATATGCACCGTATTTGCTTACTGTTTTCTTTTTTGTTTTCATAAATAATATAATGGGCTTAATACCCATTTTCCCTGGAGGAGCAAATATTACCGGAAATATAGCTATTACTTTCACTTTAGCCGTAGTTACATTTCTGATCGTAAATATTTCAGGATCGAAAGAATATTGGAAAGAGATTTTTTGGCCGGATGTTCCAACTTGGTTAAAAGTACCTCCACTGTTGCCTGCAATTGAGATTGTTGGAATTTTTACAAAACCATTTGCATTAATGATTCGACTTTTTGCTAATATATTAGCAGGTCACTCCATTGTGTTGGGATTAACTTGTGTAATCTTTATTACCGTGAAGCTGGGAGTTGGAATGAATGCAAGTATGACGGTTGTCTCTGTAGTATTTAGTGTATTTATAGGTATGGTAGAGCTATTGGTTGCCTATATTCAGGCTTATATCTTCACAATGCTCTCAGCAGTTTTTATTGGTTTGGCAAGGGTTGAACCGCATCACTCCCACAAGGAAGTTAAGAAATAATATAAAATATAATAACCATAAAACAAAGAAGTTATGTTAATGTCAATTTTATTACAAGCTGCTGCAGGTGCAGGTTTAGCTAAATTAGGTGCCGGATTAGGTGCAGGTCTTGCTGCAATTGGAGCAGGTATGGGAATTGGTCGTATCGGTGGTTCAGCCATGGATGGTATTGCACGTCAGCCTGAAGCTGGTGGAGATATTCGTATGGCCATGATTATTGCTGCTGCCCTTGTAGATGCTGTAGCTTTATTTGCCATTGTAGTTTGCGGATTTATTCTTTAATCCAGTCCCGAGTCTGAAGCCAAAGATTGAAAGTCTTTGACAGTTTAAATTGACAGTAAATTGTCAATCGTAAATTATTAAATTGTAAATTAGAAAGTTATGGCTTTATTGTTGCCTGATTCCGGATTACTTTTCTGGATGTTAATTACATTTGGAATAGTTGTATTCATTCTTGCGAAGTTTGGGTTTCCAGTCATTGTAAAGATGGTAGAAGATCGCAAAGCATATATCGATGAGTCACTTCTCAGTGCTCAAAAAGCGTATGACGATTTGGCAAAAGTAAAAGACGAAAGTCTGCTTATTCTTGATAATGCCCGTAAAGAACACATTAAAATTCTGAACGAAGCGTCGCAATCGAAAGAAATGCTGATCAAAGATGCTAAAGAAAAAGCATCGATTGAAGCTACGAAAATAATAGAAGATGCTCGCAAACAGATTTTGAGTGAAAAGGATGCAGCCATTCGTGATATTCGCAGTCAGGTTGCTCAACTCTCTGTTGATATTGCCGAAAAAGTACTTCGCGGACAATTGGACAAGAAAACTGAACAGATGGATATGATCAACCGTTTGCTAGACGAAATTAATGTTTCTAAATCTTAATTCAGAATGAACGCAGGACTCATACCAGTTCGCTATGCCAAGGCGCTGTTGGATTTTGCCAATGTGAGCAAAGTTCAGGATCGTGTGTACACCGAAGCAAAATCTATAACCCGTAGCTATTTTCAATTCAGTGAATTGCGTACAGTGCTTGACAATCCCGTTTTGGCAAATACCGAAAAGCGGAAAATCATTTTCTTAGCCGCAGGTGGAAATGTAAGCAAACCATTAGAACGTTTTGTGGATTTAATTCTGGAAAACAACCGCGAAAAGCATTTGCACGAAATTGCGCTGAAATACATTGATTTATACCGAAAACAAAAAAACATCCATTTCGGAAAGCTGACCACTGCTGCGGAAATCAACAAAACAGTTGAGGCTAAATTGATGACTTTGATTGAAAATACAACCGGAGGCACTGTTGAAATGGAAAGGGTAATTGATCCTGAAATTTTGGGTGGTTTCATGTTCGAAGTAGATTTTGTGCGTTGGGATGCCAGCATTTCCGGTCAGCTCCGCAGAATCCGTCAGGAATACATTGAGAAAAACAAAAAAACCGTTTAATAGAATTCATAATGCATAATGCAAAATGCATAATTAAAATTGTCTTCTTATCAGTCAATTATGAATTATGAATTATAAATTATAAATTAAATAAGATGTCTGATAATATTAAGGTGAGCGAAGTATCCGAAATACTTCGGATGCAACTCGAAGGAATTGATACCAGCGTTCAGTTTGACGAAGTAGGTACTGTGCTGCAGGTTAGCGACGGTGTGGTTCGTATTTACGGACTTCGCAATGCAGAAGCCAACGAATTGCTTGAATTTGAGAACGGTATGAAAGCCATCGTAATGAACCTCGAGGAAGATAACGTAGGAGCTGTTTTGCTCGGACCAACCAGCCAGATTAAGGAAGGTTTTACCGTGAAACGTACCAAACGTGTGGCTTCTATCAACGTAGGTGAAGGAATGCTAGGCCGCGTTATCAATCCGCTTGGTGAACCGCTGGACGGCAAAGGGAAAATCAGCGGTGAGTTGATTGAAATGCCACTCGAACGTAAGGCTCCCGGAGTAATTTTCAGACAACACGTGAATCAACCGCTCCAAACCGGTTTGAAAGCCGTTGATGCCATGATTCCAATTGGTCGCGGACAACGTGAGTTGATTATTGGTGACCGCCAAACCGGAAAAACCAGTGTGGCTATCGATACCATTATCAATCAGAAATCAAATTACGAAGCAGGCGACCCTGTATATTGTATCTATGTAGCTATTGGTCAAAAAGGTTCAACTGTTGCAACAATCTATAATACCTTGCTCGAAAAAGGGGCAATGGACTATACCGTAATTGTCTCGGCTACAGCTTCCGATCCTGCTGCTTTGCAATATTATGCACCTTTTGCCGGTGCATCTATTGGTGAACTTTTCCGCGATACAGGTCGTCATGCCTTGGTAGTTTATGATGATTTATCGAAACAAGCCGTAGCTTATCGTGAAGTTTCGTTGATTCTTCGTCGTCCTTCTGGACGTGAAGCTTATCCGGGCGATATCTTCTATCTTCACTCCCGCCTACTTGAAAGAGCAGCCAAAGTTATTAATCAACAAGAAGTTGCTGAGCAAATGAACGACTTGCCTGAAAGCTTAAATGGAAAAGTAAAAGGCGGAGGTTCTCTGACTGCATTGCCAATTATCGAAACACAAGCAGGAGACGTTTCGGCATATATTCCAACCAACGTAATCTCCATTACCGATGGTCAGATATTCCTTGACACTGATTTATTCAATCAGGGAAATCGTCCTGCAATTAACGTAGGTATTTCGGTTTCACGTGTTGGCGGTGATGCTCAGATTAAAACCATGAAAAAAGTGGCCGGAACATTGAAAATGGATCAGGCACAGTTCCGCGAACTGGAAGCATTTACCAAATTTGGTGGCGATATGGATCCGGTAACTGCCATGACTATTGATAAAGGACAAAAAAACACCCGTTTACTGGTTCAAGCTTTGCATGAACCAATGTCGGTTGAAAAACAAGTAGCTGTGCTTTATTGCGGAACAAACGGCTTACTGGCTTCGGTGCCGATTGATAAAGTTCAGGAATTTCAGAAAGAATTTTTGATGGTACTTGAATTATCACATCAGGCTGATGTGCTGGATCAACTCAAAAAAGGAGTTATCAACGATGAAGTAACCGGAATCATCACCAAAGTGGCCGGCGATGTAGCGAAAAGGCTAGCAGTTTTATGATTTTCAATTGTAAATCGTAAATGAATAAATCGTAAATTAAAGAATGTCTTCATTAAAGGAAATAAAATCACGTATTCAGTCGGTAAAGTCGACTCAGAAGATTACATCGGCTATGAAGATGGTATCTTCGGCTAAATTGCGTAAAGCGCAAAAGACCATTGAAAATTTTTTCCCGTATGAGCAACGGCTGAACGGTTTGCTGAATAACTTTTTAAGTGCCGAAGAAGATAATGTTTCAGTTTTTGCTGAAAACCGTGAAGTAAAACGGGTGGCCATTATTGCCATTTCGTCTAATTCCAGTTTGTGCGGGAGCTTCAACAGCAACGTTATCAAGAAATTAAATCATACAATTGAAAATTACAAATCGCTTGGAAAAGAAAATATCTTGATTTTTCCGGTTGGGAAGAAAATTGCCAAAGCATGCATTAAATCGGGCTTTGAACCGGAAGGAGATTTCGAGAAACTGGCTGATAAACCAACTTATGCTGCAGCACTTACGCTAGCAGATGAGGTTATGCAATTATTCCAGACCAAACAAATTGATAAGGTGGAATTAATTTACCACCATTTCAAAAGCAAAAGTTCACAGGTGCTGACCGAAGAAACTTATTTGCCAATCCAGTTACAACCTACAACAAAAGGCACAGTGGCACTTGATTATATTGTAGAACCTGACCGGGCAACTATCATGTTGGAATTGATTCCGAAAGTACTCAGATTAAAGATTTATACAGCTTTGTTAGACTCTAATGCTTCTGAACATGCAGCGCGCACCATAGCTATGCAAATGGCTACCGACAACGCTACCGATTTACTTCAGGAACTTTCACTTCAATACAACAAGTCTCGTCAGCAGGCCATTACCAACGAATTGCTCGATATTGTGGGCGGCTCATTCGGACAAAACTAAGAATGGAATCAACGAAATTAAAACAACCCAAATCAATTCGATTCCGTCGCTGGAGCAGGAAAGGATATGCTGTTTTTTGCAGTTTGACTTGCGTAGTAACTATCGGTTGTATATCAATTTCAATTTCAGATAAATCATTACAAAAAACATCTTCAACTTGTTCTAATTTAATTTGTTTGAACAAAACTGAATCTCCAGATAAACTTAAAGAACAAGCAGATTTAGAGCTTGCAATTAAACAATTGCAAGATACATTGGTATCTGAAAAAACTTTTGAAAGCAACTCTACATGTGTTTTAAACAATACAATTTTAATCAAACGGTTGAAATGAGACGAACTCATTTCAACCGTTTTTCATTTT
>Ga0302288_1002583_pt1 | contig 10516 bp, 7 predicted proteins | sample III_Fen_N1_1_FD_194549 | JGI IMG/M metagenome (GOLD analysis project Ga0302288, IMG submission 194549) | Peat permafrost microbial communities from Stordalen Mire near Abisko, Sweden - III_Fen_N1_1 | ecosystem: Environmental > Terrestrial > Soil > Wetlands > Permafrost | place: Sweden: Abisko...
GGAAAAAGTCGGTGGCCCTGATCCTGCTTTTATTCGAAAATCAAGTCTGGGGATAAGCATGTAGAAAGCATATTGCTTCCTCGTTTGGACGCGGGTTCGATTCCCGCCAGCTCCACAAAAAACTCCGACCTTACATCGGAGTTTTTCATTTCTGTCAATTTTACTTTTATACCAAATGCAATTATAAATCAATCCAAACCTATTCCGGTATTATATCCTGATTTGTGGTTGATAAAGCAATAAAACAAATCCCCATATTTTAAAACATCGTTTTAAAATATGGGGATGGTTTGATCTGTGAAATCTGATTCGTCCGGATTTATTTTTCGATTAGTCCACGATCTTCCAACATTGGTTGTATATCGGGTTGATGTCCACGGAAATCATAAAACATTTTGTTGTAGTCTTCGGTATTTCCTCGTGACAAAATCATATCACGGAAGCGCTGTCCGTTGGCCTGAGTCATTCCACCATTTTCTTTAAACCAGTTATAAGCATCGTCATCAAGCATTTCGGTCCACAAATAAGCATAATATCCTGCCTGATATCCATTGCCCCATATGTGCAGGAAGTAGGTCGACCTGTATCGTGGCGGCACTTGCTGTAGATCAAGATTAGTGCGTTTCAATGCTGCAGCTTCAAATTCATCGACTGATTTTATGGAATCACCTGAAGGAATTGTATGCCACTCCATATCCAAATCGGCAGCTGACAGTATTTCTGTTAAAGCATATCCCTGGTTGAATTTTTGAGATTTTTTTATTTTTTCGACCAGCTTTTGAGGCATCGGTTCCCTTGTTTTATAATGTACTGCATAGTGCTGGAATATTTTTGGTTCTAAAGCCCAATGTTCATTAAACTGAGAAGGCAGTTCCACAAAATCGCGGGCAACGTTGGTGCCTGATAAACTAATATAAGTTTGGTCGGCAAAAATACCATGGAGTGCATGCCCAAATTCATGATACATGGTGGTCACGTCGTCGAAGCTAATTAGCGCGGGTTCGCCTGCAGCTGGCTTAGTAAAGTTGCAAACATTGTAAATCACTGGTTTTGTACCAAGCAATTTTGATTGCTCAACCACATTGCTCATCCAGGCTCCACCTGATTTGTTATCGCGTTTGAAATAGTCACAATAAAATAAACAGAGTTCACTACTATCTTTATCGTAGACAGTATAGACACGCATGTCGTTCTGGTAAACAGGAATGTCGGTTCTTTGTTTGAAGGTCAATCCATAAAGTTGATTGGCGGCATAAAACACGCCATTCTCTAAAACATTGAACAATTCGAAATAAGGTTTGATCTGATTTTCATCCAGGTCATAACGAGCTTTGCGCACTTTTTCAGCGTAATAATTCCAATCCCATGGTTGCAGTTGGAAACCTCCTTTTTCCTTGTCAATAACAGACTGAAGATCGGCAGCTTCTTTGCGTGCTTTGGCAGTGGCAGCTGGTATCAGTTTCTTCAGGAAAGTTTGAACAGCTTCAGGCGTTTTGGCCATTTGATCCTGCAAGTTCCAGGCTGCATAACTTGAAAATCCAAGAAGGTGTGCTTTTTCAGCCCGAATTTCAGCCAATCGTTTGATAGTTTTTCTTGTATCGTTTTTGTCTCCTTTCTCAGCCCTGTTCCATGATGCCTCAAATAATTGTTGACGTATGTTCCGGTTCTCCAATGATTGCAAGGCAGGCTGCTGGGTGGTATTTTGAAGTGGAAGTTTGCATTTTCCTTTTTCACCAGCGGTCTCGGCATTTTGTGCTGCTGCGTTAATTGCACCTTCCGAAAGTCCCTTTAGCTCTTCTTTGTTATCAACGACTAAAGCGCCTTCTTTCGCAGCTGCTAAAAGCTGGTTGGTGAATTTTGCGCTGAGACCAGCTTCTTCCTCATTCAATTTTTTTAATCTGGTTTTATCATCAACTGAAAGATTTGCACCAGCACGAATAAATTGTGTATGATAATATTCGAGCAGTCGGGCAGATTCTTTGTCAATATTTAGCTCATTTTTCTTCAGATAAATATTTTTAATGCGTTCATAGAGATTTTCATTCAGAAAAATTGCATCCGACTGCGCTGCCAGTTTTGGTGCGATATCTTCACTCAATTTTTGCAAAACGGAATCGGTATTGGCTCCTGATAGCATATTGAAGATCCCATTTACCCGACGAAGAAGCTCACCGCTTTTTTCCATAGACACTAGTGTATTTTCAAATGTAGCTGGTTCTGCATTGTTGGCTATCTTTTCAATTTCTGCTAAATGTTCTTTGAATCCTTCTGCAAAAGCGGGGGCAAAATCACTGTCCTTGATTTTCGAAAAATCAGGTGCCTGAAATGGTAAGGTGCTGACATGCATAAATGGATTGGATGCCAGATCATTCGAGTTTTCCATGGATTTCTTTTCTGAATTTGAATTGCAGGCTGCCAAAAATAACAGGAGCATGCCCGTTGCAACAATTGCTGACTTTTTCATTGTCTTAATATTATATTACTGATTATTAAAGATTTATTTTGAATTAATTATCAATTTTTTTTGCAGAGATGAAAGTACAATCTTTTACTGATTAGAGCAATGACATTTGGATTTATTCAAAAATTTGTCGATTTGAAAAATACAGATCGCTTTTGGATATTATAGAATTTTTAAGAGATAAATAAGTTATAATAAGTGCAAAAATTTAATTCTTGCCTGGGAAAGATTAGTTTAGAGAATTTTGGGTTTCATTGAGTGGAAATAATTTTTCTATTTATTAGAATTGGAAATTTGATTAAAATCTTTGTCAGAAATTAGTTGTTCGCCGGATCATTTTTTTGCTCTATTTTGCACAAGACATCAAATAAGAGTGGTTATATTTACTACTTTGGTCGCAAACAGATGCATTATGATTCTCAAACAATATGTTCTGAGGTAATAATTCGAATTTTTTTGTGATTTCTAAAATCAGAATAAGACATTTAATACTGCGGATGATTGAATACCGTTTATAGAAATTTAAGGAGTCTGGAATAGGCTCCTTAAATTGGACATTTAAAGGAGTTTTGTTTTTTCAATCACAAATTCAAATGTGTAATTTCAAAGTACAGGTTTTTCGTAAAAAAAACCTTCTTAATTTTGATGTTTTTTTTGACGAAGTTTAAATACAAAAGATAGAATAGTTAAAGTTCTAAAGCATATTTTGCTAAACATCTAATCATTTGAATATTTAAATAGAATAGCTAACTTATGCACCTTTATTAATTGGAAAATTTTTATATATATGATTGATAATATAGAAGTTAACCTTACAAGACCAAATATATGGAACCAAGAAGAATTGAAGAAGCATGTTTAAAATGTAAGGATCGTTGCTGTGCCCGTTGTTTTGATGATGGAGAAGATAATATATTTAATTGCCTCACAGTTGATGAATTGGAATTATTAGTTAAGGAAAAAAGACATGTCACTTTTAATGCCGGCGAAACAATTTTAAAGCAAAATACTTCTGCAAGTCATGTTGTTTGTATAAAACGTGGATTAGCTAAAATTATAGCTGAAGGTGATGGTGATAAAAAATTAATTCTACGTTTAGTCGCAACACATTCCATTTTAACCGGTGGCGGGATATTTATTGATGAAATCAGACATTTTACGGTTCAGGCAGTAACGCAGGTTGACTGTTGTTTTATTGATTCTGAGAAGATTTATGAATTAGTGCAGAATAATAGTCGTTTTGCCTTCGAACTACTCAAGTTGAATAATCAGCAAAATATTCAGATGTTAAATAATCTGGTCGGAATTACCCAAAAATATATGCCTGGAAGAGTATCTGATTTGCTGCTGTATCTCAAAAATGAAATATTCTTATGCAATCCTTTTGACACTCGGTTGTCGAGACAGGAATTAGCTGATATGACCGGGATGACTATGGAAAGTTTTATCCGGATTTTAAAAGAATTTAAATCCTCTGGTATTATTTCTGTTGATGGAACGAATATTCATATACTTGACGAAGAGGCGCTACAGCTCATAAGTAGGAAAGGATAAATTTTTTTTGCCCCTCCATATTGACATATATCAATATGGAAGTTATTTTTAATCATTGTAATGTCATGTAAAGATCAATTGTTTGGATTCGATATAGTCAGTTAGGGTATCTATTTTAGCCAAGTATAAAAACGTTAGCATAGGTTGCAACGTGAGGATAATAATAGTAACCTTAACATACTTATTTTATGAAACTTAACAATTTTTCAAAACTTTTGCTTTTTGCAACTGCAGTCCTTTTTGCAGCTACTTCATGTGTTAAAGAAGGCCCGATGGGATTGAAAGGTGACACTGGAGCTGCCGGTACAAATGGTACCAATGGAAAAGATGCCAATGAAACATGTAAAGTGTGTCATACTTCTACCAAAGTTGATTTAATTTCCACTCAGTTCCAGTTTTCGAAACATGAATATGGAGAAGCTGCCTTCGAAGAGTCAGGAAATACCGGATGTACTCCATGTCACGCACAGGAAGCATTTAAATATGTAGTAGCAAATAATGTTCCTGCTACGTTTACATTAAATGCTGCAACTGGCAAGTTTGTAAATAATTATGCTACAGTGTCTTCAGCAGCTTATGGCGAAATTGGATGTTCAACTTGTCATAGCGCTTTGCATACTACTTATGGAACTGCTGACTTAGCATTTACTACTGTTGCTCCAGTTCCAATGACCATGTGGGGTGGAACTAAGGTTATCGACCTTAAAGCTGACGGTGGAAAAAGTAACCTTTGTGTTAAATGTCACCAACCACGTCCATTTACAAATGCTTTAACTGGTAATGTATTAGACTATGTTGCATTGGCAAATACAACAGGTGTTGTATTTGATGGTGACCCAGCTGGGAAAGCCAATATTATTAAACCTAGCTACAGAACGCATACTCATTATGGTGCTATCGGCGCTGTATATGCAGGAATGGGTGGAGTAGAATTTGCGGGAACACTACCTTATACGAATTCAGCTCATACACAAGCTGCCTCATGTATGGATTGTCACATGGGAACCATGGTTGGAAGATCAGGTGGACATACATTTAGTGCTGCCGGTAAATTTGATGGTTGTAATGTTGCCGGTTGTCATACAACTGCTATTACTTCTGCATCAACTACACTTTGGGTGAATCCACGTGCAGAAATCAAAAAACTTCTTGGTGATCTTGCTGCAAAACTTACTGTTGGTGGTGTTGATATTCTGAATAGGAATGGTGATGCAGCCTCTAATCTATGGTATGGCATTACTACAAACAACTATGACGGTTATTTGAATATTTACGATCCAATTACCAATACAACAGCTCAAACTTATAATGCAAAAAGCTTCAAATTTGTAGGAACGCCTCCTTCAACTTGGTCTGCTGAGCAAATTGCTTATAATTCAACTTTGCCTACGATTACCTTATCAAATGCGCAGATGGGAGCAATTATTAACTTCCAGCTTTGCTTAAGAGATTATAGTTTAGGTATTCACAACTTTGCTTATACCAAAGCTCTTTTAACTAACTCAATTGCTAAACTGTAATAAGGCGATATAAAGAATATAAAAAGGGCTTCTTTTTTTAGGAAGAGAAGCCTTTTTTTGTATTAACTTTTAAAATGAATATTATGAGAAAGTATAGTATATTCCTTATTTTAGTTTTGTCGTCATTGTTTCTGAATAGTTGTAAATACGATTTCATTTTACCACCTGTGGTTCCTGTAGTACCCCCTGGAACTCCACCGGTTAGCTTTTCAACTGACATTCTTCCAATTCTAACGGCAAAATGTATTTTATGCCATAGTACACAAACCCCTACGATGGGTTCGAGTGTGGCTTATACTCAGCTTGTGCCAAATTATGTCAATAAAACAACCCCGGCAAGTAGTAAGTTTTACACTGTTCCAACATCAGGAACTCATGGTGCAACTGTTACTCCGGCGCAAGGTGCATTAATTCTTCGATGGATAACTGAAGGAGCTCTAAACAATTAGTGATAACAAATAATATTCGCTGAAATGAAAAAAAATATCATATTTATAGCACTTCTTACTTTTAGTTCCTTGTTCTCGTTTGCTCAAGATGCGACAACTGAGACAACAGGTGCAAAGGAAAAGGATTATCCGGTAAGCGCTACATTTGAAAGTGGTTATCTGATTGATGCACAAACTATAGTTATTCCAGATAAAAAGACATTGGAAATGGTTATCCAACATAAATTTGGAACCGTTGAAAATGGACATTCCAATCTTTGGGGTATTTATGGTTCGTCGAACATTCGTCTTGCACTGAACTATGTGCCTTACAAAAATTTTCAGATTGGTGCAGGTATTACTAAAAGATACATGACTACTGATTTGAATGCTAAATGGACTGTTTTACAACAAACCCGTAAAAATTCAATTCCAGTTTCAGTTACTTTATATGGAAATGTTGGTATTGATGGCAGAGATTTTTCTGGATTGGTTGATTCTGTTAGTGTCGGTTCCCCTGTTGGAAAAGTTAACAAATTCGCGTTTTCTGATCGTTTAAGCTATTTCTCTCAATTAATAGTTGCCAGGAAATTTAATGAATGGTTGTCTCTTCAGGCTGCTGTTAGCTTTTCACATTACAATATGGTCGATTATCAAAAAGTTGGTAAACCATACGAACATGATAAGGTTGGAGTTCATTTTAATGGACGGATAAAAGTTTCAAACCAGGGGTCTATAATTTTTAATTATGACCAGCCGTTGCAGATTAAACAAATTTCTGAACAAAGAGAATGGAATGACACTTATCCTGCTTCAAAACCCAGTGTGGCTTTTGGGTATGAAGTTTCAACCGGAACTCATGCTTTCCAAATTTATATGTCTTCAACATCATCATTGTTGCCACAGGATAATATGATGTGGAATCAAAACAAAATGGATAAAACTGGTTTCGCAATCGGATTTGTTATTACTCGACTTTGGGCATATTAAAATATCGAATTTGATTTTGGTGGCTTTATAATATTAAATGGTAATATCCTTTAGTCAAGGAATATTACCATTTTTTAATAGTTAACAGTTTGTTTTATTTGAAGAATCAGTTTATAAAAGCCGAGAAAGAAAATTATCATTACCATATAATAAAACCAAGAAATGAGATATCGCTTGTTCGTTTTAATATCAGTTTTTTTACTTAATATTTCATCTAATTCGATTGCACAGTCTTATCAGAATGCTGTTCATCATCCTTGCTTAAAGTGTCATTCACAGCAATCATATACCTACCATAATTCTGTGACCAATAAGGAGATGAAAAGGTTAATGAACCCGTACTATATTTTGGATACGGTTGCCATGACAGCTGGAGTTCACAAGCAATTCGACTGTACTGATTGTCATTCTTCGGAGTATGGAACCTATCCTCATCAAGCCAACTTAAAACTTGAACCTTTAAGTACTTGTCTTGATTGCCATGGAGGTGATGCCTCGTTTGCGAAATATCAGTTCGAACGGATTGACGAAGAGTTTAAGAAGAGTGTTCATTATAAAGCTTATGGTGATAATTTCACCTGTACAAAATGTCACAGTCAGCATACCTACAAGGCCACGGCCAGAAACAGTGATAATGTTCTTGAAATTGTTGATTACAGTAACAAAATGTGTCTTTCGTGCCATAACGACATGAAAAAATATAAATTGGTTTCAGGTCATGATAATCCAAAATTAGTTCAGATTCACGATTGGTTACCAAATCAGGAATTGCATTTTCAACATGTTCGTTGTATCGAATGTCATACAGAGGTACTCGATAGTTTGATGGTTTCTCATGATATCCTTCCTAAAGAAAAAGCTTTGCGTAAATGTGTTGAATGCCATTCGGCAGACTCAAGGTTAAAAGCATCATTATACAAGTATCAGAATTTACAAAAGCGTGCCGAAAATGGCGATTTGAATACAGTCATGGCTAACGAATCATACATTATTGGTTCTCACCAGAGTCCAATCCTTAAATTAGCAAGTGTTATTATTTTCATTCTCACTTTGGTTGGTATTTTAATACATAGTGTTTTCAGAATAATTAAAAAGAAATAGAATGTCAGCAATTGAAAAAATATACTTTTATCCTGTGTGGTTACGTATCTGGCACGGATTTAATGCATTGGGAATTATTACCTTAATTGTTACCGGTATTTCAATGCAATCGAGCATTGAATCAGCGCATGTAGTTGGATTCAATATGATTGTAAATATTCATAATGTTGCTGGTTCTATGGTTACACTAAGCTATTTTATCTATTTTATTGGAAATATAGTTACCCCCAATGGCAAATACTACATCATAAAGCCTCAAGGTTTTTTAAAGAAACCAATGAAACAGGCTATTTACTATGCATGGGGAATGTTTAATGGTATGAAGCCACCTTTCCCAATATCGGAGAAAAGAAAATTTAATCCACTGCAGAAGTATATTTATATTATTGTAATGTATATGGCTGTTCCTGTTGTAATTATTACCGGTATTGCGCTTTTATTTCCTGAAATAATTATTGATAAGGTTTATACTTTCAGTGGCGTATTTGTAACTGCAATTTTCCATTCAGCCATGGGGTTTTTCATTTCCATCTTTTTAATCATCCATTTATATATTGCTTCACTTGGAAAATCTCCAATCCAAAATTTTAAAAGTATAATTAGTGGCTGGCATCAAGCACATTAGTACCAAACTTAATGCTTGAATTAAATTTTAAATTAGGTTGAATGAATTGACAAATATCATCGGTTTGGTTATAGGATACGGTTAAGATTTTGAAGACTTTTGATGCTTATATATGAGAGAACTATGAGAGAGAATTATAAGCTTTTCAGATTGCAAAAATCATATACGAATAATTTTATTCCGGATGGGGTATTTTTGAGTTTCAGGAAATCAGGTAGAATATTTTTCATTATTATTTTACTTTTGATTTCTGTGTCTAATTTATCGGCTCAAACCAATGACGATTGTTTGGGATGTCACGATGATGCTAGTTTAAGTACAACAAGAGCAGGTAAAAAAGTTTCACTGTATATTAAACCAAATGCACTTGAGCATTCGGTACATAAAAATATTGAATGCGCAGCCTGCCATACGGACGCTGCAGTTAAGGATTTCCCTCATCCTGAAAATCTTAAACCAGTAAATTGCGGAACTTGTCACGAAGATGCCAAGGATAAATATTTCAGAGGTGTTCATGGACAAGCATTTCTGGCCAATGAAAAGTATGCTCCTACCTGCAAGGAATGTCATGGAACTCACGAAATTCTAAAGTCTGCCGATCCAAAATCGCGAACTTACAAAATGAATATTCCTGTTTTGTGTGGTTCATGCCATAAAGAGGGAGCGCCGGTTGCAAAGAATTACAATATCTCGGAACACAATATTCTTGAAAACTACAGCGAGGGTATTCATGGGCAAGGTTTATACAAAAAAGGACTGATTGTTTCGGCCACTTGTAACAATTGCCACGGGAATCATCTGATATTACCACACACCAATGTCTCTTCAAGCATTTCTCCGAATAACATTGCTGCTACCTGTATGCAATGTCATGCCCGGATTGAAGATGTTCATGTCAAAGTTATCAACAAAGAATTATGGGAGAAAAAACCTGGCGCCATTCCAGCCTGTACTTCGTGTCATCCGCCTCATAAAGTTGAATTAAAGAATTTAATCTCAACAATATCAGATAATACATGTTTGAAATGTCACTCCAGTGCAGATACCCACAAGACTGTTAACGGTAAGGTTGTTTCCTTAAAAGTTGAAGTTGGCGAACTTGCTCTTTCAACCCATAAGAATATCACTTGCGTTAAATGCCATTCTGATGTAACCATACATCTTTCTCGGCCTTGCGAAACTGCTGGAAAAGTCGATTGTTCAGCCTGTCATGCAGAAGAATCGGACATCTATTTCAAGAGCGGTCATGGGCAGGCTTACTTTAATAAAAAGCCAAATGCACCTTATTGTACCGATTGCCATGGTTCTCACTTTGTAAAACCAAAAACCGACGAAAGTTCTCGGACATACAGGGCTTCTATTCCAAAACTTTGTGGCGAATGTCATAATAAAACAGGTAAAGCGGTTCAGGGGACAAACCTCAAGGAAGTCGATGCTTTCCACGATTATTCGCAAAGTGTGCATGGAAGGAGTTTAGCGGAAAAAGGATTGCTTTCGGCAGCTGTATGTACCGATTGCCATACAACGCACTTCAATTTAAGACAATCAGATGAGCGGTCATCAGTGAATCCGAAGAACATTGCCGCAACTTGTGGAAACTGCCATAAAGGAATTTACAATCAGTACATGGCCAGCGATCATGCTTATCGCCCTGATAAAGGCGATGTAAAATATCCAACATGCGAAACTTGCCACACTGCTCATAATATCTCGGAAGTCCATAAAGACAAATTTATGGCTGAAATTACTACACAATGTGGCAAATGCCATGAAAAGCTTGCCGAAACATACCTTGAAACCTACCACGGTAAAGTTTATCAATTGGGTTACATGCAGG
>Ga0302288_1002585_pt1 | contig 10510 bp, 6 predicted proteins | sample III_Fen_N1_1_FD_194549 | JGI IMG/M metagenome (GOLD analysis project Ga0302288, IMG submission 194549) | Peat permafrost microbial communities from Stordalen Mire near Abisko, Sweden - III_Fen_N1_1 | ecosystem: Environmental > Terrestrial > Soil > Wetlands > Permafrost | place: Sweden: Abisko...
CGGCACCGTTTTCAAATGCTTTCATCAGCAACATAAAATCAATACGGCCCGTGCACGGAAAGCGGATAATGCTCACGTTGGTGGCGTATTTGGTTCGGCTTGTTCCGGCAAGGTCGGCACCGGCATAGGTACACCAGTTGCAGACAAAAGCCACTATTTTTGGTTCAAAATCCATGTTGATATGTTTTTATTTGGTTTCGCGAATTCTGATTCGCGTAAATAAATGCTTTATTTAAAGACTGCAAATTGGAATTTGCAAGCCCGGTTTCATTATAATCTTGTGAAAAATGGGATGGAAGCAGCTTCCCTGCCATTTCGGAGTGCCTCCCTGTCATTTTTCAGTACTTCCCAGTCATTTTTCAATGCTTCTGTATCATTTCGGAGTTCATTCCAACCATTTTTCAGTGCCTCTGAGTCATTTCGGAGTGCTTCCCATTCATTTTTCAGTGTCTCCCTTGTATTTCGGAGTAACTCCCTAACTTTTTTGAGTCGGTGCGCGACTTTAAGTCGCACTCCGACTATGATAATAATTGTCAACTGTCAATTATGCATTAAGTAACGCCATAACTTCCGACAACATTTGGTCGTTGGAGAATCCCTGCAGGTCAATGGATTTGTTGCGACACATGGCCACACACGTTCCACAGCCCTGACACAATCCGGCATTCACGCGGGCTGCTCTTTTGATCAGGTTGCCGCCACGGTCCTTGATATCTTCGGTTTCGATGGCGTGGTACGGACAAACTTCCTGGCAAAGCAAACAGCCGGTACAACTGGTAAAGTTAGGCGGTGCCTGACGGTTAACCACTGCTACGATTGGTTCGCGGGTCAATTCGTTGCTCGAGAACAGGCCAATGGCTTTACTGGCCGAAGCCGATGCTTGCGAAACGGATTCCGGAATATCTTTGGCACTCTGACAAGCTCCTGCCAACATGATGCCGGCGGTATTTGTTTCAACCGGTTTCAGTTTAGGATGTGCTTCAGCAAAGAATTTATGTTTATTGTAACTGATATGTAGTTTCTGCGCCAGTGATTCGGCTTCAATGTTGGCTACAACTGCTGTTGCCAATACCACCATATCGGCTTCAATATCCACTGGCTCGCTGTTCATCAAGGTGTCAACACCTTTTACAATCAGCTTTCCGTTTTTCTCGTAAATGCGCGAAACGCGTCCGCGGATATATTGCACTTCATCTTCTTCAATGGCGCGGCGAACGAATTCGTCGTAATCTTTTCCGGCGGCACGAATATCCATGTAGAACACGTATGCCTTGCCTTCGTGGTTTTTGTGTTTGTACAACATGGCGTGTTTGGCCGTGTACATACAACATATTTTGGAGCAATATTCAATGCCTTTGGCTTTGTCGCGCGATCCGGCGCAAGCTACGAAAACAATTTTTTCAGGAACTTTTCCATCCGATGGACGGCGAATTTCTCCGGCAGTCGGACCTGAAGCCGAAGCCAACCGTTCGAATTGCATGCCGTCGATTACATCCTTGAATTTGCCGTAACCATATTCGGGGAAGAAATCGGCATGTTTCAAATCAAATCCGGTGGCAGTAATGATAGCACCCACTTTTACGTCGATAAATTCATCCACTGCATCGTAATTGATAGCATCGGCAGGACAAACCTTTTTACAAAGTCCACATTTTCCACCTTTGGTGAAATACGTACAATTTGGGCGGTCAATAACCGGTTTGTTTGGTACAGCTTGTGGAAATGGTGAATAAATAGCCGTGCGGAAACCCATTCCTTCGTTGAATTCGTCAGGGATTTTCTTGCTTGGACATTTTTGCCAGCAAGCACCGCAGCCGGTACATTTTTTATAATCCACACTTTTGGCTTTCATCTTGATTTTTACATCAAAATTGCCAACAAACCCCGAAACGCTTTCCACTTCGGCGTATGTGTGTAAGGTGATATTTGGATGCTGAGCCACTTCCACCATGCGTGGTGTCAGGATACATTGAGAGCAGTCCAGCGTTGGGAAAGTTTCCGAAAGTTGCGACATGTGTCCGCCAATGGAAGGTTTCTTTTCCACCATAATCACCTGATGTCCGGCATTGGCAATGTCCAACGCGGCCTGTATTCCGGCAATTCCACCGCCAATAACCAGCGCGGTTTTGGTAACAGGAACTTTAATAGGGAACAGCGCTGCATTTTTCTTCACTTTAGCCACCATGGTGCGAACTATATCCAACGCTTTCTGGGTCGTAGCATCCGATTTTGGGTGAACCCACGAAACATGTTCGCGGATATTGGCCATTTCGCAGAAATAAGGATTGATTCCCGCTTTTTCGGCTGCTTTGCGGAACGTTCCTTCGTGCATACGTGGCGAACAGGCCGCCACCACAATTCCGGTTAGTTTATGTTCTTTGATGGCCTCAATAATGAGGGTTTGTCCCGGGTCGGAACACATATATTTATAGTCCACACTGAAGGCTACGCCCGAAAGTTTTCCGGCTTTCTCAGCTACTTTGGCTACATCAACTGTTGCCGAAATATTCTCGCCGCAGTGACAGATAAAAACTCCAATTCTTGCCATATCTTTTAAGCCTCCATTTTTACTATACAGTTAACTACTTTATCGGTCGGCACATAATGCTTGTTCAGACCAAGTTTATCGGCCGGAATGCCCATGCTCAGTCCCAATGCCTGGGTAATGAACAACACGGGAATATTGATATCTTTTTTCAATTGCTTTTTGATTTCGGGGCGGCGCATGTCCAGGTTCATGTGGCACATGGGGCATGCTACAACGATAGATTCTGCACCACGGTCGGCTGCATCCTCAATTATTTTTCCTGAAAGTTTGGCTACAATGTCGGTACGCGAAACGGAAAGTCCCGCACCACAACATTCGGTTTTAAATGCCCATTCGATAGGAGTCGCTCCGGCTTTAGCCATCACTTCGTCCATTTCCATTGGGTTCTCAATTTGATCAACAGCTGCAATTTCTTTCGGACGGGTGTACAAACAGCCATAATAACAAGCAGCTTTTTGATTCAGTTTATTGACGATATGTTGATCTACCGTTGGGAAAATATATTTTTGAAGGAATTCAAAAACAGTCAGGATTTTTACGTCAGCACTTAACTTCAGGTCAATGAAACCTTCGATTTTAGCTTTCACGGCTACATTGCTGCTGATTTCATTTTTAGTTCCTGCAATGCGGCTATAGCAAGCTGCACATGGAACAACGATTTCTTCCAGTCCCTGTTTTTCGGCCAGTGCCAGGGTGCGTGCAGGAAGTGCAAGTGCCAAATCGTGATTCAGATTGTGTGCCGCAGAAGCACCACAGCAACTCCAGTCTTTAATCACTTCGAGCGTAACACCGCATTTTTCGGCCACTGCAAAAAGTGAATCGTTGTATTCTTTACTCGAACCTTCGAGCGAACAACCGGGATAATATCCTATTCTCATGTTTTTTATGTCTAATATCTAATTAGAAAATATAATATTTTAATCTTTCATTCAGTTAACCATAAATTGGTCAACCAATGAATCTATTCATGTGAACCTTCGCTCACTCGTTTGAAAATCTTTGCTATTTCTTTCGTGTTTTGCACTTTATGCGGGAAAACAGCCAATTTGCCTTTAGCTGCCATCGATGGTGCCAATATTACATCCTGCATTAAATTCAACGTACGCAGCTTGTAATCAATAGTCAAACCTACTTCATGTAGTTTGCCATTCATTTTGACTGAATTTAAAAATGCTTGATGAAATTTGAGAATATCTTTTGCTTGGGGATTGACTTTGTTTTGGCGGATTGATTCCTGACGCAGGTAATCCATAACTTTCGACAGTAAAACCTCCTGCGGACATCGGCTATAGCACGTATCGCATGCCAGACAAAGCCAAATGGAGAGTGAACTGAGAACTTTGTCTTCGCATCCCGGCATTTCGGCCTGTAAAATACGGAGAATTTGGTTAGGCATAATGTCCATCTCTTCGTTGAGCGGACATCCGGCAGTACACTTTCCACATTGATAGCAATGCGAAACGGTCACTCCGGTTGCTTCTTCCACTTTTGATTTAAAGGTGTCAGCGTGATGATGAGTTGATTCGTGCACAGTATGATTTTTTAAGGTATTATTCTTAATTAGTTGATTTTTTTGACATGAACATGGATGACTCCGATGATTAACCGGTTTCTAAATGTCTTCCGTAAAATGATGATGGAGTTGTGTCAGGACGATTTATTTACCATAATAAAAGCATATAATTCACCCGTCAGGATTAATGTGGGTTGGATAATTTTAATTGAATTCAAGGTTAACTTTTTTTGATTAATTCAGTAGAGCAAATCAAAGAATAAACACGGAAATTATTTACTTCTTTGTTTATTTCGGGACAAAAATAAGCAATTTAATCAGTCAAACACCTTAAAATCGGGGTTGTTTTGATTAAAAAATATTAAAATGTGCACGATTTAGCGTTTGTTGTGCAAAAAATAAGGTTTTTCCTCTTCCATTTCTAAAAATAAATGCAAAAAAACCGTGTGCGCAAACGCTTTTACATTATAAGCTACAAATACACCCTTTTTGACGCCTTGGTTTATTTTGCGTACCTTTGCAAAAATTCGTACACCGTCAGGTTAAAACGTTAGAGCTTGTGAAAGAAGAACGGGTACGTGAAATATTCTATGACATTTGATAAATTAGATCTTATTGAGCCGATCTTAAACGCTCTCCAACACGAAGGTTACACCCAACCTACTCCCATTCAGGAAATTTCAATTCCCATAGTACTTAAAGGCCAGGATTTATTAGGATGCGCACAAACCGGGACCGGTAAAACGGCTGCTTTTGCCATTCCTATTCTTCAACAATTGTATTTAAACAAAGGAAATGACAAATCGCCAAGAAAAATCAAGGCATTAATTGTAACCCCAACCCGCGAACTAGCCATTCAAATTGGCGAAAGCTTTGCCGCATACGGTCGGTTTATGTTTCTACGTCACACTGTTGTTTTCGGAGGTGTTCCTCAAAGCCAACAAGTTGGCGCACTTCGTCAGGGTGTTGATATTCTGATTGCTACGCCGGGGCGCTTGCTTGATTTGCAAACTCAAGGTTTTGTGAAACTGAACGACCTAAGCATTTTTGTGCTCGATGAAGCCGATCGTATGCTCGATATGGGCTTTATTCACGACGTGAAGAAACTGATTAAACTGATTCCCGCCAAAAGGCAATCGCTTTTCTTTTCGGCTACCATGCCCGATTCCATTCGGGTGTTGGCGGGTACCATTCTTACCAATCCAGAAGAAGTGGCTGTAACTCCGGTTTCGACTACGGCCGAAACCATCCAGCAGGAAATGTATTATGTGGATGCCGCCAATAAAAAAGATTTGTTGATACACTTGCTTCAGGATAAGTCCATTGCCACGGCACTGGTATTTACCCGCACCAAACACGGAGCGGATAAAGTGCAACGAATGCTTGAAAAAGCCAAGATAAAAGCGGAAGCCATTCATGGCAATAAATCGCAAAATGCCCGCCAAAATGCGCTTCGGAACTTTAAAGACCGAACGACCCGCGTGCTGGTGGCTACTGATATTGCTGCCCGTGGAATTGATATTGACGATTTGAATTTGGTTATCAACTATGAAATTCCGAATATCCCAGAAACATATGTACACCGCATCGGGCGAACCGGACGAGCAGGATTGGAAGGTAAAGCCATCTCGTTCTGCGACGTGGAAGAACTTGAATACCTGCGTGATATTCAAAAATTGATTTCAATTCAGATTCCGGTCATTAAAGATCAACCTTTTGCTGCTGAATATGAATTGACTGAGAAAAAATCAAAAATAAAACCTAAAGTAGCGTCAAAAGGCAAAGGTTCGGGTATTGATCCGGGTAAAGGTAAACGCAGAACAGGAACCGATCGCAGCGAAGCAAAACCTCAAACATCTAAAGCACCGATTTCAACAGCTTCATCTACTGAAAATTCAGCCAAAAAAATAATTTTCAGAAAGAATAGCTAAGTATCTATTAAACAATACAGTTTGCATCTTTTGTTCTGATTGAATACCACTGAAATCCTGCATAAACTAATGCCAACAGTATTAAGAAACCATATCCATCACCTATTGGAATTATAGCACCCGTTGGATCGCCTTCGGGATCTATTCCAATTTTCTGTGATATATCAGCGTCAGAATTGTGCGTACTAAAGATAGTTGCATTATCAGTAAATATTGAACTTGCATTGGTATTTTGCTTTTCTCTATCAAAGATGTTTTCCGATAAATTCCTTTTTAGAAATAACTCTGCAAATGCCAAATTTACATCTAAGCTTCCTAAATTGGCAGAGGTATTTGTGCCATTATTCCGGTGATAACTGAGGTTTGAGGATTGCATTATGTCTGAAATATTGAGAACCTGATTTGACCCTCCATCACTTCGAAAGTGCAGATTATTATTTACTATAGTATAATTATATATATTAGTTTTTGCACTTTCATTGTTTTCGTAGAACGTTTTATAGTTTGAATTCACGTTTGTGCCGGACTTCCATTTGTTTGTTGAGAAATCTGTTGGACTTGTTGAATAATCAGCATCGCTATCATAAAATACATTTATAAACGATGTATTAATCTCACTTAACGAGAATTTGGTAAATCTATCAGTCATAAAATATGAAATAACTAAGACAATATAAGACCCCCCCCAAATATAAAAGATACGTAAATTTTTCTTACTTCTTTTTTTCACAGTTATTTAATTATTTATGTGGAAAACCAGTAAATTAAGCCATTAGGTAATATGGATTAAGGTATGAATAGTTTCACAATACTCGAGCCGGTTAATATTCGAGCCCTGGCTAAATAATATCCACTTTTTATGTTCGTTTTAATTCTTGTTACATTATTTGGAGAAAATTGAGATTTAGCAACTACTTTTCCTGCCATATCATATATAGTTAACTCACCGCTTTGTGGAGTATTATTAGCTATACAAATAGTTTGGTTTAAGTTGTAAACCTTTAATGTCAAAGGATTAGTTGTAGTTTGATCAAGCTGAGTATGTAGATCTACGCTCGTAGTTATTTTGAATCTCTTTTCGAGGGGTGAACCAACATCCGAAGTAAATGTATATGTTGATCCGCTTTGAGAAATATCGGTTGATTTATTTGTCAATAAATCAGTCAAATAAAGAGTTGTATATTTTGAACCAAAATTTTGATGAGTGAATGTCATTGTATACTCTCTATCCTCACCTGTCTGAAACCCTAAATATGTATTGTTAATATTATCGACAGCATCTATTTGATAATCTCCGTCAGCTTCTGTTGCATAAATCTGTGGGGCTGATGTAGAACCTAATATTTTATATCCATCCCAACCATTATCAAAGTTATGTGTACAAGCGTTATCTGTAAACAGCCACATTCTATCACTATATTTCGCCCCCTTCACATCAATAATAGTATAAATTTTATTTTCAGGTGTTGATTGTTTTACACGTTGCAAACTTGTATTTTTAACAGAACTACCGAGAATGCTATACGGAAAACTCAAGGTTGAACCACCAGAAGCTGCTGTTACCATAAAACCCTGCATGGACGGGATTTGATCCGGAACTCCTCCTGAACCAGCAGTTTCTTTAGTTGATACAACGTATTGCCCAGGAGTTGTAGTCGGGCTCGTACTGCCTGAGTTTGCAGTCCAGTCAGCATGGCTACCTGTATTGTAGAGGTAAACGCTAGCATTCATGTTATTCGAGAAAGTTAGTTGCTTTATATCAATTGCAGCTGTGTATGGATTGCTGATTATTTGTTGACCGTTGTATATTGAACCAGATGTACATGTTAAATTACAGTTCATATCGCGATTTTCGAGTACACCTTGAAAAATAATTGTTTTAGCCACATCCTGAGTAATCTCATATCCTTTAAAAGAAGTAAGGACATCAGTATTAGTCAAACTTATCCAACTTGAGCCAGAAGATACCGTCTCGTCAAACCGACGAACATACGAACTCGAAAAAGCATCCTGTTTTGTCAAAGCACGTACAGGTATTCCAAAGAATTGCCATTTGTACCCCGAATAGGGAGACGTATAAGTAGCAGCAGCTTTTGAATACATTTCCACAGTTGCAGACACCGGATTTCCAACGGCATTATGAAAAATAAGTGTTCCATTAGCAACTCCCACACCCGATTTTATCACTAAGCCAGATGCTCCTGCATTGTTGGTAATTGAGCCAATAACATTTAGCTTTTTAGAAGCAGGAATTGTGAGTAATTTACCCGTATTAATTGTGAGTAAATTATTGATAGTAAAATCTGTATTAACGGTTACTCCGGCAGCATTATCAATAGTCAGATTGTAAGCACCATCAGCAAGAAACTCTGAGCCAATAGTCTGAGCTGAAGTTCCGGCATAAATAACAGTTGAATTTGTTGCCGAAGCATTGATAGTTCCATTTGTACTTAAAGTCACAGCACCTGTTATCGATAGCTGGTGTCCATTGAGGTTAAGCACTTTGCTACCTGGATTATAAATATTATTTACCACATGTGTTTGGGATTGAACCAAGTCATTTACAGCTGTGGCACTGAATTTCAAATCCTCTCCATTGGTGGGAACAGAATTGAAACTCCAGTTTGTTGCAGTTTCCCAATTTGTTGAGGTTGATCCTACCCATTCATTAATGGTTTCGTAAGCTCCCAAATCAACGATACCGTTTTGGATTCGCCCATATCCATCCAAATCGGTTGTAACTCCACTAATATAAGTGTTATTCCCAACATTTCTGGCCGGACTTAAAAGTGATAAGTGATAATCACCTATTGAAGAATTTGCAAATTTAGGATCGGAATTACTAATAATAGATGAGCTTGAAACAATACCACCCTGCAAAAGGGTATTAGAATAGGTAATTGAACCGTTCACATTACTACTAGTGTTTCCCCAAATAATACTGTTCTTTACCGTGCAATTTCCATAAATTCCGCCACAAGACCCACCTGCAGCTGTATTACTTACAATTGTTGAATTTATAATTGTTGGCGTTCCACTATCGATAAATATTCCTGTTCCATCCTGTCCCGAATTATTATTACAAATTAATACGTTAGTCAACGTTGGAGAAGAATTATTAATATTGTATATACCACCTCCTTTATAATCTGCATAGTTTGATTTGATGATTAAATTTGACAAAATCGGCGAAGAATTAACACAATAAATACCCCCACCCCAACCAGAGCTAACGGTATTTGAGTTGACTGTTGGAGTAACTCCGTTTGTTGCCCGCCCATCTGATATCGTAAATCCATTTAACTCTGCAGTTCCAACAGTTCCAGAGGAAATAACCACGTGATATGCATTATCTGCAGTATTTCCAAGGGTTCCTAAATCTCCACTTAAAATAGATGGATTAGACTTAAGATTCCGCGAATCAACCGATGACTCAGTTCCTGCAAATCCACCATATATTTTTATATTATTTGGCAATACAAATGCTTTGTCTCGATCAGTTGTACCATTTCCGGCAATATATCCAGGATAATAGGTACCTGCAGCTACCCAAATCTGTGAGACAAAAGTAGATCCATTAGCTGTGCTTATCGCATCTGATAGCTCTCCTAAGGCATTTGTCCACGAAGTTCCATCACCTGTTGCTCCTTTTTTTACATACATAATACCGTTAGTAAATGGAGAAACTGTAGCATCAGCACTTTGATATTCGTAAGCACCAAGGTCAATTACCCCTCCATTGCCTAAATCAAAGATTCTGGGATTTCCATCCAAATCGGTTGAAGAACTATTCAAAGAATTTAACCCTTTATTGACAATCGGGCTCAGTCGCTTTAAGTGATAATTGTCAGTACTTATATCGGTAAATGTTGGGTTGGATGTACTAATAATGGAAGTTCCAGAAAGAGTACCACCATCAAGCAGAGTATATGAATAGGTGAAAGAACCAGATACGTTATTGGTTGTATTTGCACCTTTATTTCCCCAGATAATACTATTCTTTACAATTGCCCCACCTTCTATACCACCCGCAGCAGCATTAATAGCTGTATTATAAACAATTGTCGTGTTAATTAACGTCGGAACAGAACCAGTACTGTAAATTCCAGCTCCTCCGCCATTCGATGTGTTTTTGTAAATCAATGCATTTATAATTGTCAATATAGCTGCACTGTTGTTTTTGTTATATATTCCTCCTCCATTTGCCCAATTATTATCAGTCACAGAATTATTTCTAACAATAATGTTTGTCATTGTCAGAGCTGAATATCCTTCAATATAGATCCCCCCACCTCCCTGAGCCACAGAATTGGAGTCTATAATTACACTGGAGATAGTTGGCGAAGAGTCTAAAATATACATGCCACCTCCATAACGCATTGCAGAATTGGACTGAATAATAAGGTTGGTAAGAGTAGGTGATGAAGAAATGCAAAAAACACCTCCACCCCAACTTGATGTAATTGTCTTGGAGTTAACAGTTATAGTTGCATCGGCATTGGCATTTCCATTACTTAT
>Ga0302288_1002588_pt1 | contig 10504 bp, 5 predicted proteins | sample III_Fen_N1_1_FD_194549 | JGI IMG/M metagenome (GOLD analysis project Ga0302288, IMG submission 194549) | Peat permafrost microbial communities from Stordalen Mire near Abisko, Sweden - III_Fen_N1_1 | ecosystem: Environmental > Terrestrial > Soil > Wetlands > Permafrost | place: Sweden: Abisko...
AAGGATGAAAAGTATCTGAATTCGACTGATGTAAAACTGCGATTTTCGAATGATACGGTCAGGTTTGACACAGTTTTTGCCACCATTGGTTCAACGACACAACATTTAAAAGTCTATAATCCCTATAGTCATAAGGTAATGATTTCAACCATAAAACTTGGGAAAGATAAAACTTCCAATTTCAGGCTAAATATCAATGGTGTTTCAGCCAATGAAGTTCATAACCTGGAAATTGCACCTCATGATAGCATGTATATTTTTGTCGAGGTCACTGTCGATCCAAGTGGTCAGAATCTTCCGCTTGTTGTAAAGGATTCCATTGAGTTTGTTACCAATTCAAACCGGCAGGATGTCAACCTGGTTGCCTGGGGACAGGATTTTAATCTGATAAAGCGTTTGACCTTAAAAACAACCACCTGGACCAATAAAAAGCCTTACCTGGTATATAATTATGCTTTTGTCGACAGTAACTCCACTTTAACCATTGAACCTGGAACAAAGATCTATTTTCATAAAGATGCCGGTTTATATGTGAAAGGAAAAGTTTTGGCCAATGGAACTCTAGAAAGTCCGATACTCTTTTATGGTGACCGGCTTGAAAGTGTATATGCAAATGTTCCTGATCAATGGAATGGAGTTTTGTTATATTCGGGGAGTAAAAACAATGAATTCAAGAATGTGGAAATTAAAAATGCCAACATTGGATTACAGGTGGGTAATATTGAAAATGAAGGTTTTGCTACGGTGAAGCTGAATAACGTTAAAATTCAGAATATGGCATATGCAGGAATATTTGCCATGAAGTCAGATATCGATGCGAGTAATTGTCTGATAACCAACTGTGGCTTTTATGCTGTTGCTTTGCTTGTAGGAGGAAGTTATGAGTTCAACCATTCAACCATTGCCAACTACTGGGGCGGTTATGGCTCTAAGTCCCGCAGTACACCATCCCTTCAAATCCAAAATTATCTGATCATTAGTAAAGATAAACCTGCCTATATTGGTGATTTGGCAAAGGCAAATTTTGGTAACTGCATTATTACAGGAAATGCCATTGACGGGAATGAATTACTTTTGAGTAACAAAACCGAAGCCTTGTTCAATTATAAATTTGACCGGTGTATTCTTCAGGTTGCCGATACGTTTAAGACAAGCAATGTGGCTCATTATGTGAATATATTGAAAGGAGTAGATCCGAAATTCGTAGATCCCTACAAAAAGTTCAACTTTGAACTCGATACGCTCAGTAAGGCTAAGGATTCAGCAAACCCGGCTATCAGTAAATTATTCCCTCTGGATCTTAAAGGACGTGACCGTTTTGCAGATGCCGGGCCAGATATTGGAGCCCTTGAGCGGCAGGAAAAGAAAGCTAAATAATATTTACAGTATATTTTAATCTGTTGGGGATAAGCTCTTGCTTTATAAAATCTCCAAAATAATTTTCAGTAACATATCTATTTGATATGCTTTGCTGAACCTGATGGTTAACTATTTTGCTGATGAAACTCATCGTCTTAAGCAGTATATTGATTATTCTACTATTGGCAAAGAATAGTTATTGTCAGGAAAATTTGATGAAGAACGAATATTCCCTGATGTTTTACAATACAGAAAATTTTTACGACTGTGAGAACGATTCGCTTACCAGAGATGATGAATTTTCTACCGAAGGCATACGAAGATGGAATCCCGGAAGAATGCATAAAAAAGCTGAAAGGCTCGGCAAGGTAATTGTCGCGGCCGGAAAATGGAATCCACCTGTAATTGTAGGACTTTGCGAAATAGAAAATTTACGCGTTATTGAGCTTTTATCCAGTATTTCTCCATTAAAAAAATACCACTATAAAATAGTCCAAAAGGACTCCCCTGATGAAAGGGGGATGGATGTAGCGCTTATTTATCGTCCCGATTTATTCAGACCATTTGATTGGGAGGCGATACCTGTTGTTGATCCAAATGATCGGTCATTTAAAACCAGGGATATTCTTCAGGTTAGCGGAGTATTGAATACATGTGATACTTTGCATCTTTTTGTGAATCACTGGCCTTCAAGGTATGGTGGGATATTGGAAACTATCCGGTTTCGCAGACTGGCTGCTGAGACGCTTAAGAAAGCTATCCGGCTCTTGAAATCCAGGTTCCCCGATGCTAAAATAGTTTGCATGGGTGATTTTAATGATACGCCAGCCGATGAAAGTATCGTCGGAGTATTGGATGTTAAAACAGCGGATAATCCTATGATCAAAGGTGAACTGATTAATCTTTCCGTGGCGTGGCATTCCAATCCTGTTAAGACTATTAAAAGCCAATATTCATGGGAGGTATTTGATCAATGGATCGTTTCAGACAATTTCACTAAAGGTAATGGATGCATTAAATTTCTGAAGGCGGAAATATTTAATGCCGGCTTTCTTCTTGAACCTGATATTAAGTTTGGCGGAGTCAAACCAAAACGGACTTATGTGGGATATAAGTACAGGGAAGGTTTTTCAGATCACCTTCCCATATTACTTCGGATTCAAATACTGGATCATTAACCGGTGACGGGAGTTAAGCCCATGTCTTTGCTTATTTTCAACATATATTGGAAGGCCTGATCATGATCATTTGGAATAATACCATCCAGAATAGCTTCCTTAATAGCACTTTTAATCAGCCCGATTTCCTTGCAAGGACCAAGACCGAATATCTCCATAATTGTTTCCCCGGTAACCGGAGGCTGAAAATTACGGATATGATCCTTTTCTTCCAGGTCCTTTAACTTTTGTCGCACAAGTTGAAAATTACTATAGTATTTCTTAACCTTTTCCTGATTTTTTGAGGTTATATCTGCCTCGCACAAGGTCATCAGGTCATCGATATCATCACCTGCCTCAAACAATAACCTTCTGATTGCAGAATCTGTTACTTCCTCTTCAGAGAGCACTATAGGCCGCATATGAAGTTCAACCAGTTTCTGAACATACCTCATTTTCTCATTGAGAGGGAATTTCATCTTTTTAAACAGGGCAGGAACCATTTTTGCACCAATAAAATTATGCGAATAAAAGGTCCATCCAATCTGGGGCAAATATTTTTTTGTGGGTGGTTTGGCGATATCATGCAATAAGGCTGACCAACGTAACCAAAGATTGTTTGTATTTGGTGCAATTCGGTCAAGAACCTCCAATGTATGGAAGAAATTATCTTTATGACCAATCCCGTTTACGAATTCCTGCCCTTTCATCCGATGCAATTCAGGAAAGATGATTTCAAGCAATCCTGATTGGTCCAATAATTTAAATCCAACGGAAGGTTTTGAAGATAGAATAATTTTATTTAACTCTTCTCCAATTCTTTCCTTGGAGATAATATGAATGCGTAATTTATTATCCGATATGGCCTTCAGTGTCTTTTCTTCGATTGTAAAGGCAAGTTGAGATGCAAAACGGATAGCACGCATCATCCGTAATGGGTCATCGGAGAATGTGATTCCTGGTTCCAGTGGTGTGCGAATGATTTTGTTCTTAATGTCCTGAATTCCTCCAAATGGATCGATAAGTTCTCCAAAACGATCTTTGTTCAGACAAATGGCCAGTGCATTAATGGTAAAATCTCTTCGGTTTTGATCCTCTTCCAGGGTGCCATCCTCAACTATTGGATTTCTTGAATCATCCTGATAGGATTCTTTACGAGCGCCAACAAATTCAACCTCAAGCGACTGATATTTAAGCATCGCTGTGCCAAAGTTTTTAAAAACACTCACCTGGATATTTGGACCTAATCTTTTGGCAGTTTTCTCAGCCAGTTGAATGCCACTACCGATGGTTACAACATCAATGTCCGGGGAAGTGCGTTTTAAGATAAGGTCTCTGACATAACCGCCAATCACATAAGTTTCCTGATTAAGTTGTTCAGCGATTTCTGAGATAACGGTAAATATGGTATGTTGTAAATGTTGTTTCATGAGACAATATTCCGAATAAAGGCCTAATAATACATCGATATGACAAATTGAACTGAATTGTGACAAAATTACAATTAATTGCTGTTTTGAAATAAATTTCAGGTTTTTAATTTAATGGCATGTGAATTGATATGGATATATCCAATATTGTGTATATTTGTATAATTAATATATTTAAACATGTTAGAACATTTAACCAAAGAGACATTCAAAGAAAAAGTATTCAACTTTGATCTCAATAAAGAATGGAAATACGAAGGAAAAACTCCATGCATGATTGACTTTTATGCTGATTGGTGTGGTCCGTGTAAAATGGTTGCACCTGTATTGGAAGAACTTCAAAAGGAATACGGTGCAAACATCATCATCTATAAAGTAAATACGGAAAATGAACAGGAATTAGCCTCTATATTTGGTGTTCAAAGTATTCCTTCATTACTGTTTGTTCCTGTCGAAGGTCTGCCTCAGATGGCAATGGGTGCATTGCCAAAATCAACATTTGAAAAGGCAATTACCGATGTTTTAAATGTTCAGAAACCAGAAATCAATTAACGGAGATTAAGGCAGACAATCCAAAATTTTCTCAAGGTGTATTCCCCTGGATCCCTTAATCAAGATGATTTTATTTTCAATAGGTTGTGTTTTTAGGTAGTTTAAGAGAAGTTCGACATGTTCGAACTTCTTTTTTTTTGTTCTGCTTATAGTATTTTGAAATTGCGGTCCAACCAAAAATACATCGGAGAAGTTTTGTTCTTCAATGAAATCTACAATTTTCTGATGTTCCTCTGATGAAGAATTACCCAGTTCTAGCATATCACCTAATATGAGACATTTGTTATCTTTTAACATGTCTTTGAAATTGCTTAGGGCCGCCATCATACTTGTTGGATTTGCATTATATGCATCCATAATAAGGATGTTTTTTTCTTTCCTGATCATTTGTGACCTGTTGTTTGAAGGATAATATTCTGCCAGTGCTTCCTGGATTTGTATGGGATCAACTTCAAAGTATTTGCCTACACATGCAGAAGCCAGCAGGTTTTCGAAATTATAATTGCCCACCAGATTAGATTTTAAATAAAGCCAGCCTTTTGGAAACAGAGCTTTAACCATTAAATTATAATCGGTTCCTGCAACTCCTCCGGCCATGAAATAATCAGTTGATTTGCCATAACTTATTTGTTCCAGACCATTGGCCTGTCGAACCAATAAAGGATTATCGGCATTCAGAAAACATTTGCCAGCTTTAATTCTAAGATAATCGTATAGCTCGGACTTTGTTTTGACGACTCCTTCATATGAACCAAAACCTTCCAGATGCGCTATTCCAATATTAGTTATTATACCATAATCTGGATTGGCGATATTACAAAGGATATCGATTTCGCCTGGATGATTTGCCCCCATTTCAACCACACCTATCTCTGTTTCTTTATTCATTGCAAGAATGGTGAGTGGTACACCAATATGGTTATTCAAATTACCCTGTGTATAATTTACCTTGAATTTCTTTGACAAGATGGCAGCGATAAGTTCTTTCGTTGTCGTTTTGCCGTTGGTTCCCGTTATTGCCAGAATTGGCAACCCAAGCTGGTCACGGTGATACCTGGCTAATTGCTGAAGACAAAGCAAGACATCATCAACAAGGATGTATCTTTCATCTTCAGAAAACTGGGGTTCGTCAATGATGGCATATGAGGCCCCTTTCCGTATAGCTTCTGATGCAAAGACATTTCCGTTAAAATTATCTCCCCTAAGGGCAAAGAATATGCTGTTGGCAGGAATGTTTCTCGAATCAGTGGTTACGATTGGATGATTCAGGAAAATGGAATATAAGCTTGTAATATTCATGGTTTGAATTAAAAAAAGAAAACCTCACTTTTTCAAATGAGGTTTTATGTAGTTGGCAATTAAATACATTATAATCCGCTCGGACTACCGACGCGAGTCATTGCACAACGGAATCCCAGATCACTTGCAGATTCTGTTTCGGGTCTGTATCGGCGGGTACCGGGACTTAACCAGTAGGGTCTGTCTTTCCAGCTTCCTCCCTTATAAATGCGGGAAACATCTGAAATGATAGATGAGAATTGACCTTCTTTGTTGGATTGAACATACATTGCACTTGTTTTGGTCTTCCCATTAACAGAATTCCAGTCTTCTCCATCGATGACTTGAGAACTGTAGTCCCCATCTTTAAAGTTTCTTAAATCTGCAATCGTATCTTTCACTAATTCGCCGAATTCATTGCGAACCAGTTTCCCTTCAGCATCTGTTCTGTATTTCGTATATGTATTTCCACGGAATGGTTGAAATTCAGCAACATCAGTTGAAGACATCGGACGGTATACATCATATACCCATTCATTAACATTCCCTGCCATACAATACAGACCAAAATCGTTTGGATTGTAAGACTTTACTGGAGCTGTAATATCGGCATTATCATTTAAAGACCCGGCCATACCCATAAGGTCACCACGACCACGCGTAAAGTTTGCAAGCATCCGGCCCCTTGTTTTCTTGGCATCATCACGCAAATAAGTTCCGTTCCATGGATACAGTTTGCGATTTGATAATAATTCATCTTCAGTATTTCCCTTAAGCCCAAGTGCAGCATATTCCCATTCAGCTTCAGTCGGAAGCCTGTAATTTGGAAGAAGCAGTCCATCTTCCCAGCGCACTTTCCTAGCGGTTCCTGCGGCATCCTTTAAAGGTTTTTTGCCTTCGGTCCCGGTATATAAACCTGCAAGGTATGATTCAGTTGTAAATACATTTTGCCCGCTTTGAGTATTGTCAGCGGTAATAATTCCTTTATCGGTCAGTATTTTTTCGTTAACGCGGTCAGTTCTCCATTTTGAATACGCATCGGCCTGTTTCCATGAAACCCCTACAACCGGATAATTTCCATAGGCCGGATGACGCAGATAATTGGTGACATATGGTTCATTAAAGGCTAATTCTTCTCTCCAAACTAATGTGTCGGGCAGAGCGGTTTTGTATTTTTCAGGATTAGCCGGATAAACCCTTCTTAACCAAAATAAATATTCACGATAATCAAGATTCGAAACCTCCGTTTCATCCATATAGAAGGAGGCTACCGTAACGCGTTTCGGACTGTTATTCCAGTCAAACATTACATCCTGTTCAACCCGACCCATTGTAAATGTACCACCTTCAATGAATACCAATCCCGGTCCGGTTTGCTGATCGTAATTGTCATCTGACTGAAAGCCACCAGTTTTTTGGTCCCCAAATTTCCATCCTGTTGAATGGGATGAATCTGATCTTCCTTTGCCTTTTCCAAACAATCCGCATCCAGCCATTAATGCGGCAAGACCAAATAATATTATGGATCTAAATTTCATGTGTGTATAATTTGTTTTTTATTTGCCAAATGGAACCTGTTATTGAAGGATTGCGAAATTTACCTTTATGGCTTATTCCATCATTTTCCTTCTTAAAGATTCACAAATATAACTAAATTGTTGAATTGATATTGTTCAGGTATTTATTCTTTTTTTTGCAAATGTTTGTTTCTACTGTATATCTTTGACCTGAATAACTGTATAACTGTTAATTTAATTTATTTATAAGAACATAAAGTAATAATAATCGCAGAAATTGAACGTTTAATTGCTGTCGAAATAAATAACTTAATAATGCCTAAAATATTTCTTTTTTGTGTGATATTATTCTTTTCCATTCATTGTTGGTCGGCTGATTATCACCGAACAATCAACTGGATTCAACCATCACCAAATGTGGCTCTGAATGACGGTAATTCAGAGCCTGAATTTGAAGGTAGCGTAATTATTGACAACACAGGAATTCCGTATTGGTTTGAAAGTTTTGATTTAGGTTCTTCAGGAGCTGATATTTTAATCACGAACGCAGTATTCGAGCCGCTTCTTCACCCCTCTGCGAAACTAATTAATTATCAGAATTCAGAATTACAGTTCAAATCAGACATTGGCGTATCTGCCGGGAAATCTATTTTACGGCTGACAATTTTCCCATTTGTTAAAAGAAACGACCGCATTGAAAAACTTGTCGCTTTTAATATTGTGATTAATGAGAATTCCAGGCAATTGAAGTCTGCGGATTTAACTTATCAATGGAAAGCTACCTCAGTACTCGGATCAGGAAAATGGATCAAGATAAAAACATTAAGCAAGGGCATCTTTAAAATTACTTTCGACCAGTTAAAACAATGGGGTTTTACAAATCCTGATCTGGTCTCATTATACGGAAATGGTGGATATATGCTTCCAGTCATGAACAAGGACATTCAAACGGATGATCTCAGTCCGTATCCCATATGGAAAGGGAAAGACAATGCAGGTAAGGATTGTGTCTTTTTTTACTCTACTGGCAATATTCAACTGAACCAGGATTTGGTAACCGGATTTCTGACTCATCAGCAGAATTATTATGCAACTGAGACCTATTTTTATCTGACAGATCAGGGAACCCCAAAATCGATTAATAAAATTCCTGAATTAACCGAAAATGCCGGGAAACAGGTTTTGTCGTTCCCAAATTATGCATTCTACGAAAAGGATTCCCATAACTTAATCTCCTCAGGCAGTCGTTGGTTTGGTGAACAATTTAACGCAGGTAGTTCTCAATCCATAAATCTTGTACTCGATAATCCTGATCTGAAATCCGCACGTTTTGTAATCCCTGTTGTCGGAAAGTCTACTTCCATAAGTAATATGGATATCAGCCTTAATGGGAAATTAGTCGACAATGTTGTTTTTCAGGCTGTAAATAACAGTGATCCGACTTCTGTCTTTGCGGATGACCAGGTTTCAGTCTTCACAGAAAGTTTGCCGGCTAAAAATATACAGGTTAAACTCACCTACAATTCATCAAATAACTCATCGGAGGCCTGGCTCGACTATATAGATGTTAATTACACAAGTCTTCTGAATATGAGTTCAGATTTTTATTCTTTCAGAGGAAAAGGTGTTGATGGACAGATTCTGATCTCGGAATTTGTTCTGAATGGAACTTCAGCTTCCACCAGAATATTTGATGTGACTGACTTCAGTAATACCGTTGAGGTACCTGCTATTTATGCTAACGGCCAAATGAAATTTAAATCGAATTCTACCTCCTATCGCGAATATATTGCCTTTAATCCCGGTGGTACGATACCTTCACCTGAACTGGTTGGTAATGGCAATGTTGCCAACCAAAATTTACATTCAACTGATATTTCCGAGATGATTATTGTTTCAAATTCGGCATTACTGGCTGAGGCCAATGATTTAGCCAGTTTTCATCGGCTTAAAGATCAAATGACTGTTCAGGTGGTAACTCCTGACGTGATTTATAATGAATTTTCCGGGGGATTGCCTGATCCTGCCGGTATACGGAATTATTTCAGAATGTGTTATGATCTTGGCAGGCAAAGCGGAAAGAACACATTGAAATATATATTGCTTTTGGGTGATGGGAGTTACGATAACCGAAATATATTGGGTAAAAATCACAATTTGATTCCAACCTATCAATCTGACAATTCACTTGCGCCAACTGAGTCATTTGTAACCGATGACTTTTTCGTTTTCCTTGATCCCAACGAAGGCGGATTTCAGGGAGTTGTCGATTTGGGAATAGGCAGGATACCAGCTTATTCGCCGGATGACGCAATCTCAGTAGTTGTTAAGATCAAGAATTACAACAAAAAGGTCACCTTGGGTAACTGGAGAGATGTGGTTACTTTTATTGCAGATGATGGAAACCTCAATGATGGATTTACCAATGTGCATATGGAGCAGGCTGATGGTATGTCGAATTTTTTAAATGATACCTATCCGGCATTCTTTACGGATAAAATATACTTTGATGCATACAAAAAAATTACATCTGCGGGGGGGGAGAGTTATCCAGACGTTACTAATGCTATCAATAATAGGCTAAAGGAAGGAACCTTGGTGCTGAATTATACAGGACATGCCAATGAAAAGAATCTGGCTGACGAAAACGTATTTGATATCAGCCAAATCAGCTCATTGTCAAATTACAATCGTCTTCCCATCTTTGCTACAGCCACTTGCGAATACAGCCGATTTGATTCTGATGAAACTTCTGCAGGCGAATATTTTCTGTTTAATCCAAGAGGTGGTGCCATAGGCCTTTTTTCCACGACACGCCTGGTTTATTCAGGTGCCAATTCAATACTGAATAGAAAGTTTTTTAATTACATTTTCCAAAAAGATCAACAGGGAAATAATTTGCGCATGGGCGATGTAATGAGATTAGCTAAAGCTTCTGCCAATACAGGTACCAACCAATTAAATTTCTCATTGCTGGCCGATCCTGCCCTAAGACTGGCCAATCCAAATTTCCAGGTTAAAACTACTAGTATTGATGGTAAAAATACCGATGCTGAAGTTGACACGATGCGTACACTTTCGGTGGTAACTGTTAAGGGTTTTGTTGCCGATAATAACGGGATAAAACTTTCATCATTTAATGGTGAAATCATTCCGACCGTGTACGATAAGGCTATGCATGTTAAAACGCTTGCAAATGAAGGTCAGGACC
>Ga0302288_1002590_pt1 | contig 10501 bp, 8 predicted proteins | sample III_Fen_N1_1_FD_194549 | JGI IMG/M metagenome (GOLD analysis project Ga0302288, IMG submission 194549) | Peat permafrost microbial communities from Stordalen Mire near Abisko, Sweden - III_Fen_N1_1 | ecosystem: Environmental > Terrestrial > Soil > Wetlands > Permafrost | place: Sweden: Abisko...
ATCCGGCCATTCGTCAACGAATGGTTTGGATAGGTGAGCACAGCATTAAGTTCAACAACGGAAGTGTGATGAAACTTCTTGGAGAATTTCACTCCGTACCAGCCTCTTCACAAAATGCATCGAAAGTATATGCAGCAGATAATGGTTGGGTGGCAGGAGTAAAGTTCAACAATCCACTAAAGACTCCCCTACCCGGCTCGTTTAATCAATTTTCGGTACGTTACGGAACTGGAATTGCCAATGGTGGTGACAATGGAAATACCTTCACCTGGGCAACTTACGGAGCACCGGATGAAAATGGAAAATACACTCACGCCTATTCGTTTACAACGGTAGAACATTTTCTGTTGAACTTATCGAAAAATGTAAGTGTAAATGGCTATGGTGTTTTTACACACAGTCATGGCGGATCGTCCAACTCAAATATGGATACCTATTTCAATGGAAAACAGATGTATAATCAAAAGCGAGATTTTGTTGTAGGAGGAAGAGTACTGTTTTATGCCACTAATTGGTTGCATTTAATTGGCGAAGCGCATTATGCTACGCGTAAAGATGGTGACAACCCTGAAGCAGGAATGTGGAAATTCTCATTTGCCCCCACTATTGCACCCCTGGGCAAACGTGATCCATGGTGTCGCCCACATATTCGGTTAGTATTTTCGGCAGCTCGTTACAACGATTACGCTCGCGACAACCATTATTCACCCTACCTGCAAATCAACCAAAGTCGTTGGGGTACTTATATCGGAGTGAAAACAGAATGGTGGCTGTTTTAGTCAGTTAACAGTAACCAGTTAACAGTAATCAGTTAATAGTTCATCGTTTATAATTAATCATTTACATTTAATAATTAATCTCATGCCAATTTTTGGAACAACAATATTATCATTTATCCCCGGTTGGAGCGCCGAGGGTGGACGTTTTGCCATAGAGAAAACGGCGGAATACGGTTTCGACATGCTGGAAGTATGTTTGCCATCATCAATGAATTTTGATGCAAAAACCGTAAAAAAACAACTGGATAATAACGGCATTACTGGTCGCCTTACGCTGAATATCCCTGCCGATTGTCATATGCCGGTTTATCCCGAAAAGGCAACAGCACTTTTAAAAGCTGCGCTTGATAAAGTAGCAGAAATGGACGGTGATTTTCTGGGTGGCGTATTGCATTCTGCCATTGCCCGATTTACCGGACAACCTTGCACAGTAGCTGAGCGGTTGATCGTTCAACAGGTATTTACCGAAGTAGCTGCTTATGCCCGTGAGCGAAATATCACTATTGCTCCTGAGCCTATTAACCGCTACGAAAGCTATGTATTTACGGCTACTGAAGAAGTGTTGGAAATGATAGATGAAATCGGAGTCGACAATATCGGACTGCATTTGGACACCTTCCATATGAACATTGAAGAACCCAATTTCTACGATCCGGTTATTATTGCCGGAAAAAGTCTAAAACACCTCCACATAACTGAGAGTGACCGAGGTATGCTGGGCGAAGGCAATGTGCATTGGGACGATTTATTCCGCGGATTAGCTGAAATTAATTACCAGGGACCATTGGTGCTGGAAAATTTTTCTTCCGAAATAAAAGAACTGGTTGGTCCAACCTCATTGTGGCGACCATCAAAGTATAACTCAGAAGATTTGGCAAAAGGTAGTTTAGCCTTTATGCAGGAAATGGTAAAGAAATGGTACAATAAATAGATTTTCAAATAGCTCTATTGGAAGGAGGAAGTTCAGAAACGAGCTTCCTTTTTTTGTACATTTATTGCATTTTTATTGATATATTTCGCAATTAAAGAAATATTTCTATAATAATACATTATATTTGTACTCAGAAATATATCCATTCAATGACATTTAGATGACTTGATTTGGAACCTTCACTTTTCAGAATTTGTTTGATAATAAATAACTAATTTTTAAAATATAGTTATGGAACCACTTACTAATTCTACCGTTTCCGAAATTATTCTCGATGAAATAGTTGAGAAATATAAAGGTAAACCCGGCATGCTACTTTCCACCCTGGAAGAAGTGCAGGAAAAAAATCCTTTAAAATACCTTTCTGGTGAGACCTTAACGGTTGTATCGCAAAAGTTGAACATTCCTTACACACAAGTGTACAGCGTAGCCACATTCTATTCGTTTTTCAATCTTAAACCACAAGGCAAACATTCCATCATTGTGTGCCGCGGAACAGCATGTCATACCAAAGGCTCCAAAGCTTTGCTCGATGAAGTTGCACCCATTTTGGGATTTAAGCGAACAGAAGACGAAACAGAATCATCATTCACCACCCCCGACAATGAATTTACCATCAAAACAGTTGCCTGTTTTGGCCAGTGTGCACAATCGCCGGTTGTGGCAGTGGATGGTGTGATTTTCAGTAATGTAAATTCGCAGCGATTGATGAAGATATTGAAGAAGGTGAAACACCCCTAGCCCCTAAAGGGGAATTAGATTAGTACATTCTATAAATTCTGTCTTATTTTTTGGTTATGAATACATTCATAAATATACCAGACAAAAGTAGCTTCAACTTCCCCGTTGAAGTTGGTAGTCTTTTTGGCACTACTCCCACCATATTGGTTGGCATGGGAACTTGCGGCATTGGCAATGGAGCTGATTTGGTTTTTGAGCGACTTCGCAACTATAAAGCAGACACAAATGCCGGTTTCGAACTAAAACAAACCGGCTGCTTTGGTTTTTGTGCCGAAGAGCCGTTGGTTATGCTTTACCAGCCGGGGAAACCAATGGTAGTCTATAGCAAAGTAGATGAGAAAGATGCTGTACACATTGCCGAAGGCGTTTTGAAAGGAAAAGTTTATCGAAAAAAACTGCTTTGCAGGATGGATGAATGGGATTTCCAGACTTCAAGAATTAATTTTGGCAAAGGCTACGAAGATATACCGCATTGGGATGAGATTCCGTTTTTCAAAGGTCAAAAGAAAATAGTATTGCGCGACGCCGGACTGATTGACCCGGAATCAATTCTGGATTATCTTGCTGTGGGTGGCTATAAAGCCTTGGCGAAAGCACTCAAAATGCAACCCGTGGAGGTTGTGAATGAAGTAATAGCTGCCAAACTTCGCGGTCGTGGTGGTGCTGGTTTTCCTACCGGAATTAAATGGGACATCATGCGAAAAGCCGAAGCCGACCGGAAATATATTATCTGCAATGCTGACGAAGGTGACCCTGGCGCATACATGAACCGCAACGAAATAGAAAGTGATCCGCACACGTTGATGGAAGGAATGTTGATAGGGGCTTATGCCATGGGTGCTACCGAAGGAATTGCCTACGTGCGGGCCGAATATCCATTGGCCGTAAAACGACTAAAGATAGCCATCCAACAAGCCACCGAACAGGGGCTAATGGGTGAAAACATTATGGGCTCGGGGTTTAGCTTTACACTCAGAGTGGTGGAAGGCGCGGGTGCTTTTGTTTGTGGTGAGGAAACGGCGCTGATCGCTTCTATCGAAGGCAAAGCCGGTCGACCCATGCCACGCCCGCCCTACCCTGCCGGCAAAGGCTTGTATGGAAAACCAACCAATATCAACAATGTAGAAACATGGTGCAATATTCCCGTCATACTTGAAAAAGGAAGCGATTGGTTCAGGGAAACCGGAACAGAGAAGAGCCCGGGAACAAAAGTATTTTCGTTAGTTGGGAAAGTAAAAAACACCGGATTGGTAGAGCTGCCACTTGGCTCGACGCTGGAACAGTTTGTGTACAGTATTGGCGAAGGAACGGGAACTTCGAAGAAAGTAAAAGCGGTACAAACCGGAGGACCCTCGGGCGGCTGCATTCCGCTGGACTATTTCTCTACTCCTGTTGATTATGAATCACTGGCCGGCCTGGGTGCCATTATGGGTTCGGGAGGAATGGTGGTGATGGACCAGGACAATTGCATGGTGGATGTGGCCCGTTATTTTCTGGAATTCAATTCGGTTGAGTCGTGTGGAAAATGCACTCCTTGTCGCGAAGGATTGGCACAAGCACTTGCTATTCTCACCCGAATTACCAAAGGGCAAGGCACCTACGAGGATCTGACCACGCTCGAATTATTGAGTAGAACAATAAAAAACACAGCCATTTGCGGACTGGGGCAGACTGCACCAAATCCCATTCTTACTACCCTGAGATATTTCCGTCATGAATACGAGGAACATATCAGGGAAAAACGATGCCATGCAGGAGCTTGCGAGTCGCTGTATATGGCGTTGTGCGAAAATAGCTGTCCGCTGCACATGAATATCCCGGGCTATATCGAACTTATCAAGGAAGACCGCCTGGATGAAGCATTTGAATTGACCTTGCGCGACAATCCAATTCCGGGAACAATCGGGCGTATTTGTCACTTCCACTGCCAGATGCGCTGCCGTAGGGAGCAGTTGGACGAGCCTGTTTCGCAGGGAGAAATTCATCGATATCTGGCCGACACCATGTACAAACTCGGCAAAGAAAACGATATTTACACAAAACTGATAAAAGAAAAATTGCCCACTACCGGCAAACAAATTGCCATTGTGGGTGCAGGTCCAGCCGGACTTACGGCAGCCTATTACCTTGTGAGATTGGGACATGCTGTCACCATTTACGATGCGTTGCCCGAAGCCGGTGGTGTCGTTCGGTTTGGCATTCCGCAATACCGTTTACCCAAATCGGTATTACAAAAAGAAGTTCTGTTTATTAAAAAACTGGGCGTACAATTCAAATTCAATCAAAGACTGGGCGAGAATCTATCGTTAGAAACATTGAAAAATGAATGTGACGCTGTTTATCTGGCCATTGGTGCATGGAAAGATATTGAGTTGAATATTCCCGGCGAAAAGGCAAAAGGCGTTTTTGCAGGCACTGAAATTTTGAAAGAAATGGCCTTGGGTAAAGCACCAAAACTGGGTCAACAGGTAGTGATTATTGGTGCCGGAAATGTGGCCATCGATGCTGCCCGCAGCATCTGGCGATTAGGCAAAGACGTGACTGTGGTATATCGCCGCGAAAAAGGAGATATGCCGGCAAATGCATCCGAGATATTTGAATCGGAAGCCGAAAAAATAAACTATCATTTTCTGGCTGCACCGCACGAAATCATTGCCGACGAAAAGGGTAAGGTAAAAGCATTAAAAGTAGAAATAATGAGTGGTGGCAGCATAGATGTTTCGGGAAGAAGACGACCTGTTTACACCGGAAAATATCAGGAAATTCCGTGCGACTCCATCATTATGGCGGTGGGTGAACGGGTAGATTCGGAGCAACTCGCCAACGCTGGATGGGCTACCACAAAAGATGGGCGATTGATTGTCGATCCGTTTACGTTCCAAACATCCGACCCCAAACTATATGCAGGAGGTGATGCCGTAACCGGTCCTTCGACAGCTGCCGAAGCGATGGGCATGGCAAAAAAAGCAGCTGCAGCCATCGATTTAGCGTTGATGAAAGAAAAACGGTTCCATCTCTTGTTCCGCGAATTTCAATACAAGCATCAGATACCATTACATCCGAAAGTAAGTCATAAAAATAAATCCGGCAAACTTTCGGTGAAAGAACGTATCGGTAATTTCCAGGAAGTAGAAGTTGGCTTCACCGGCGAACAAGCCCACAACGAAGTAGAAAGGTGTTTGAGGTGTGATGTGAGGTGCTAAAACATGTCTATGGTCTATGGTCGAAAGTCAAAGGTCAACGATTCTCGATTTTATAACCATCACAAAAAGCCTGTCTTAACCTTTGTCTTTTATCTTTTGTCTTTTGACCTTTGTCCTTTGTCCTTAGACTAAAAAATACTAATTATGAAAATCACAATAAACAATCAGCCCATACAGGTACCGGAAGGGATAACCATTATGGAAGCCTGTAATTCTGTTGGCATCAATGTACCATCACTGTGCTACCTGAAAGATGTTTCGCACAATGCGTCCTGTGGGGTTTGTATGGTGGAAGTGAAAGGTGCCAAATCCTTGTTGCGTTCGTGTATCACGCAAGTAACGGAAAACATGGAAATCATCACCAACAGTCAACGCGTGATGGAAGCTCGACGGGTAAATGTGGAACTGCTGCTGGCCAATCATCCGCAGGATTGCTTGCAGTGCGACCGGAATCAGAATTGCGAATTGCAACAGATTACCTTCGACTTGGGTGTTACCTGCAACCGCTTTGTGAGAACGCAACGGGAAATCCGCCCGAAAGATGAAACCTCGCTGTCGCTGGTGCGCGACCCTGAGAAGTGCATCTTGTGCGGTCGCTGCGTGGCCGTGTGCAGCGAGGTGCAGGGAGTAAAAGCCATTGATTTTTCCGGTCGTGGACTGAAAAGCAAGATATCTACCTTCCTCGATTTGGGCATGGGCATAGTGGCCTGTACCAACTGCGGACAGTGCGCACTGGTTTGTCCTACCGGTGCCATTACCGAAAAAAGTGCCGTGAGCGAAGTATGGGACGCCTTGCACCATCCTGATAAAGTAGTATTGGTACAAACAGCTCCCGCCGTAAGGGTGGGAATTGGCGAAGCCATGGGTATGCCCGATGGCAGTCTCGTAACCGGGAAAATGGTAGCCGGTCTGCGCCGGTTGGGGTTCTCGAAAGTCTTCGATACCAACTTTGCTGCCGACCTCACCATTATCGAAGAAGGAAACGAACTGATAGATCGGATTAAAACCGGTGGCGTTTTACCCATGATTACTTCCTGCTCGCCGGGTTGGATTAAGTATATCGAACATTTTTATCCGAAGTCACTCGCGCATTTATCCAGTTGCAAATCGCCGCAACAAATGTTTGGCGCCATTGCCAAGACCTATTATGCCGAAAAAGCAGGTATCGACCCTCGCAATATCGTGGTAGTATCCGTGATGCCCTGCACCGCCAAAAAATTTGAAGCCCGCCGACCCGAGATGGATGGCGCTTTTCTGTATTGGAAAGAAAAAGTGACGATGACCGACCAGGAACACTTTTACGATGTAGATGCCGTGCTCACCACCCGCGAACTGGCGCGTATGTTCAAAGAAACAGGCATTGATTTCACGCATTTACCCGAAGAACAGTTCGACAATCCGCTAGGTGAATCAACCGGTGCTGCCGTTATCTTTGGGGCTACCGGAGGCGTTATGGAGGCTGCTTTGCGTACCGCCTACGAAGTATTTACCGGGAAAACCCTGGCGAATATCAACTTTACGGCTGTTCGCGGACTCACCGGCATCAAGGAAGCAGAAGTCGATTTGGAGGGTACCAAAATTAAAGTAGCAGCAGCGCATACGCTGAAAAATGCAGCTATCCTACTGGAGCAAATTGAAAATGGAACGTCGCCCTACACCTTTATCGAAGTGATGACTTGCCCCGGTGGTTGCCTGGGTGGAGGCGGACAGCCCATACCTACCAATTACGAGATACGTAAAAAACGTGCCGAATCTATTTACTACGAAGATGCTCACAAAGGCATTCGCAAATCGCACGAAAACCCCGAAATACTCACGCTCTATAACGATTTTTTGATAGAACCGTTGGGTGAAAAGTCACACCACCTACTCCATACCAACTATATTGAAAGAGGAAAATATAAAAAATATAATTAAAAAAATAACTTAAATTCATCCAACTAAATCGTAGAAAGTTTTGTTACATTTGTTGTAAATTTAAATTGATAATACCCTAAAATATCATGAAACAAAACTGGTTGGAACATCTAGAGCCACTGATGGCTCAGTATCATCATCGCAAGCATCCGCTTGATTATAAAAGTCGGTATCAACTGCTAGTAATGGTGATCCTCTCGGCGCAGGACTCTGATAAGCATATCAACGAACTGGCTCCGGTGGTCTTTGCAGCCTATCCGTCGATGAACAGCCTGGCGCAAGCCACGGTTGAAGACCTGCACCAATACATCAGCACGGTACGGAATTTTGGCAACAAAGCCAACTGGTTGGTGAAACTGGCGCAGCAGATAGGTAATGACGACAACATCCCCACCACTATGGCCGAGCTAACCAAGCTGCCAGGCATTGGGCGTAAATCGGCTAACGTTATCATTCGTGAGTCGGGGAACACTGCCGAAGGCGTTATCGTCGACCTACACGTCGTGCGCGTTGCCCCACGAATTGGGATAGCTTCGGGCACACAACCCGAAAAAATAGAGAAACAGATCATGGCCATCGTACCACAAGAGCGTTGGAACGACATCGGAATGGCTATTTCCTTTCTCGGTCGCGAGATATGCCGCCCCACTAACCCAAAGTGCGACAGTTGTGCGATGAGTGCGGTGTGCCACTTTCACAACGGAATTACCGACAAGGAAGAAAGTAGCAATGAATTGAAATTGTTTTAGGTATTAGGAAAGATATAATACACTATATTCAAATTAAAATAAATAGAAGAATAGAACGCGGATAAACGCTGATCTGGCGGATTTAAAACGGATTTAAATTCCGACAAGTCGAAATGATTTCCAGTGACTTAGTGTCTTATCAGTCATGCTTGCATGACTTAAATCCGTTTTAAACATGATCAAATACAATCCGTTTTTATCCGCTTAATCCGTAAAATCCGCGTTCCATTCTTTTTGAAAAATGAGACATTATATTCAAACCATTACTTAAACCTTATCACATACGAATTTATACAACAAATACACTTACCTTTGTAGTCAAATCCTCCATACGAGCATTTTAAACTAAATTGGAACAAACATGACTTTTACAGACTTAGGAATTAACGATAATATAGTTCAGGCACTTCAAGAAAACAGAATTACCCAACCCAGCGACATTCAGCTTCAGGCCATTCCGCACATACTCACTTCGGGACAAGACCTGGTGGCCATAGCGCAAACCGGGACAGGTAAAACGGCTGCCTTTTGCTTGCCTATTCTCCAAACCATCGATCCTAAATTAGCAAAAATACAAGCACTCGTATTGGTTCCAACGCGCGAGCTCGGGCAACAGGTGGCGCGCGAATTCTTTCTTTTCTCCAAACACATGCCACGCGTATTTGCCGAAGCGGTGTATGGTGGTACTCCTATCGAAGATCAGATTCAGAAATTAAAACGTGCCACGCATGTGGTGGTGGCTACCCCGGGTCGTTTGCTCGATTTACTGGACCGGAATGCACTAAGCCTTCAGGATTTGAAGTATCTGGTACTGGACGAAGCCGACGAAATGATCAATATGGGCTTCAAATCGGAAATCGATCAGATTCTGGAGTCTTGTAAGCGCGATATCACCAGCATGTTGTTTACTGCTACCATGCCAAATGACGTAAAGCAACTGGTACGCGAATACCTGCGTCCAAATGCTGTGGAAATCAGAATTAATGCCGAAGAGTTCGTCAATCAAAAAATTGATCACCAGTATATTATATACAAACAAGGATATAAGCTCGATTATTTAAAAGCATATCTATCGCAACGACTCGATCAACGCGGCATCATGTTTTGTCGCACAAAAGTAGCGGCAAAAAAACTGGCTAAACAATTAGCCGGCTTTGAAGTGGTGGCTGATGCCTTGCACGGCAACTTAAACCAGGAAATGCGCGACAAAGTAATGCGTGGCTTCAAGAAAGGTAGAATCAACCTGTTGGTAGCCACAGATATTGCTGCCAGAGGTATCGACGTGAAAGATCTGGATTATATTATCCATTATCATTTACCCGAAAAAACGGAACAGTACACCCACCGAAGCGGCAGAACGGCACGTGCCGGCAAATCGGGGAACTCTGTATGTCTGGTCAAAACAGAAGATATGCCCGAAATCAAAAATCTGGAGTCGGAACTTAAAATTCATTTTTCGGCTCTAAACATCGAGCCCAAACCCGAACGTCCAAGTGCTCCGGTAACCATCTATATGAATATTGGTTTTGGACAAGGTTTTACGAAGGGCAATGTCTCCGATTTCTTAGTGGAAGAAGCAGGACTCAATCTCTCGGACATAAAAAACGTGGTGGTGGAAGACAATCGCTCCTACTTTGACATTCCACAAAAATACCAACAACAGGTTTTCCTAAACCTGAAAGGGTTTAAACTTGCTCACCGTAATCTGAAATTCACTTTAGATGGTGCTAATAGTAAACGAAACATTTACTAACGTGAAACCGGCACGCAATCGAATCGTCTATCTCATTTCTGTAGCGATAGTTATGGTATTGGGACTTTCGTCGAGGAAATATGCCTGTTACCTTCCCGAATATATCAACACCTACCTCGGTGATGCACTGTGGGCAGTAATGATCTACCTTTTCGCAGCATTGCTTTTAAAGGACCGGAAACCGTCGCTAATAGCGTTAGTCAGCTTGTTATTTTGCTACCTCATTGAAATAAGTCAACTCTATCACGCCCCTTGGATTGATGCTATCAGAAACACCCGTTTAGGAGGTTTAGTATTGGGATTTGGCTTTCTGTGGACGGATATAATTGCCTACACGATGGGGATTGGTGTTATGCTGGCAATTGAAAGCATATATTTTTGGTCAAAGGAAAAGAAATAATATGTTATCTGACCAGCAACTACTCCTC
>Ga0302288_1002591_pt1 | contig 10495 bp, 9 predicted proteins | sample III_Fen_N1_1_FD_194549 | JGI IMG/M metagenome (GOLD analysis project Ga0302288, IMG submission 194549) | Peat permafrost microbial communities from Stordalen Mire near Abisko, Sweden - III_Fen_N1_1 | ecosystem: Environmental > Terrestrial > Soil > Wetlands > Permafrost | place: Sweden: Abisko...
GCGTGTCTTTATTATCTAAATCAAATTCAGGTATTCTTGAAAGCAAATTATTCAGGTATGTAAGTCGAATTTGTTCTTTTTCCTGACTTGAATAAATTTCTGTTACACTCTTTAATTGTTCTGATTTTTCTGCTGACCAAGTATTTGAAAATTCACTCATGATTTTGTTGTTGATTAATTAATTGGTTTCAATTACATTAATGCCATTTTCACGAAAAGCCGAAATTGTCGAAATGCAATTATCCGGAGCAAAGCCTATAACCAATTTTTCGTTCTTGCGGTGTACGAAAATTACTTTTGGATTACTTTTTTTGTCAAGGCCTGTCGGGAAGTGATACCTGAATTTTGGAATACCCCAGAAGTTTCTCATTTTGTCTATATCTGGATTCCAATCTATAACTTCAACAAAGGAAATGTCTGATAAATTAATTATGTTTTTCCAGTAAAATTTAAAAAAGACACGGAAAGCGATTATCAATCCCAAAGCGATCCCCAAAAAACCAGCTGACAGGGCTGTTAAATCATGCCAATTACAGCCTAATGTACAGCTAAATAAAGCGATTATAATTGGCAAATACAAAATGAATGTCTTATTTTCAAACTTAATGTGCTTACCGTCAATATCAAATGTTTTATCTTTGTAATTCATAATTTTTCAATTTAGTAGATTAATACACTGAGTTTTTTCTCTTTCTAAACTTGCCTTAATGACTGAAAAAAGTGTGTGTATGGATCAGGCGTTTGATCGGTCTAATATGTCTTTAATTATTTTGATATTCAAAAGATTTTTTCCTGAGTCAAAAAGTGTTATTGCCAATTTAGGCTTGCTTTCTATCTTAATTTGGTCTTTAATGATACGTATTAAAATAATTTCACCCCATGATTGTGCTGACTTTTTTGTCATGATTTTGATTGTTGAGTCACACACAACCTGGTCCCAGTCTTGTGTTCTTGTGTCTTGTCTAAGCAGATCAGAAAGCGTAACAGTTGAAAAAGATTTATCTATTATTTCGACTTGTTTTACATTTAATACCTTTTCGTCTAATTCAGTAATTCCGTGACTTCTCAATGTGTTCAAATGTTGAGTTGTATAGAACCATGAGCTTATAGATCCAAAAAAGGCACTCTCGAAAATGAGTTTTAATATCTCTGTTTTGTCTCCAAATAAATAATTTATTACAGGCATCACAATGCTGAAGATTAATCCGGAATATAAGAGAAATTTAAAAAATAGTTTAGTTTTAATTGTCGTAGTTTTAGTCATGTTTTAGGTTCAAGCAATAGGAATCATACAATGTATTTATGGTCAGTTAATTTTATCATTATAAACGATTGTCCACTATTCCCCTCTTTAAAAAAGAGAGGGAGCAGAGCTAAGAAAATATTCACTAATTTTAATCCTTTGTTATCTAATATAATAGACATCCGACCCAATAGGTTCAATGTTCTCACTCCATGTTTTTTCTCCGGCTTTCATTTTCATCAGAGTTTCTGTAAAAACTTTCTTATCCTTTTCATCAGCATAGCGCAAAGCTTCCTCTTCCCTGGCTATAGCTTCTTCTTTTTGTCCAAGCTTATAGAGCAAATTAGCATAAGTATCTAACCTCGGCGGGTTATTTATTAATAATTCAAGCGAGCGACCCGACCAAAGAAGGGCATCCTTTAATGTTGCTGTATCAGATACTCTTTTGAATACTTCCCATGCAAAAGTGTTTAATTTATCGCCAATACCATCTCTGGCCAAGTGTTTAGAACGACTTATTGCCTGTTCAAAACTTCTGGAAATATCTTCCGGATAGGTTATCGAATTAAGTTGTTTGTCAAGGATTTTTACAAACAGTTGGTCTGTTTTATATATCGAATCGGTAGACATTTTCACTAAATAATTGTTGCAAAAATTAGTTGCATATTTCAGGTACTTGTCAGTTCCCCTGGTGTGAAGATAATAATCTATATAAATTTCATCCCTTTGTTCCCGTACTGTGTTTTTAGGCAATTGATCATAAGTTTCAACGGCTAAAGCAAGGAATTCATCATTTTTAGAGTTGGATTTTACTTCATTCCATATCGTATATCTGACAGCTTGATAAAGAAAAGCATTAAAGGAGTCGTTTAGTTTCCCAATGAATTTTGTTTTATTCTTCAACAGATTTTCTATTGCAAAGGTGTGTTCATTGAGGGAATGAATCACATCCCGATACACTTCGAGCACTGTATCAGAAGTACGTTCTTCTTCAGGAATAAGCTTCAGATAGTCATCAAACAGCGTTGTAACAGGCAATGAAAGTCTTAAGCGTTTACTGATATAGGCTGATAAAAATGCCGGGTCATTTCTTTTTTCAATATACTCCTTTTCCCAAACTTCAATCGGGATAGTATCATTCCTGGCAAATAATGCAGACTTTGACAGTGCAATGAAATCCTTTGCTTCTTTTGCTCCTGATGCATGGAAGAAACTTTTTTCATCCCCATTGATAAAAAGGAAAGTAGGATACACTTCTACTTTGTACTTTTTAATAATTTCAATCCCTTCGCCTTTTTCAGAGTCTAACTGATAACAGATGAAGTTTGGATTATATACATTGCCAATTTCTGCCAATGGAAAAACTTCAGACTTCATCTGTTTACAGGGCTTGCTCCAGGATTTATAAATATTTAAAAAGATAGGTTTATTTGTTTGCCGTGCTTTTTCGAGCACTTCTTTCCATGACCCATTTTCAAATCTAATTCCTTGCGAAAAGACCAACACTGAGAAAAGGATTGCTGAAATAATCATCAATTGTCTTTTCATTATTACTTGTTTTTCAAAATCCGTTTTCTTCCCGATACAATATAAATAAGTCCTGCTATAGGTGTTATTACAATTAATCCGACTATCCACATAGTCTTTTCGTTTTGACTAATTGTATCAGAATTTACAACTTCCAAAAGTGAAAGAACAATGAAACATATCGATATGAATGATCCAATTGCGATTATAACACCAGCTTCATTCCAATGATAAATATTAAGGAATGCACCAATTAGTGTTATAATTAAAAATACGAAAAAGCTCACTTTGAGTAATATCTCTTTGGTTTTCATGTCATAATTGATTATGATAATATTTCTCAAATTTAATTTTATTTTCAGAGTCGCGACAGAATAAGTCAGCAGTTTATTTTGTTACCGGAGGCTGCATTTTGAGGGCAAATTCTTTGATGTTGTTTTGTAATTCAGGCATGTACTTTTGCATGAGCATGTTTGTAATTTCAATTTGCATTTCGGGCGATTTCTCAATCATTTTCTTGCCTGTGGGAGTTTTATAGAAAATTATTAAGTCTTTAATCTCATTTTCTGTAAATAACTTATCGTATAGTACAACAATATCTTCATTTAGCATCTTTTTGCACATTTCTTTGCTTGAAACAATAAGCGAATTCATGAATTGATTCATTTGGGCTGACTTAGTTGAATCTTTTTCTTCATTGGGCATTTGCTTCATGATAGCTGGAACGATGCCTGCAAATGTTTTCTCCATCATGGAATCAGTCTGCATTAAATGGAATAATTCTTTGATTGACTCCTGCTTTGTTTGAGAAAATGATGCAACTGTTGTTGCTGCAAAAATGATTGATAGTAAAATAGTTTTTTTCATGATGTATTTATTATTTGTTATTAAAATGAATTCTTTGTTTATAGGATTACTCTTAAACTTTCTTGTGTTCGGCTGCAACCAATACTCTTTGTACCAGTTACCTGTATGGATGTTGAGGCTGTTGGTTTTGATATTGGCAGGAGTGAAATATTCATCTTTTTCCACTCCTTTATTGTTTTATTCCTTAATATACTTTTCTAATTCCAGTTTTAGCATTTGATTGTCGAAATGGCCAAAATCGGGATTAATGATTTCTCCCGTCTTTCCTACCAATACATAATGCGGTATCCCTGAAACATTGAACAAAGCCGTTAAAAAGTTCCATTCGTCTTGCGATACGCGGTAGTGTTCGCCCTTAATATCCGGAATCATATTGGACCATGTGTTTTGCGGAGATGTGGGGTTGGTGATATACACAAATACAAGATCTTTACCGGCCAGTTCTTCTTTAAGAGGTTTGATTTGTTCAATACCGCTGCGGCAAGGTCCACACCAGGTTGCCCAAAAGTCGACATAAATCACTTTCCCCTTGTACTTCTTGATAATAGCATCGAAAATTTTGTCTGCTTCAGTTTTAGGAGTTTCGTTTACAACAAAACCTGTTTTTTTCTTATTGGCTTCCAATCTGGCAATTGCCTGATTATTGCAGAATGCCACATACCCGGCAATAAACGGAGTAGTAAATTGTTGTTGGATAGCTTTTAATTTTTCAACGCTTATCGGAGATACTTCTTCTACTATTTTTTGACAATTATCTTGTGCCAACATCACGTCACTGGCCAATCCGCCTTGTATGCCAAATAAAGTTTTCAGATTTCTATTGCGGGTCTCAATCGACTTTTGAGTAAAGAGGTCGACTACAAAAAGATTGTGGTCCTTAAGAAATGCTGCTTCAGATTCAACGGATTTGGTACGAAGCTCATGCATTTTCTTAATCTTTTCCGAATTTTCATGATTAGTTATAATCTTCCATAATTTCTTTTCGTCTGCAGTCAGTTTATTATTTTTGTCTATGTTTTTAAAATCTTCCTGATATTTAGTATAAAATGCGTTCATTTGCTTACCATATTTCCCATAATAGGCTTTTTCCACTGCCGAGTTGGAAATCGAATCCGCCTCTTTTAACTCATCTAACATTAATCTCTCAGACACGGTAAAGGTATATCCCGATTTCTCCAGCTCAGCACCCAGATTCTGCGTATTGATCGAGAATGAATTACCAATTTGCAATATATTTAAAAACTTAAGGCTGTTTATAAATGAATTGTAGCCAGAACATAGTACTCCCAATGGGTTATTTACGGCTTCATTATTTAAAAAATCAAAATATTGAGCTGTTAACGAATCTGATTTTACCGGTAAGGTTCTTTCAGTAGGTGGTATTTTGTTTTTTTCCCGATAAGCACTCTCCCAATAATAATTATAAAACATTTTATTCGAGGCAGATCCGTATTCAAAATCCATTTTCATTACCTGATACGCTTTAGCAGATATTGTATTGGTTTTCATTATTGAATCCAAGGCATTCATATCCTTAGATTCAAAACGACTACAGTATGCTTTGTATTGAATAGGTGACATATTCAGAATTTTACTTTGCATATCTCTGAAATCAAAACTTCTGATTTTCATTAATTCAGTCATGTCTGAGTTAATTTTGGCAGATTCACCCATGAAAAGTGGATCAGAAGTACCAAGCAGTTGAAAAACTTCTTTCCCCGGTTCTAAGAAAACCGAGCCACTGTTAAAGGGCGAACGTACAAAACATAAATTTGGATAATAAACAGGTAGTTTGGTAGAAAAGAAACCATTTTCAGCGATTCTGATCACAAATGTATTTTGTTGCCCGGTAATAATATCGTTGATATACACTGAAAGCGTTTTTATCCCAATGCGAGGAGTATAATCCTTAATATAGCCACTGTAGGTTGCAGAATCAAGCTTGAAAACGGGTAGTTCATACGGCTTGTCATTTGCCGGTTTTTTCTTCTGTGCTTCGGCGGCATTGTTACTATATTCTTTTAGGCTTTGGGCGGATAAACCTAACAAAATGTTGCCCGGTGTAGTTGTTTTGTAAAAAACATCAAAGGTTACTCCATTGCCTGTGAGCTTTATTGAATTTGATATTTTTTTTCCTTTGGGAAAGCTGTAGCTCCATAGTTTATTTTTGTAAACCACCTGTTTATCATAAAAACCAAACTCCCAATCTCCTGTTGTTTTATTGAACCAATTGCCGTCCAATTCTTTAGGCAATAGAGATTTGTTAACATCAGCTTTTGTTGCTATATCATAAATAAACCATGACCCACCATCATTGCCTTCACCATAATCAATAAAAGCCGTTGTTTTTGCAATGGGCGAAAAAAACAACTTATAAGTTACGTTACCTGATGCAGGCATTATGTATTGTTCGTTGATCTTTATCCCTTCAGTACTTTTTATATACATTTTTTCACTACCATTAGAGTCTTGAATATACGTTTTATCGGGAATAGAAATCCAATCTCCTGGTCTGGCATAGGTACGAAACGACAGGATAGTGGCCGTATCAGAAACTTCTATTTTGGTCAAATTTACATTCCCAGATGTTCTATACCCCGTTTTGGGATTATTAATGACTGTTTGGGAATAAACTACTATTGCTGAAAATAGAAATAATAAGATGGTGAATACGTTTTTTTTCATTTTAGAATTGATTTTTATAGTTGGTTATTTGTTTGTTTTATTTCTTTTTTATTCCTTAATATGCTTCTCTAATTCAAGTTTAAGCATTTGATTGTCAAAATGGCCCAAATCAGGATTGATGATTTCTCCCGTCTTTCCCACCAACACATAATGCGGTATCCCTGAAACATTGAACATAGCCGATAAAAAGTTCCATTCGTCATTCGACACGCGGTAGTGTTCGCCCTTAATATCCGGAATCATATTCGACCATGTGCTTTGTGGTGAGGTTGTGTTGGTGATATACACAAATACAATATCTTTACCGGCCAGTTCTTCTTTAAGTGGTTTTATTTGTTCTATATCGCTGCGGCAAGGTCCACACCATGTTGCCCAAAAGTCTACATAAATCACTTTCCCCTTGTACTTCTTGATAATCGCGTCAAAAATCTTGGCCGCTTCAGTTTTAGGAGTTTCGTTAACTACAAAACCTGTTTTTTTCTTATTGGCTTCCAACCTGACAATTGCCTGATTATTGCATAGTGCCACATACTCGGCAATAAAAGGAGTACTGAATTGTTGTTGGATAGCTTTTAATGTTTTATCACTTACTGGAGATACTTCTTCCACTATATTGCGACAATTCTCTTGTGATACAATAATATCCCGTCCCAAACCGGGTTGTACATTAAATAACTTTTTCAGTTTTTCAACCCTACTTTCAACCTGCTTTTTAGAAAATTGCGCAGCCATTATATCAGAATATCTCTTGTAAAATGCGTTTATAGAATCGCCATATAATGCATAAAATTGCTTTTCTTTATTAGCTGATTCAGATTTACTATGTTCTATCATTGCTTTCAATAACAACTCTTCGTCATCAGTTAGTTTAATCTTATTTCCTTTAAAATATTCATCGTAACTGGTTACATCTGCTTTTGGATTGTGCTCGTATAGTTTTTGTGTTGTTTCATGATATTTCTTGTAAAAATCGTTTGTTCGTTGAGCATACTTTTCATTATATTTCTTTTCTTCTGTCGAATTATTGATTAATTCGAGTTCTTTCTTTTTTTCTTCCAATAATTTTTCCGAATCGGTCAAGGTATATCCTGATTTTTCAAGATCTGATACTATATTTCTCGTATCAAAAGTGTATGTATTTACACCTTTGAGAATTTCTAAGTATTTTAGTCGGTTTATATAGATATTATACCCGGAACTAACTACAGCCAATGGGTTATTTACTGATTCGTTGTTTATAAAATCAAAATATCCGGCTGTTAACGAATCTGATTTTACCGGTAGGGTTCTTTCAGTACGTGGTATTTTGTTTTTTTTCCGGTAAGCACTTTCCCAATAGAATTCATAATCTATTTTATTCGAGGCAGATTCGTATTCAAAATCCATTTTCATTACCTGATACGCTTTAGCAGATATTGTATTGGACTTCATTATCGAATCCAAGGCATTCATATCCTTAGATTCAAAACGACTACAGTATGCTTTGTATTGAATAGGCGACATATCCAGAATTTTACTTTGCATATCTCTGTAATCAAAACTTCTGATTTTAGATAATTCAGATATGTCTGAGTTAATTTTGGCAGATTCACCCATGAAAAGTGGATTGGCTGTGCCAAGTAGCTGAAAAACTTCTTTCCCAGGTTCTAAGAACACCGAACCATTATATATTGACGAACTAACAAAACAAAGATGTGGATAATAAACAGGTAGTTTGGTAGAAAAGAACCCATTTTCATCGATTCTGATTACATATGAATTTTGTTGCCCGGTAATTATATCGTCGATGGAGATAGAAAGCGTTTTTATCCCAACGCGTGGAGTATAATCCTTAATATAGCCACTATAGATTGCAGAATCAATTTTGAAAACAGGTAGTTCATACGGTTTGTCATTTGCCGGCTTTTTCTTCTGTGCTTCGGGGGCATTATTACTATATTCTTTTAGGCTTTGACCCGATAAACCTAACAAAATATTGCCCGGTGTAGTTGTCTTGTAAAAAACATCAAAGGTTACTCCATTGCCTGTGAGCTTTATTGCCTTTGATATTTTATTGCCTTTAGGAAAACTATAACTCCAAAGTTTATTTTTGTATACCACCTGTTTATCAAAAAAACCAAACTCCCAATCTCCGGTTGCTTTATTGAACCAATTTCCGCTCAATTCTTTAGGCAATAAAGATTTGTTAGCATCAGCTTTTGTTGCTATATCATAAATAAACCAATAACCACCTTCATTGGCTTCACCATAGTCGATATATTGGGTGTTTTTTGGAATGGCAGGGAATATTAAAGAATAATTAACTTCGCCTGATGCCGGCATGGTATAACGATCATTCAACGGGATTCCTTCCGAGCGTTTGACAAATAATTTCTCATTTCCAATGGGCTGAATATAAGTTTCCTTTGGGATACTAATCCACCAGCCAGGGGTATATTTGGTATTAATAGACAAAACCGTTGTACTATCGGTTAGCTCAACTTTGGTAATCGTCGAATTATTGTGCTGACTAAACCCTGTTTTGGGATTATTAATGACTGTTTGAGAATAAACTACTATTGCTGAAAAGAGAAATAATAAAATGGTGAATACGTTTTTTTTCATTTTAGAATTGATTTTTTATAGTTGGTTATTTGTTTTATTTCTTCTGCTTGCCCGGGTCTTTTACATGTGCTATACATAAAGAATGATTTCTTTTTTTTCTGTATTGGCATAGGTTACAGACTGCACCAGCAGAGACTGGGGCTCAAAATACAAGCAATTTTATTTCGTTGTTTCAGTCCGGTCAATTCTTTTATAATAATCAGGATATTCGATTGGATTTAATATATTGTCCTTCGTTTCTGCAGGTAACGAAATAATTTGTCGTGTAGGTGTGGCATCTGTATAAAAGAACACACTTGCTGTATTAGTTGATGAACTTATTGTCGTTTTATTGTCAGCATATGTTGTATCCTTAGGCGATTTTGTGTATTTTGTATATTCGTATTTATATGAAATAAAATCATTTACATGTATCCCTAAAGATTTTTCAATTGAATCTAATAGTGAAATTGTTTTTTTGTAATACATTATTTTAGTATCAATCTTTGTCAGTTTAATACTATCATTTATTTGATTTTTTCTAAAGTCAATATTCTGTTTAAACGTAAAAGAATCAAGTACTAAAATACCTGTATTAACTCCATTTATTGAATCTGCATGGCTTGTCCAATGAAAGCTCTTTTCTGCATTTCTTTTTACAATTTCGTTTACATTTATCGAATCATTAGATTCACTCATTTTTGAACTTGTTTTTGTGATGTTGCACGCATTGAAAATCAGTGTAACAAGAATAACACTCAAAAAAATAATGGTTTTTGTTCTCATACTGTATTGATAGTTGATTTAGATTAGTTTGTTTATAGGTCGGGAGCAATTTAAATGGTGAAGCTTTACCTTGATTTTTAATGGAAATCCTAAATGGTTAACTCTTCTTTTTCTTTCGGGATCAGAATATTGGAGAATTTTTCTGATTTGATAATTATTAGAATTGAAAGTATAAATACAAAAATGTTTGTGTAATTCACTGTTGTATTAGTTGTCGTTGTAGGACCCATTTCAGTAGTACGTACTCCAGTCGATCCTATTTTTTCTCCGGTAGAAGGATTTTGAGTAAATGTAGTTTGTTCAGTGTTTGCTGGTGATTTTTCAGAATAAGTAAAGCTTGCTAGTTTATCACAACTATAAGCAAACATGAAAATTCCAATCATTAGCACTGCAATGTGGTAAATAGTTTTCTTCTCGATTTGAAGAGTGAATTCGGAAGAATCGGTTAATTTTAATAGTCTTAATATCTTGTCAGTCCTAAACAGGAATAGAAAACCGAATAGACCATACAACATAATAGAAATAATATACACAGTATAGTAATTTGTTTGAAATATTCCCGCTAAATCAAACTTCGTATTTGTTGATATTGCGATAAAAATAATAAAATTGGTAATACAAGCAATCAGTGTTTCAATTAATTTGTAGATTGCAATAATACCAAGAATTTTAATGGTAACTTCGTAAATGTCTTTCTTTTTCATGATAGTTTTAATTTAAATGTTATGTAAATGTTTATAGTTGAACGAAATATGAGTTGTCTGTGCCAGCAGGGGAATTATGTTTTTAATTATAATTTGCGTC
>Ga0302288_1002592_pt1 | contig 10493 bp, 11 predicted proteins | sample III_Fen_N1_1_FD_194549 | JGI IMG/M metagenome (GOLD analysis project Ga0302288, IMG submission 194549) | Peat permafrost microbial communities from Stordalen Mire near Abisko, Sweden - III_Fen_N1_1 | ecosystem: Environmental > Terrestrial > Soil > Wetlands > Permafrost | place: Sweden: Abisko...
ACCCCATGAAAAAACAGGTAACTTGTATATTTTATTCACAATTATATCAGCCATTAATCGGCTATGTCTTCCATTACCATTAGGGAAACAATGTATGCTTACTATTCTATGTTTAAAACGCACTGCAATTTCATCTGGTGTGAATGTTTCGTGTTCAATCCAATATAATGTGTCATCTAATAAAGATTTCAATGCTGAAGAAATATGCCATTTATTAATTCCTATATTTTTGTCGGTTTTTCTGAAGTGCCCAGCCCAAGACCATACATTACCATACATGCGTTTATGAAGACTTTTGACAAATTTCTCGGTTAATATTTGGTTTGCATTAAGTGATCGAGTGAGAACCCATTGCATTGCCTCTTCAATATTCTGTTGTTCAAATTCATCTAATTCAGCACGATTAGCAATAGTAGGTATGAGCAATCCTTCTTTTTCTTCCTCATCTAATGGAGTTTGTCCATTGATATATTCTAAATCTAATCCCATAATATTTTAGGCATTTCGTTTTTCAGTAATGCTGTCCTTTCATCAATGGCTTTCTTAATCCTGCTTTCAGAATTTTCTTGATCTTCTAATTTCATGGTGTTTGAAGTTCTTTTGACTATTTTGATAGCTAATTCCCTGGCTTTACGTTCAATTAATGCATCCAATGACCCATCTTTAGGAACAAAACCATAAACTAATTCCATATCAAGTGCTCTTGCAGAATCTCGTAGTAATTTTAAAGAAATTGAACCATCTTTTTCTCTTTGTTCCATCTCTAGTACACTTTGTTTGCTAATAGAAATACGATTTGCTAATTGTTGCAACGTCATACCCAGCCCTAAACGAACAGCTTTTATCCATCCTGTAGGCGGAACTGCCACTTTGGTTATTGGAACGTAAACTTTTATTTTGGACTCTAATTGTTCTAACTGAAGTTTATTTTTTTTCATTTTGCAAGTTTTTAATCTGACTTATTGAAAACAAAAGTAAGGTATTCACCTGACATAAAAAAAATATAATCAGGTTTTAACCTGACATAAATAATTATTTGTAATGGTGTAGCCTGACGATACGTAAATAAACAAAATCGAAACCTTGCTTTATCTTATGCACTACTTTTGAAAAATAAACTCTATCTTGCTGTGGCTTTTTTTGCTTTTTGGGCGTTTAATGAAATAATTCAATCCATCACAAGATATAATTTTTTTTTGGATAAAACGGAGCATGCTGACCATCCGAATTCGGTTTTAGTAAATGCTATTAGATTTTTCGAGTTGTCAGCCCAAGTCTCCTCTTCACTCAAACTCGCGCTAGACAACGACTGCAAATGTACAGACTGGGACGAAAAGGGGGTATCATATGTAGATTAATTTTGTCCAATATCACATGTTTCTGTCTTGTATTTTTTATACTGCCCCTAACGGCTTGCAGTGGCTTTGGCTATGTGCCGTTTATTTTAATTCATTAATAGTGTCATAAACAATTGTTCCAATAAAAAGAAGCAATGAAATAGACTTATAGCTATTAATTTCGATTGAATAGTTTAGATCTCTACCATGTAGTATCTTATTCCGATTTAAAGCATTGGGGAAATTTTCTGAATCTTTTATATTGGCGGAAATGTTTTCATTTTTTCTTAGTGGCTCCAAAATTGACAATATAAGATTCACATCATGACCTTCCCTTTCTTCTAACCACTCTTTTGCCGTATTCTCTTTTCTCTTACCTCTACCTTTACTGAAAATCTCCTTATTTGTCAAATCAAAAAAATAGCCCCTCTATTTGGGAAAGAAATACTGGAATTGAAAGTTCAAAATCTCCTTTCTTATGTGCTTTAAATGCCTTTTCCAAGATTAAGTATCTTTTGGGAAATTCTTTTTGAAAGAAATTTATTATGATATTCAATTTTTTCTTATAAAAATCCACCATATATTTATCTAAAACATTTGATTCTGTTTTTACCTGTATTATATAAAGTGAAGAAAGTGTCTCAACAGCTAAATCATAATCAAGATACCATCCTTCGTCAGAAAGCATAACACTGAATAATTTATATTCCTCATCTATTTTGTCTAAATCAAAAGAAACTCTATTTTGCTGTGAAGCAACTATTTGATCGATTAATTCATCTCGACGAATACTCATAGTTTGATTTTGTTTTATGTATCAGTGATGCATTATAATTAATCGATTTAATTTATCATGCTCATCGCAACATTAATGTTGTAATTTTTCTAAGGCATTCGAAACCGGTGCAAAATAAAACTGTTGTGCGTCCAAGTCTTCTTTGAACGCAGACTTGAACAAGCATCTGCTATCTCAACATTCTTGCGCTAAGAGGAGCTAAATCAATCCCCATTTGTGCTGGATTCTTGTAATGTTGTTTAAAATTTAATTTTTAAGTTCACTATCATTGCCACCTTCGCAATCATCCATAACAGTAGCATTACTACCATCCATTAGTTTTTACTCTTTTTCCCACGCGATACAATCGCGCGGTAGCAGTGAAATGGAAGATATGATGAATTCCCATTATATTACTCTTTTTTTAACAACTCAATAGTTGCTTTATCAGTCACTTCTTTTATTAAATATGGATCAGGATATATAAATTCTTTTGTAATCCCTTTTTCTTTAAGCTTTTTTCTAATTAATGGAATTAAACCTTTATGAATATTATAACAAGTTATCAATTTATTTTTTTTTAATGTAATGCCTTTGTCATATTCATCAATAAAAATATTATACGCCATCTCTAATGAATCATTTTGCATGATATTGCTAATTAAACAACCTTCTTGATTGATAATGTTTATGTTAGTAAATATATTTGAATTGTTATTTGTCCAAATTTTGAACAGATTATAACATTCAAGTGGTTTCAGATATACATTATAAAATCCTGTTGTTTCAAAATATTCAGCATAATGTTGCGATAATTTGATATCGAAAACATATAACGATACATAATTTTCTATTTCATTATTTGATGGCATGTAGTAAGCTTCTTCGATAGCAAAAAAAAGTGCAATAAAAGGATTCTGCGAAAAGTCTAAAAAAGGAGTAGGTACACCGTAATGTCTTAAATAACTACACACTGTTAATATGGAATCTTTAAAATCTGTTGTTTGTTGGTTTAATATTTTGGGAATTACTGCCCCTTGCCACTTTAAACCTTCAGTCATTATTAAAGTTGTCCAATCAATAAAAAATCTTAGCTTTTTATTACTATCAGGTCCTTCATAAATTTTTTTATTAAGTTGATTAATGCCATTTCCATAAAAATACCTTTGAGCACTATTATATAATTTATACTTTGCTTCAGATTGACCTCTAAATGCATATGTCGGATTTTTTGGACTTAACAAGTTATAACTATAAAACTCTTCAAGCAATCCAAAAAACTTTTCAGTTTCATAGTGTATTCGAGCTGTACCAGAAATCATGTTAAAATCTTTCTCTTTTTCTTCAAGTGTTTTATAATCTTCTAATTTCATATTTTACTCCTTTTTTTTCTCAAAGTTTATCTATTGCGCTATTCCCCCTTTCGTCCCCATTTTCTGTAGCGTAAACCTTCTGCACCCGTTATTCTGCGAATGGCTCTAGCCTTCATTGAAGCTAAAAGGGAAGCTCCTGCTTTCCATATTCTATTTCAACATATGGATAAAACGGAGCATGCTGACCATCCGAATTCAGTTTTAGTAAATGCTATTAAATTTTTCGAGTTATCAGCACAAATCCCCGCCTCGCCAGACTTGCGATAGACAACGACTGCAAATGTACAAACTAGGACGAATAGGGAATATTAATCATTTATTTTGATAATACTTTTTTGCCATATTGTCGATAGTTTTCATAAATTTTCTATCTCTAAGTCTAAAGGAATTATATTGCCAGTCCAATTCAAATATTGGGATATCTAATTTATTGGCATATTCACGTAAATCCATCTTTTGTTTGTTATTTGCATAACTAGACATAAAAATAGCCTCAATACATCCTTTAACATTTAACATTATGGTTTTGTCAGAATTCCATTCACCTCTAATTTCTTCACACACACACTTATTTTCATCATACAAAGTTCCTATTCTGTATTCTTTCTCTCCTTCATAATCTTTGTGTTTATAAAAGAATGATTTCTTTACAATTTCTTCACTCTCTTTATTGCATTGCTCTACACCTAAATTTGATAAACTATTTCCATAAATATCGCCCAGTTTTTTATATGACAATTCATTATAAATCAAATATTTAATATCATCTTCCAATAAATCAATATTAGTATTCAAAGCTAAAATTCTTTCTTTTGAGTATGCGATACAAACTCCGGTATAATTATCAGCATACTGTTCCCACATTCTAGGCTTTGCAAATCCAAAAAATTCTTCATTTCCTTCAAAATCACCGTGGTATTTTTCACTTGCAATAACTTCTCCCATTTGATTTTTGCAAAAACAGACTTGATGGAATTTATTTTCCAAACTAATTATGAATTCATGTAAGCATTCAGAATCTGAATCCGTTTCTTCACTGATTGGCTTACGTACTTCAGGTCCGGTATATAGTGTGACTCTTTTAGATGTTCTACTTTTAATTGGGTCGTTTGACTGTCGTCTGTGACTAAATTTCAAATGTTGATTATAAAGAATGAGATCTATAGCCGTATTGGCTTTCGTATAATGATAAATGATGTCTTCTTTATATAGAAATTTTAAAGGTTCAATATCCATATTCTCAATTTAATTCATATTAATTATTCTATTCAGGTGGACAATTCGTCAAAGATTTTTCAAACAACAATCAGTCACCTCTTGTTCCAAGTTTGAACTCGGCTTGATAGTTTAAGTATAATGAAGTGTAACTTGGACTGGAAACCATTGCAGTTTTCATCTGATTAAATGAAAGTTACAAACTTATCCGATTTTCAGCACTACTTGTCCCGTCTAGGCGAAAGTCTCCTCTTCGCTCAGACTTTCGCTCAGCAACGATTGCAAATGTACAGACTGGCATGAATAGGGATTTATTACAATCATTCTACAACCATGTTGAAATCAGTTGTATCAGAAATCCTATAAAGATAAAAGCCAATCCGAGTCTAGACATTTTATTATAAAACTTTCTTTTTGTCTTAGTTTCATCGTTATGTTCTTTAACTGTTTTCCCTGATTTATCAATTGGTGTATTATCTTCAAGTCCTATCCCGATACCAATTTCTAAGTTAGGTTGTGGTGGTCCCCAAAAAAAAATGAACATTACTCCAATAAGTCCAAGAATTAGACCCAATGAATTTAAAATTTTATAACAAAGCATATCATTTGAGTTTTATAGTGAATTGATTTTTTACATAAAAGGTGTACTCTATACTTCAAAGTTTTATCATTCTCTCGTTCAAATTCGATATCCCTTGTTCCAAGTTTGCACTCAGCTGGATAGTTCAAGTTTAACGAAATGTAATTGGGACTGGAAATCAATGCAGTTTTCAACTGATTAAATTACAAAGTTACAAACTTTTCGAGTTATCAGCATAAGTTCCAGCTTCACTAAGACTCGCGCTAGACAACGACTACAAATGTACGGACTGGCACGAATAGGAGAAAATAATCAAATAAATCAATTATCCCTGACACAGCGCACTGAGAAACCACTTGTCTTGAAGGAGTCGTACCTGTTCGCCCAGTTATAGCCGTAGGACAAGAACCTATACCAGGGGTAGCCCGTACCGTTCTCAGTAGCACTCCACCATTTACCGAAGATGCCAACGGCGCCGAACGTAGCATCGTAGCCTTCGCGGTAGCCACTCGGAAGGGCAGAAAAACCGGTTTCGTTGGTGGCACCAGTGTTGGGGCTAGTCCAATTACCCGTTCCTATTTCCTTTAATTTACCTCCTGCTACCGCTTCGCCACCCAAATAAGTGGTAAGGGTTGACCATTCGGCATCGGAGGGAACGTGCCAACCTGTAGGAGCAATATTGCGACTGTCGGTTGCAGCATAACAATTGTAAAGTTTGCCGTATTTTCTTTGAACATTCGATGCATCATTGTTGTAATTGCACCAAGCACCGGTAGTTAAACTTGTCCAAGATGTGTTATCTGTGACATTGGGTATAACAACGCCATTCCTGTATTTGGTAGTTCTTAGATTTTCAGCCATCCATGTTTGAGTACCAATGGTTATGGTTTTATATATGTTGCCATCAATATCGGTTACAGAACCGTAAGTCAGATTATGATTAAAAGTAATTACGGCCTCAGCATTAAAAAAATCTGTTTCAACACTACCATATATTGTGCCTCCGCTTAAATATTCTGTGTAGTCGGATGAAATATCACTAAATTGTGGATTAATAATATATTTGCCCTCTTCATTAATAAACCCAATCTTATCAGAACTATACACCAAAGCTAAATTTCCATTAAAGGATTTGGCAGCCTTAAATTGTGGGTTAATAAACATTTTCCCTTCCTTATCAATATATCCCCATTGATCGCCCGATTGAACAGCAGCTAATTTATTATTCAAAAACAAACAAACATTAGTAAATTGAGGATTGATAATTATCTTTCCTTTGGCATCACACCATCCACATTTATTATTTTGATCTATCAAAAACCAGTCACCATCATTCATCATAAATTCAAATTGGGGATTAATTATGTACCTTCCATCTTTCCCAATTACACCAAATTTATTATCAGATGAAACAACTGCTCTGCCATTTGAGAAATATTGCGCATTGTTAAATTGATAATTAATGGAGATTTTTCCTTTATCATCTATATAGCCCCATTTTCTTTCTTCATTGGCAACGGCACATTTAGACTCGCTAAATCTACTAACCTGATCAAATTGTGGCTTAATTTTCACATGACCATTTTTATCTATAAAACCCCATTTTTTTTTCCCATCTTTATCCACAGTACTAAATGCTGCAAGACCTTCAAAAAAAAGTCGTACTTCTTTGGCATTCTGAAGTGTGATTTTAATTTCGCCCTTCTCGTTAATTGCCGTTGGGGCATCGTTTTCTACAACTACCCAGGCCAAACCTTCATTAAATACTGTGGCATATTTGTACTTAGCGTTAATGACATAACTGCCTTTTTCATCAATAAACCCCCATTTGGCATCTTTCCCCGATGTCTTTACCAAGGCAATTCCATTTCTGAAAACGGACGCTTCTTCAAATTGAGGATTGATCACAATTTTCCCTTCTTTGTCTATATACTCAAATTCAGCTCCTGATTTTACAGGGATCAAATTAACTTCAGAAATTCCACCTTTTCCGGTACACGATGATAATACTACCAAAATAATGGCTGCCGATAATAATTTAAATTGTTTTTTCATTTTATGAATAATTTAGGCTGTGTATTTTATGAATTCTAGTTTACACATTATTAGTTATCCCTCTCTTGTTCAAGTTTGCACTCATCTGGATAGTTCAAGTTTAACGAAGTGTAAGACTGGTAACCATTGCAGTTTTTACTGATTAAAATGCAAAGTTTTAAACTTTTTGAGTTGTCAGAACAAGTCCCTGCTTCGCTCAGACTTGCGTTAGACAAGATTACTAGTTCCATGATCCTTGTTCTTTTGTTTGTAACTAAATTATTATTCTTGAATTCTTATTCTTAACTTGGATGAGTATGCAAAATTTGGATTAACCCCATTTATTTTTTTATAGTATCAGTGAATATTTTATAGGATTTTGCTATAAGAAGTGCTTTATTAGGTTTTAGATCAAAACCATCATACCCATTGTTAAAATGTATTCTTATTTTTTCAATTTTGGAATCAGTGAAGAAATCCATATCACCACAATATCTAAGTATTTCAATTGGTTTTTGAGAAGAAATAATGATAGTATATTTATCATTACTAAGTTGATTTATGCTATCTTTCGTTTTAAACTCAATAGCATTTCCTTTATCTACAGAATCATCAATGCCATTTCGATATACAAGTTCAAAATAAGCTTTATCTCCTTCATATCTAAATCTAAATTGAACAACAGAAGTTAAACTTGGCAATATGCTTTCCCAAGTCGTTATAACAGTTTTCTTTCCAGTAAAATCATCAGTATAGCATTTGTCTATTTTCTGTGCAAAACAAAATATAGGTAAAAACGCAAACAATAGAACTATTTTCCTTTTCATTTTGTTAATTTTTAGTTTATAATACTTATTTTTCTCTATTCTGCGTCAGCGCAGATCTACGACCTGTGCTTCTTTTTTCTTCTCTTTTGCTTTTTTCACGATTCACAATCCTAATTCAACGTATGTATTTTATTTTTTTCCTCTTGTTCCAAGTCTGCACTTAGCTGGATAATTCAAGTTTAATGAAGTGTAACCTGGACTGGAAACCAATGCAGTTTTCAACAGATTAAATTACAAAGTTATAAACTTTTTGAGTTGTCAGCATAAGTCATCGTTTCTCTCAGACTTGCGCTGGACAACGACTGCAAATGTACAGACTGGGACATAGGGGGGTTATAAAATTCCTAAATCTCTAATCATTTTATAATCACCAATTTTATTTTGAATAAATTCAGAATTGTAATCGTGAAAAGATATCGTGTTATCATCTTTTAATAGTCCATCATAGATTGGTTGAACTCTAAATTCACTTTTGCCATCAGAAGGCAATAATTTACATACCATAACACAGACCAAAGACAAGTTTAAATCAACTTTTTCTTGAGAAAAACATACATTATAACCCATATTAAAATTTGATGCAATTGAAGGGTAACAAAAACCATCTATTTTATCATTACAAAAATAATCCTCATAAATAATAAGAGATGATTTGTAGAGGTATTCACGCCCTGCTGAAACATATTTTGTAAATTCAGAGAATAAAAAGTTATGCATTAATATTCTTTTTGCATTTTCTTCCTCTGAAAAGCCATCAAGATATTGAATGTTTTGAATCTGTGACATTCTAATATTTTTTAACTTAGTTTGATAGATAGATAAAAAAAAGAAGTCTCCTATTTTGCATTCTTTTTCGTATATTGCATTAACACTCTGACTAGATAAATATAGTACTGATTTTCCTGGCCTGTTAAGTCTACCATAATTTTTCACTTCAATATTTGGTCTACACCATACATCTTGCTTACGTTGTATCGACGAAAAACATTTAGTAATTAATCCTAAATAATCTTCCGATTGAAACTCTCTAATACGATAGAAATAGTTTTTCTGAAATTGAGGAATCTCGATATCTGCATTTAAAAAAAAAGATACAAAATCATCTTTATATTTAACTGTAAAAATTTTTTTTAACTCATTCCTAATTTTTTCTTCGGAAGAAGATCGAATATCAACATTATTACGAAAATATTCAATCCTATCATTTAACTCTTTAACCGAAAGTCGGCTAAATAAGTCTTTAAAAATTTGGTGATTATTTATTTCCATTTTTCAAATCAAAAAAGGATGATTGAGATTTCCTCGTCTTGTTGCTAACGAACGAGGCGTTAGTTATGCCATAGTTCTTTATCCCACTCTTATTCCAAGTTTGCACTCTGATTGATAGTTCAAAGGTACTGCTGCTAAGATATGTATAACGAAGTGTAACTTAGACTGGAAACCAATGCAGTTTACAACAGATAAAACCAAAGTTGCATACTTTTCCGATTTCCAGCACTACTTGTCCCGTCATGGCGGGAAGTCCTCGCTTCGCTCAGACCTTGCGCTATCCACCGACTGCAAAATTACAGACTTGGACGAATATAGGCCGACCGCACGAAAGGCAATGTATTGGGCTTAATTCATAATCTCCATAATTTCAATCAAATTATTCGTGTTTTTTATCTCAACTCTGTCTTCTAAAGTCTTACCAATAATTGATAATGCTAAAGGAGAGTTAATATTTATTTTTTGTATGCCATTATTTGTTTCTAATTCTTTTACATGATTTTCAACTAACTGAATGTCAATTTCTTTCCCCATATTAAGATATTTTATTCTGACTATACTATTTAGCTTGATTTCTAAATCGGATGAATTATCACTAATAATTGAAAATGTTTCAATTGCTTGTTTATCAATTATTGGCTCATTCAAAATTGTTTTTCGATTGATAAAATTATTTATTACAGACCATTCATTATCGTAGTAACTATTATTAACTGGTTTTCCAGTAGCTGTAAAACTCTGAAAAATTAATCGAGTTATATCATCCTGAATCTTTAACGGTAAGATTTGATATTCAATTTTGTCAAATTCATTGTAAATAACTTTATAGCCTTGAAGATGAAGTTGCTCCCTGCATGAAATGTTCTCTGTCAAATGAGCTTTGAACTTTTTCATCCCATTTTCATAAAAGAAAATTCCGATAACCTTTTCAGTTTCAATAATTATCAATAATTTCAAACTGCCATCATGGTTTAAACCATTCATATATTCCTTGTCAATTTTACGAGATAATAAGGTTGAAACATATACTTTATTAACATGCCCCGATTCATAGCATTGCAATAAATAACCATTTTTCTGGGA
>Ga0302288_1002597_pt1 | contig 10486 bp, 4 predicted proteins | sample III_Fen_N1_1_FD_194549 | JGI IMG/M metagenome (GOLD analysis project Ga0302288, IMG submission 194549) | Peat permafrost microbial communities from Stordalen Mire near Abisko, Sweden - III_Fen_N1_1 | ecosystem: Environmental > Terrestrial > Soil > Wetlands > Permafrost | place: Sweden: Abisko...
TGCCGTGAAAGTGGATAATTCGAAGCAACCCAATTCCAGGTGGTATTCAGGTTCCGGAATTTACCGCAATGTATGGCTTACTATCCTGAATCCTGTTCATGTGGATCATTGGGGAACATATGTCACCACACCCAAAATAAATGCTGAAAGTGCGGTTGTTGCTATCCAGACAGCCATTAAAAACGACGATGCTAAATTAAGAACCGTCAGGGTTGAACAATTGCTGTATGATGCACAGGGAGTTCTTGTAGGTAAATCGGATGGTTCATTTTATGTGAATCCGGGAACATCACATCAATACCTGCAACAAATCGTTGTAAAAAAGCCTTTGTTGTGGAATATCGAAAATCCGTATTTGTATAAACTGGTTACCCGTACCCATTCTCTTTTCCAACTCACCGATGAGTATGTCACACAGGTAGGTATCCGGTCGTTTACCTTTGATGTTCATAAAGGATTTATCCTGAACGGTAAGCATGTAAAGATTAATGGCGTTTGCAATCACCAGGATTTAGGGGCATTGGGTAGTGCCATCAATACCCGTGCTATTGAACGCCAGTTGCAAATTCTGAAAGATATGGGATGTAACGGTATCCGTTGTTCACATAATCCACCCGCTCCCGAGCTGCTAGACTTATGTGATAAAATGGGCTTTATTGTAATGGACGAAGCTTTTGATATGTGGACGAAGAAAAAGGTCACCTTCGATTATTCGCTTGATTTCGATGAATGGCACGAGCGCGACCTGACTGATCTGGTACAACGCGACAGGAATCACCCATCGGTGTTTATCTGGAGTATCGGCAATGAAGTAGGCGAACAATGGGGAGAAGCTAAAATTGATGACTCCGATTTGCAGAAAGCAAATATTTTATTGAATAACAGAAAAGCAACCGAAACGGTAGATTCAAAAACAGGAAAATTGGACAAAAATGCACTACTTACCAGACATCTGGCTGAAATTGTGAAATCAGTTGACCCGACCCGTCCCGTCTCAGCAGCCTGTAACAATACCAATGACAATAATCCGTTGTTTTTATCAGGGGCATTGGATCTGATTGGATTTAATTATCATGAAAAGGAATATTCAGGCATTACCAGCCGTTATCCTAAAAATTCGTTTTATTCGAGTGAATCGGTTTCATCACTTCAAACACGTGGATTCTATCTGATGCCTTCGGACAGTATGAATATATGGCCTGAAAGCTGGGATAAACCCTTTAATAATCCATTACAAATGTGTTCCGCTTATGATAACAGTCATGCACCCTGGGGTTCAACACATGAAGCAACCTGGAAAGAAGTGAAAAAATACGATCATGTGGCCGGTCAGTTTATTTGGACAGGCTTTGACTACCTGGGTGAACCAACCCCCTATTGGTGGCCTTCACGCAGCTCGTTTTTTGGAATCATTGACCTGGCAGGTTTCCCCAAAGATGTTTATTATATGTATCAAAGTGAATGGACGACGAAGGATGTGTTGTATATATTCCCGCACTGGAACTGGAAAGAAGGTCAGAAAGTAGATGTATGGGCCTATTACAACAACGCCGATGAAGTTGAATTATACCTGAACGGGCAATCACTCGGAAAACGAAGCAAAACAGGGGATGACTTGCACGTTATGTGGCGTGTACCCTTTCATGCAGGGACATTAAAAGCCGTTTCGCGTAAAAATGGGAAAGAAGTACTAACCAAAGAAATTAAAACCACTGGCAGCCCTGTAAGCATTCGAATGAAGGCAGACCGACAGGTTATTGATGCAGATGGGAAAGATCTTTCTTTTGTAACTGTTGAATTGCTTGATAAAGATGGGAATGCATCTCCTCTGGCTGATCAGTTGGTAAAATTCGCAGTTGAAGGCGAAGGCGCTATTGTCGGTACCGACAACGGCAATCAAAATGACCACGTATCTCTTAAGAAACCTGAACGCCATTTGTTTTATGGCAAATGCCTTGCTATTATTCAAAGTACGCTGAAAGGGGGAACTGTAGTCCTGAAAGCTTCAGTGGAAGGAATGCCGGAGAGTGAAATCAGTATTAAAACAAAATAAATCAGTTTATTTCTATAGTTGATTTCCTTTTTTGTTATGAACTAAAGTATCAGTTTTAGAACATACTTCACAGGCTACTTTCTAATTCTGACTTATCTTAAAATACCCTGTATTCATAAATTAAAAATCCCCTGACTTAGTTGAATAAGCCAGGGGATTTTACCTTAAAAAAACTAACAACTTTACAATTACAAAAAACTACAATTAATTATTGACTTTAAAAACGAGAAATCCCTTTTGTTTTGTCTGACATTAAATTATTAATAATCTATTCTATCTGTTAATCAAATCTATAACCGGCATTGTTCATACTGAAATAGAACATGCTTTATAATCAGTTTGCACCTTGCATCAGGGCATCCAATGCCTGCTGATCGGCAACTGTGTAGTTATTTCTGTCGATTAATCCACCAGTATCCCAGAAAAAGGGCATTAATCCGTTGGCAATTGCCTGTTTTGTCACATATTTAAAGAAATAGGCCCTTGATGCTAAATGAAGTTTCAATGCATCACCTGTCAGGTTATCACGACGCATTGCCCCGAATTCACCCAATACAACAGGGATCCCTTTATTAACAAACTTGGTCTTCATTAACGCAAAGAAGTTATTCAGATCGGTTTCTTCTCCCCATGTAGCATTATGTGCCGTATCGGTAGTTGAGTGAAAGCCGGCACCCCAGTAGTAAAACATATTCCCCCAGCTGGCATCAGCAGTCATACCACAGAAATTCCAGGGTGTATAATAGTGTACTTCTGCCATCATCTTGTTGGGAACTTTATCGGTTGGCAATATAGTCATTAGTTTATTTGTTTTTTCAATATCTGTAGAGGGACCCTGAACAATTAACACCCGATATGCATTTTTTCCTCCTGAAGCGCGGACAGTATTAATAAATGTCTGATGGTACGAGAGCAGGACTGACATTTGAGTTGCATCCTCCACATTCGGTTCATTGGCACTGGCAAAAAGCACGTGCTCATCGAAGTCCCGCATTGTTGCAGCTATCTGTTCCCAGTAAGCTTTCTGTTTTGCATTGTTGGCTACCTGTTTAGCCACAGTACAATTATTTTCGAGCCAGCCTCCATCCCAATGGATGTTCAGGACAACATACAGGTCGTTATCTACGCAGTATTGGACAACTTGTTTTACCCTGTTTAACCAGCTAGCACTTATTTTTGCCGTAGCCTGATCGGCATATTGATCCCAGTCGCACGGTAAACGAATGGCATTAAACCCTTTCTGTTTTATTGCTTTAATCAGGTCATTCGTAATCAATGGATTTCCCCAGCCTGTTTCTCCACCGGTAGCTTCCAGAGTATTCCCGATATTTAGACCCAGCTTAATATTTTTAGCAATCTCTACAGCCGTGCTTCCCATACCGGTAGCATTTGGGGCGATTGAGTCTTTATAGCTTGGGTAAAGCTCTGATTTACCAGCCTGTGAGATATTGACATGAATGATTGTTTTCTGGTCCATGATCAATGTAAGAATTGCAGTTCGTGCAATTGTTGAAATATTGGCAACTGTTGTTACTACTAACTTATCACTTGTTTTTGTAGAAGTGAAAGGTGAAACTGTACACCATGTTTGATTTGAAGAAACTGCCCAGTTGCTGCCATTCATTGTAACTGTCAAGGTATCATTCCCTCCTGTTGCGGCATATTTCAGGGATTCCGGAGTCGCTGAAAATGTTGGAGTGGTTATAACAGCGTTTGAAGCAACCAGTTCTTTGTCTATACATGAAGAAAAAAAAATGACAATTGAAATGAATAGAAGGGTATGATTTTTCATTTAATAGCTAATTAAATTGATAAGAAGAAAATATGGGAAGAGTTTTTAATTCTTCCCATATTCAATTAATTAATTCAACCGGTAGTTAATGCGAATCGTAGTAAGCTTTAGAAATATAATTGTAAATAGTCCACGCACCAGCACCTGTTACAGCTTGAACTTGCATATGGTTGGCATCAAGTGCTTGGATTGTCATTTTTGCGTTCCAATTAAGAACATTGCCTCCTGCTGCTTTGTCATGTATAAATTGTGCACCATAGGTTACTATTTGATTTGTACCAGGATACAACATAAATTTACCTGTTCCAGACAAATCCGGGAACATTTTATTATCAGATTTGAAATTTGCATTGCCAATCAGGTCAAAAGTCATGGTACCATAATCTCCCTTTGAAACTCCAGCCCAACCTATATCTGCAAAAGCAGGATCCCATTCCCAACCTGTACCACCATAGTAAAATGGACTAGTGAAATACTTGCTTACTCCGTTAGCATCCAAATCAAGAACCCAGGTTTTTGATTTCCCAAGACCACCGGTAAGATATGTCCACTTTGGGTCACTTACATAGGCTGCATCGATAGTGCTTATGCTGGGTGTAATAAGATAAGTTTCGGATACAATTCCACCTGGGCTTTCTACGCTATATTTAATAGTGTCATTCCCAGGAAAAGGAATATCAATAGTATCAGTCATTTTCACAGAAGTGCCTACAGGAGTCACCCAAAATGGCTGTGCATTAGGGGTTAGACTCTTCAGAATAAACATATTTGGATTTGTAGCAACCCTTGTAACAGTGAATTTCAAAGCATTTTTGTCTAATGGTGCTTTTAATTGATATTCATCAGGTGCACACGCAAAAAACACAATTGTCACCAACGACAATATCGAAAATAATTTAAATATTTTGTTCATAATAATCAGCATTTAAAGTTTATTTTACCAACCTGGATTTTGATTCAAAGTTCCGTTCGAGAGTGTTATCTGAGTATTCGGAATCTGCATAAAGCCTTTCGTAGCTTTAATTTTAGTTACATCATAAGTAATATGATCGGCAACACCACCACTCTTAACTGTCTGAGCTGAAGCTGCAATTGCAGTAGCTGCATTGTCTAACCCTGTACGTAATAAATCCCAATAGCGAATACCTTCAAAGGCAAACTCAAATCGACGCTCTGTTTGTATATCGCTCAAGGAAACTGATGCTACAGCAGTTAAACCCGCACGTGTGTGAACTTTATTGAAATAGGCAACTTTATTAGGAGAACCAAGTTCAGCAGCCATTAAAAGCACATCTGCATAACGAATTAATATATAGTCCTGATCCTGTGATTGCTGAAAGTCTTTCGAGCCACCCGTGTCAGAAGTTCCATCTGGCAAAGCTGTAGGAGAGTATTTCTTTACAGTATACCCTGTGTACTCTTTTTGATCAGCTATATTAAATGTACTTTCGATTCCTTCACCCACAAGGTCAATTACAGAAGCTGTTCTACGTTTGTCACCCGCTGGATATGCATTTACAAGTTGAGGATTTACAGTACAAGCTCCCCAGCCTTTTCCATAAGGTGAAAAATTACATCCACGCATACCCATCATTACAAGCCAACTGTTCCCATCCGACATGCCATTATAATCTGTTGTACTGTTGAATTTTTGGGCAAATACAACTTCTTTATTTCCTTTTCCTGCATAACCCGATTTATCCAATGTGTTGCTTGCAGACACAGGAATATAACTTGCTGCAGGCCAAAGTTTTTTATAAGGTATAGTATCGAATTCATTGCTGGAAATTACATCTTCCAAACCAGCTAAGACTTCTGTTTTTGTTACCCCAAGATCGTCTTTAGCGTAGTAACCTGTATAGAACAGATATACACGGGCTAATAAAGATTCTGCAGCATAACGTGTTACACGTCCATCGTTTGTTGCAGCCTGAGCTTTCGGATAAGCATTAGCAGGTATATTTGCTGCCGCATATTTCAAATCTTCTACTATTACCTTATATGTTTCCAAAGGATCAGACTGAGGAATATAATCGGTTGATGGCACAGTCAATAAAGGAACTTTTTCAAACATACGAACCAAATCAAAGTACATAAGTCCACGTAAAAAACGCGTTTCTCCTTCGATCCGTTTTTTTGTAATGGTATTCACCGAGTCTTTACTTGAATTCCATTTAGCAATACCCGGAAGTTTTTGCAACAAATTATTGCAACGGAAAATAGCTTTATAATAATTTTTCCAGGTATCATTAAAAACATTGTTATCTGATGTCGACTGGCTTTTATCTAACCGGTCAATCATTTGATAACCTCTTCCATCATTAGCTCCGGTTCCACCAAAGCATTCATCAGATGCAACTTCAGCAACCAAATAAATTGGAAACCCTGAACTAGTTGATTGATATCCATCATAACATCCCACCAATGCCATTTCAGCATCAGCTTCAGTTTTATAAAAATTTTCATCAAGGAGCTGCGTTTTCGGTACTGAATTCAGAAAGCTATCTGAACATGACGAAAAAAGACCGAGGGTCAAAGCCCCTGCTATTAGTATATTTAATTTGAATCTCTTCATAATAATGTGTATTTAGAATATTTAAAATTTAAGATTAACTCCTACAAGAACTGTTCTAGGACGTGGATAATAGCCTAAATCAACTCCGGAAACCCAGTTTTCTACACCATATCCAATTTCAGGATCCATGCCATTATACTTGGTAAATGTGAACGCATTCTGTACTGAACCATATATACGGCACTGGCTTATCGCTTTCAGATGAATAAGTTTGGCAAAGTCGTAACCAAAGTTTATATTACTGATACGCAAATAATCTCCGGCATGAATATAAAGATCTGAGAATTGCCAGTTAATGTTATTAACTGTAACACGTGGAATCCGGTTTGATGTTCCATCCCCTGTCCAGCGATTCAGAATCTCTGTTGTATAATTTGATTGTGCGCCATTCTGACCATAGGCCTGAACAATCTTGTTGCCTATTACGCCGGCAGCAGTTACACTAAAATCAAAGTTCTTATACTGAAAACCAAGATTAAACCCAACATTTATTTTTGGCATACCATTGCCTAAATCAACTTTATCTTTGGAATCAATAACCCCATCATGATTCTGGTCCACGTATTTCACATCACCCGGTTGTACATCCGACTGCAAAATTCCTTTTTTGCTAGCTTTCCAAGCAGCAATATCAGCTTCGTTCTGGAAAATTCCGGCTGTCTGGTACCCCCAGAAATATCCAATAGCATGTCCATTTTCTGCACGATAAAATTCTTCTGAGTTGGAGTACAACATATTGGTTTGTCCGTGAATAATACCATCTGAAGTCGGAATTTCTCCTACAACATTTTTATTATAAGCTCCATTTACTCCAACGTTATATTTAAAATCACCAATATTATCATTCCAGTTAAGTGCTAATTCTATACCTGTGTTTTTTACATTACCACCATTAATCCAGTGTTTCTCAAATCCTGAGGTAACTGGAACAGGTGATTCCACCAACCAGTCTTTTGTAGTTTTTATATAAAAATCTCCGGTTAAAGATAAACGGTTCTTTAAAAAACGGGCATCTAACCCAATATTTGTTTGTTCGGATGTCTCCCATTTGAGGTCTTTATTTGGTAATGCTTTCAGATTAGCTCCGGCTGTATTTACTCCGGCATTACCAAAATCATAAAATGCTGCAGGATTATCACTACTAACAGCTGTTGAAGTGCTAATAAGCGATGCGTATTTATAATCACCTATATTTTGATTTCCAACTTGTCCCCAGCTTGCACGTAATTTCAACTGATCGAGCCAATCGGTAGTAGAAGCCATAAACGACTCATTGCTAATTGTCCAACCGGCAGATGCAGATGGGAAGTAGCCCCAACGATGACCTGAAGCAAATCTTGAAGATCCATCTGCCCTTAAGGTTGCATTTAACATGTATTTTTCCTTATAGTTGTAACCCAATCTTCCGAAGTAGGAAAGACGGCTATAATCAGTAGAAGGAGCACCACCGACAGTGCGTGTTTCTATAACTGTTTTGCCATCAGTATCAAGATGAGCTTTTCCTGTAGTATTATCTAAATATGCATGATCAAAATCATCCATTTGTGACACCAGATTCCAGTTGCTCCCTGACATGCCAACACCCTTGAATTTAACGGCTTCTGTCCCGATTAAAGCATTGAAAGCATGATCTTCGTTAATTTTAAAATCATAACTGGCTGTATTTGTCCATGTAAGAGTACTACCACTATTCATATTTTGATTAACAGTTTCATGATTTGTATTGTATGAATAAACAGAAAATTGATACAGTGGAGTAAAACTACGATAGTTTGAAGAGTAATAGTTAATGCCCGCTGTAGATTTAATTATAAGGTTGCTGATAGGTCGAATTTCTGCATAAACATCACCTAAAAGTTTTTGATTTGAGTTCTGATTATTTGTATTTGTCATCATCAAACCATAAGGATTACCATCTGTCGTATTCCATTTGGATTTGCTTGTATCATTATAGGGACTGTTATATACATTATTGTCGCTATATACAGCTGATAATGGCGAAACATTGAAAGCCGAACGTAAAGTATTATTCCACTGATTTCCAACATTAATTCCTACACTGTTGATATAATTGAAATTTAAGTGCTGACCAACAACAAGTACATCTTTATATAATTTGTGTTCAGTGTTCACACGGGCACCATAACGTTCGTAGTTAGAAACATCCGAACCACCAATGATGCCTTCCTGTGAATTATAACTCAAAGACAAGGCATAGGTTGAAGTTTCCGAACCGCCGGTAATATTCAGAGAGTAATTTTGGGTTTTAGCATCCTTTTTAATCATTTGTCCCATCCAGTCGGTATCAGCCAGTTTTCCCATTGAAGCCCAGTTAAACGGTGAAAGCCCTGAGTTAATCTGCTGTTCATCCATAATCATTTTATATTCCTGCGCATTCAACAATTGAACTTTACGTGCAACATTCTGAACTCCAAAATAGGCATCAAATGATACCTGACCTTTACCTTTAGTTCCTTGTTTAGTTGTTACCAAAATAACTCCATTGGCAGCCTGAGAACCATAAATAGCCGCTGAAGCAGCATCTTTTAAAACGTCAATCGATTGAATATCGGATGCATTTAATGTTGAAATATCTCCTTCGATACCATCTATGATATATAATGGTCCAGAGTTCCCAACAGTTCCCAAACCACGGACAGTAACTTTCATGTCAGATCCGGGCTGTCCGGATGTCGATGAAATATATACACCGGGAGTTTTACCTTGCAAAGCTTGCAAAGGGTTAGTGGTATTCATTTTAGCCAGTTCATCCCCCTTTACCTGTAAAGTTGCACCGGTATTCAACTTCTTCTTTTGAACACCATAACCCACAATAACTACTTCATCTAAATTTTTGGTATCTTCGCTTAATCTGATTGCTAAGTTGGAATCAGTTATTTTTACAGTTTGTGCTGTATACCCCACATATGAAACTGTAAGTGTTTCACCAATTTTAGCCTGAAGCGTAAATGCTCCGTTTAGATCGGTAACAGTTCCGACTTTAGAGCTTTTTACCATAATACTAACACCAATAAGCGGTTCTCCATCTTTTTCAGATAAAACCTTGCCCGAAATTTGCCCGTCGGAATTTTGTGCCGAAACTAGTCCAAAAGAACACAGCATTACTGCAAGGATTACGTACTTGTTAAAAAGGTTTTTTGCTACCCTTCGAACGCATTGAATCACATGTTTTTCATTCATAATTCATTTTAATTTAAAGTTAATAATAATTGTATTTATTTATCAGATATTTATAATGTTATGGACGTTTTTTCACCGGTATAATGAATAGTTTTCAAGTCCTGCAACCTGTCATCAATTCCAACATGTTTATGTTGATCCACCAGAATAAAATGAAAGTTCCGTTCTTTTACCATTCCTGTAAAATTGCCTTTTCTTTCACCAATGCTAAGAGATTTACTCTCATTATCATAAGAGAATTGAATGGTGCTGAACAATCCTTTTTCATAATTGTAATTTACATTTTCATCTTCGTACAAAGTAAATGTTCCATTTTTCCCGGCATATACAAAGATTGTCAAATCAGTCTGTGCTTTTGTCGTATTTTGAATAAGTTTTCCTACCGGAAGAATACTGCCTGCCGGAACATAGATAGGCATGCGGTCATAGGGAGCATCGACAGTTTGTTTCTCGCCTCCTGCAGTAAAGGTTCCGTTGTATAAATTATACCAGCCTTCATTTTTTGGGAAATATACTTCACGGGTTCTTGCTTTATAGATAGTAACCGGACAAATCATCAGGTTGGTTCCAAACATATACTGGTCACTAATGTTAAGCACTTTTGCATCACTTTCATAATCCATCACCAATGGGCGCATCATCGTGAAATCGTTGAAATGGCACATCCCCGCCATGGTATAGATGTATGGCATCAGGCGGTATCGCAGTTGGGTATAATACAACATCGACTTGTATGCATGATGTGTGTCAGGTGCAATATTCCACAGTTCGCGGTACGGAGGCTGGCCATGTGAACGGAAAAGGGGTACAAAAGCTCCGAACTGATTCCAACGAACACTGAGTTCCCGCCATTCTTTCTGATCTT